>Ga0247812_10002432_pt1 | contig 10476 bp, 7 predicted proteins | sample UWRJL149409B1_FD_178011 | JGI IMG/M metagenome (GOLD analysis project Ga0247812, IMG submission 178011) | Plant litter microbial communities from Arlington Agricultural Research Station in Wisconsin, United States - UWRJ-L149-409B-1 | ecosystem: Environmental > Terrestrial > Plant litter >...
ACGCACACGCCGTCGCCGATCCTGCGCAACCTGCTGGAAAACCCGGCCTGGTACACCGCTTACACCCCGTACCAGCCGGAAATTTCCCAGGGCCGTCTCGAAGCGCTGTTGAACTTCCAGACCCTGATCAGCGACCTGACCGGCCTGCCGATTGCCAACGCTTCGCTGCTGGATGAAGCCACCGCGGCTGCCGAAGCCATGACCTTCTGCAAGCGCCTGAGCAAGAACAAAGGCAGCCACGCGTTCTTTGCGTCCGTGCATTGCCACCCGCAAACCCTCGACGTGCTGCGCACCCGTGCCGAGCCATTGGGCATCGACGTGGTGGTCGGCGACGAGCGCGAGCTGAGCGACGTCAGCCCATTCTTCGGCGCCCTGCTGCAGTATCCGGCGAGCAACGGCGACCTGTTCGATTACCGCGAACTGACCGAGCGCTTCCACGCTGCCAACGCACTGGTGGCGGTCGCGGCTGACTTGTTGGCGCTGACGGTGCTGACCCCGCCGGGCGAATTCGGTGCTGACGTCGCCATCGGCAGCGCACAACGCTTCGGCGTGCCACTGGGTTTCGGTGGCCCGCACGCTGCGTTCTTCTCCACTAAAGATGCGTTCAAGCGCGACATGCCGGGCCGTCTGGTGGGTGTCTCGGTGGACCGTTTCGGCAAGCCGGCCCTGCGCCTGGCGATGCAGACCCGCGAGCAACATATCCGCCGCGAGAAAGCCACCAGCAACATCTGCACCGCGCAGGTGCTGCTGGCCAACATCGCCAGCATGTACGCCGTGTATCACGGTCCGAAGGGCCTGACGCAGATTGCCCAGCGCATTCATCACCTGACCGCGATTCTGGCCAAGGGCTTGAACGCTTTGGGTCTGAGCGTTGAACAGGACAGCTTCTTCGATACGCTGACGATCAACACCGGCGCGCAAACGACAGCCCTGCATGACAAGGCGCACGCGCAGAAAATCAACCTGCGCGTCGTCGATGGCGAACGTCTGGGCCTGTCCCTCGACGAAACCACTTCGCAAGCCGACGTTGAAACCCTGTGGAAGCTGCTGGCCGACGACAAGGCGCTGCCAGACTTCGCCGCCCTCGCCGCGTCGATCGTCAGCACGATTCCGGCCTCGCTGGTTCGCCAGTCGCCGATCCTCAGCCACCCGGTGTTCAACCGTTATCACTCCGAAACCGAGCTGATGCGCTACCTGCGCAAGCTGGCCGACAAGGACCTGGCCCTGGATCGCACCATGATCCCGCTGGGTTCGTGCACCATGAAACTCAACGCTGCCAGCGAAATGATCCCGGTCACCTGGGCTGAATTCGGTGCGCTGCACCCGTTCGCCCCGGCCGAGCAAAGCGCCGGCTACCAGCAACTGACCGACGAACTGGAAGCGATGCTCTGCGCCGCCACCGGTTACGACTCGATCTCGCTGCAACCGAACGCCGGTTCCCAGGGTGAGTACGCTGGCCTGCTGGCCATCCGTGCGTACCACCAGAGCCGTGGCGAAGACCGTCGCGACATCTGCCTGATCCCGTCGTCCGCCCACGGCACCAACCCGGCCACCGCCAACATGGCCGGCATGCGCGTCGTCGTGACCGCCTGCGATGCCCGCGGCAACGTCGACATCGAAGACCTGCGCGCCAAGGCGATCGAGCACCGCGAACACCTCGCCGCGCTGATGATCACCTACCCGTCGACCCACGGTGTGTTCGAAGAAGGCATCCGCGAAATCTGCGGGATCATTCATGACCACGGTGGCCAGGTGTATATCGACAGCGCCAACATGAACGCGATGGTTGGCCTGTGTGCACCGGGCAAGTTTGGCGGCGACGTGTCCCACTTGAACCTGCACAAAACCTTCTGCATTCCCCACGGCGGTGGCGGCCCGGGCGTCGGCCCGATTGGCGTGAAAGCGCACCTGACCCCGTTCCTGCCGGGCCACGCCCACATGGAACGCAAGGAAGGCGCGGTCTGCGCGGCACCGTTCGGCAGCGCAAGCATTTTGCCGATCACCTGGATGTACATTCGCATGATGGGCGGCGCCGGCCTCAAGCGCGCGTCACAGTTGGCGATCCTGAATGCCAACTACATTTCCCGTCGTCTCGAAGAGCACTACCCCGTGCTGTACACCGGCAGCAACGGCCTGGTGGCACACGAATGCATCCTCGACCTGCGTCCCTTGAAAGACAGCAGCGGCATCAGCGTCGATGACGTGGCCAAGCGCCTGATCGACTTCGGTTTCCACGCGCCCACCATGTCGTTCCCGGTGGCCGGCACGTTGATGATCGAACCGACCGAAAGCGAATCCAAAGAAGAACTGGACCGCTTCTGCGACGCCATGATCCGCATCCGCGAAGAGATTCGTGCGGTGGAAAACGGCACGCTGGACAAGGACGACAACCCGCTGAAAAACGCCCCGCACACTGCTGCGGAGTTGGTCGGCGAGTGGTCGCATCCGTATAGCCGTGAACAGGCGGTGTATCCGGTAGCGTCGTTGATCGAAGGCAAGTACTGGCCACCGGTCGGTCGTGTCGACAACGTGTTTGGCGATCGCAACCTGGTTTGCGCCTGCCCGTCGATCGAAAGCTACGCTTAAACAAATAAGGGGGCGGGTTTAATCGCCCCCAAATTCAAGAACACCACAAAACCCTGTAGGAGTGAGCCTGCTCGCGATAGCTATCTGTATGTGGACATTTTTGTTGAATGTCAGAGCGCTATCGCGAGCAGGCTCACTCCTACAAAGGATCTGTGGAAGGTTACAGATTCCGCCAATTCCTATAACAAGAAACCGGAGAACAACCATGGCTTTAAGCGTGTTCGACCTGTTCAAGATTGGCATCGGCCCCTCCAGTTCCCACACCGTTGGCCCGATGCGTGCAGCCGCACGGTTCGTTGAAGGCTTGCGGCGTGATGCGCTTTTGTCTTCAACCACCTGCGTCAAGGTCGAGCTCTACGGCTCGCTCGGCGCCACCGGCAAAGGACATGGCAGCGACAAAGCAGTGCTGCTCGGCCTGGAAGGCGAACACCCGGATACAGTGAACACTGAAACAGTCGCCGCCCGCCTGCTGGAAATTCGCAGCAGCGGTCGCCTGAACCTGCTCGGTGAACACACCATCGAATTCAATGAAAAGCTGCACCTGGCGATGATTCGCAAGCCCCTGCCCTATCATCCCAACGGCATGATCTTTCGCGCTTTCGACACCGCTGGCCTGCAAATACGCAGCCGCGAGTATTACTCGGTCGGTGGCGGGTTCGTGGTCGATGAAGACGCTGCGGGCGCCGACCGAATCGTCGAAGACGCAACAAAACTGACCTTCCCGTTCAAAAGCGCCAAGGACTTGCTCGGTCACTGCACCACCTACTGTCTGTCGATCAGCCAGCTGATGCTGACCAACGAAAGTGCCTGGCGACCGGAAGCGGAGACGCGCGCCGGTCTGCTGAAAATCTGGCAGGTGATGCAGGATTGCGTTGCCGCCGGTTGCCGCAACGAAGGCATCTTGCCCGGCGGTTTAAAGGTCAAGCGTCGTGCCGCCGCACTTCATCGGCAATTGTGCAAAAACCCGGAATCGTCATTGCGCGACCCACTGTCGGTGCTGGACTGGGTCAACCTCTATGCGCTGGCGGTCAACGAAGAAAACGCCAATGGCGGACGGGTAGTGACGGCACCTACCAACGGTGCCGCGGGCATTGTTCCAGCGGTACTGCATTACTACATGCGTTTTATTCCCGGCGCGAATGACGACGGCGTGGTGCGCTTTCTGCTGACCGCCGCCGCTATCGGCATCCTCTATAAGGAAAACGCTTCGATCTCCGGCGCCGAAGTCGGTTGCCAGGGCGAAGTCGGCGTAGCGTGCTCCATGGCCGCCGGCGCACTGTGTGAAGTCCTGGGCGGCAGCGTGCAGCAAGTGGAAAACGCCGCCGAAATCGGCATGGAACACAACCTCGGCCTGACCTGTGACCCGATCGGCGGGCTGGTGCAAGTCCCTTGCATCGAGCGCAATGCCATGGGTTCGGTCAAGGCGATCAATGCGGTACGCATGGCATTGCGCGGGGACGGTCAGCACTTCGTCTCGCTCGACAAGGTCATCCGCACGATGCGCCAGACCGGTGCAGACATGAAAAGCAAATACAAGGAAACCGCCCGTGGCGGTTTGGCGGTCAACATTATCGAGTGCTGATGCGCTTACCTGCATCTGCACACTTTTTTCAGGAGCTGAATATGTCCACCGAACACCTGTTGAAAACCCCGTTGCATGCCCTGCACATCGAACTCGGCGCCCGCATGGTGCCGTTCGCCGGCTATGACATGCCGGTGCAATACCCGCTTGGCGTGATGAAAGAACACCAGCACACCCGTGATCAGGCCGGGTTGTTCGATGTGTCGCACATGGGCCAGATCCGTCTGACCGGCGCCAATGCTGCCAAGGCACTGGAAACACTGGTTCCGGTCGACATCATCGACCTGCCAGTGGGCATGCAGCGCTACGCCATGTTCACCAACGCCACCGGCGGCATTCTGGACGACCTGATGGTTGCCAACCTGGGTGCCGATGAGCTGTTCCTGGTGGTCAACGCGGCCTGCAAGGAACAGGACCTGGCTCACCTGCGCAAGCACATCGGCGACCAGTGCACCATCGAGCCGCTGTTCGAAGAACGCGCCCTGCTGGCGCTCCAAGGCCCGGCAGCGGTGACCGTACTCGCGCGACTGGCACCCGAAGTAGCGAACATGACGTTCATGCAGTTCACTCGGGTAAAACTGCTGGGTGTTGATTGCTTCGTCAGCCGCTCCGGTTACACCGGTGAAGACGGTTTCGAAATTTCCGTACCGGCGGCCAGTGCCGAAGCCTTGGCTCGCGCACTGTTGGCCGAACCGGAAGTCGCCGCCATTGGCCTGGGCGCTCGCGATTCACTGCGCCTGGAAGCCGGCCTGTGCCTTTACGGCCATGACATGAACACCGAGACCACCCCCATCGAAGCGAGCCTGCTGTGGGCCATCTCCAAGCCTCGTCGTGCCGAGGGTGCACGTGCTGGCGGCTTCCCTGGCGCTGAACCGATATTTGCCCAACAGCAATCCGGTGTCAGCCGCAAACGCGTTGGACTATTGCCCCAGGAACGCACTCCCGTACGTGAGGGCGCGGAAATCGTCAACGAAGCAGGCGATATCATCGGCACTGTCTGCAGCGGCGGTTTCGGGCCGACGTTGGGGGCGCCACTGGCGATGGGTTACGTGGACAGTGCATACGTCGCCATCGATACCCCGGTCTGGGCGATCGTTCGTGGGAAAAAGGTGCCTTTGCTTGTAAGCAAAATGCCATTTGTTCCACAACGCTACCATCGCGGTTGATTGACTGTTCCTATAAGTAACGCGATTGCGTTAACAGTACACTAATGTGTAACGCAATCGCCATAAAAGAGTGCATTGTTTGGCCTCAGGCTTCGATTATGAACTTTGCTTATAACGATCGAAAACAATTGAACAACGCTAACGAATAAGCGAGCACTAGTGCACTGACTATTGCCGCCAACCTGAGCAAAACCGGGCCTTCGCGGGGGCTTGTTTTTTCTCCCTTAGTTGGCGTAGAGTTTGTTCACTGTGTTTGCATGGGTCGCTTGGAATCGTGACCTGGGCAGTAGCCTACAAGTTAGCTACATCCCGTTCGACGTCTTCTTACTCTCCTGCAACCAGCCCCAGTACTCTTTCATTAGAAGGAGGCTGTCATTAATTTTTGCGTGATAGGAAATAAGAAATGTCCCAACGTCAGAGCGGTACCGTCAAGTGGTTTAACGACGAGAAAGGTTTTGGTTTTATCACTCCAGAAAGCGGTCCGGATCTGTTCGTGCATTTCCGCGCTATTCAGGGCAACGGCTTCAAGAGCCTGAAAGAAGGCCAGAAAGTGACTTTCATCGCCGTGCAAGGCCAGAAAGGCATGCAGGCTGACGAAGTACAAGCAGAAGCCTGATCTTCTGTAACGAAAAAGCCCCTGATGCTGACATCAGGGGCTTTTTTGTGCGCGTAAATCCGTAAAATGGCTTCTTTTTTCCGCCGAGAGCCTGCCATGTCGAAACACCTGCTGAATCCCCAGGGCGATTTTCCCGCCGCTGGTCTGGGTCGTCGTCTGGCAGCGATGTTCTACGACTTCCTGTTGTGCACCGCCCTGCTCATTGTCACCAGCGGTATTTACAAGATGATTCAGATGGCGATCATTGGTGAAGACAGAATGCGCACGCTGACCGAAGCAGGGGCGCTGGATGGCGATCCATTACTGTCTACTGTGTTGGTGTTTGTGCTGTTTGGTTTCTTCGCCAAGTTCTGGACCTGGTCTGGTCAGACACTGGGCATGCAAGTCTGGTGCATCCGCGTGCAGAATGCCGACGGCTCATCTATCAGCTTGTGGCAGGCACTGCTGCGCTTTGTGGTATCGATCGCGTCACTGCTGTGTGTTGGTATGGGATTCGTCTGGTCACTGTTCGATAAACAGAAACGCAGCTGGCATGACATGTATTCAGGAACCCAACTCGTTCGAATTCCAAAGAAAACCAAATAACGGTCCAAAAAAAAGATCGTCCGAAGGCGAGGGCCGCGTTCGGACGATCTTTTGAGCTTTCGATTTCGGTCTTAAGCGTTACCCACCAGCTTCATCCGGGCAGCTTGGGTGAAATCCAGCATCCGCTTCAAAGGGCGAATCGCCTGCGGTATCAACGCCGGATCAACAAAGATCTCGTTAGTCCCTTCCTGCAAGCTCTTCAGCGTGCGCTCAAGCGTGTTCATGGCCATCCACGGGCAATGTGCGCAACTGCGGCACGCTGCCCCGTTACCGGCTGTTGGCGCTTCGATGAACACCTTGTCCGGACACAGCTGCTGCATCTTGTAGAAGATGCCGCGGTCGGTGGCGACAATAAACGTCTTGTTGGGCAGGCTCTGAGCCGCGGCGATGAGCTGGCTGGTGGAGCCTACGGCATCGGCCAGCTCGATCACCGACGTTGGCGACTCCGGATGCACCAGAATCGCCGCGTCCGGGTACAGCGCCTTCATGTCTTCGAGCTGCTTGGACTTGAACTCTTCGTGAACGATGCAGGCACCGTCCCACAGCAGCATGTCCGCACCGGTCTTGCGCTGGATATAGGTACCCAGATGCTTGTCCGGACCCCAGATAATCGTTTCGCCGTTATCCATCAGGCTTTCGACGATTTCCAGCGCACAGCTTGAAGTCACGACCCAGTCCGCCCGGGCTTTGACGGCGGCCGATGTATTGGCATACACCACCACCGTGCGTTCCGGGTGCTGATCGCAAAACGCTGAAAACTCGTCCACCGGGCAACCCAGGTCCAGCGAGCACGTCGCTTCCAGGGTTGGCATCAGGACGCGCTTTTCAGGGTTGAGGATTTTCGCCGTCTCCCCCATGAATTTCACACCGGCGACGACCACGGTCTTGGCCGGATGAGCATTGCCGAAGCGGGCCATCTCCAGCGAGTCGGAGACACAGCCCCCAGTCTCTTCGGCAAGGGCCTGAATAACCGGATCACAATAGAAGTGGGCGACCAGTACCGCGTCCTGAGCCTTGAGCTCGGCGGCGATAGCGGCGCGGTAATAGGCCTCTTCCTCGGCAGTCAGCGGCTTGGGCTGCTTGGCGTCGAGGTGGGCTTGAACCAGAAGGCGTTCAGAAATCTGCGTCATGTTCGCAAGACCTGCAAGCGCTTACGCGCGAAAGTCGAGTATACACCCGGCTCCAGCCCCCTTGAGGGCACCGCCGGGAGAGTGAGTATCATCAGGCACGGACAACGTTGAAGAGGCGCAAGGCTACAGAATATCCAATGGATGCAAAAGATGATTCTGACCTGTGCCATGCGATACGGCTCACTCGGCGGCAAACACAAATCGCGGGCAAAAAAAAATCCGGAAATCCTCACTTTCGTGGGCCTTCCAGACTTTTAAAACTGCTATAAAAATGGTGGGTCGTGTGGGATTCGAACCTACGACCAATTGGTTAAAAGCCAACTGCTCTACCAACTGAGCTAACGACCCGCTGTGTGGTGGCGCGTATAATACTGATTTTTAAGGACTATTCAACACCTAATTTGAAATAAATCAAAAATAAGGTGTTGGGTCGTCGATTCCGGCCGCTGCAAAGCCTTCAGCACGCAGTCGGCAGCTGTCGCACTTACCGCACGCCCGGCCGTTATCGTCGGCCTGATAGCAGGAAACGGTCAGGCCGTAATTAACCCCAAGCTTCACCCCTGCCTGGACAATCTGTGCCTTGCTCAGGTTTTGCAAAGGCGCCTGGATGCGGAAACCATTCCCCTCGACTCCAGCCTTGGTCGCCAGATTAGCCATACGCTCGAACGCCTCGACGAACTCGGGACGGCAATCCGGGTATCCGGAATAGTCCACCGCGTTCACGCCGATAAAGATGTCACGCGCTCCCAGCACTTCGGCCCAGCCCAGCGCCAGGGATAGAAACACCGTGTTGCGCGCAGGGACGTAAGTCACCGGAATGCCTTCACCGGCAACTTCAGGCACATCGATGCTGCTGTCAGTCAACGCTGAACCGCCGATGCCGTTCAGGTTTATACCAATCACTTTATGCTCAACCGCGCCGAGGTCTCGGGAGACGCGTGCAGCAGCGTGCAATTCCGCATGGGAGCGCTGACCGTAATCGAAGCTCATGGTGTAGCAGGTGTAACCATCTGCGCGAGCCATGGCCACGACAGTCGCCGAGTCCAGGCCGCCGGACAGCAGGATAACCGCACGTTTTTCAGCAGTGTTCAGGTGATCAGTCATTTCAGCGCCCCGGCTCGTCATTCCAAAGATATTTATGCAGCTGCAGTTGCAGACGCACTGGGAGATTGTCCGCGATTACCCAATCAGCCAGGTCCCGAGCATTCAGGTCATGGTGACTGGGTGAGAACAGCACCTCGCCGGCCCGTCGATCCAGACCGTACTGGATCAGTTTGGAGACAGCCCAGTCGTAGTCCTCCCGGGAACAGATGACAAACTTCACCTGATCATTGGGTGTGAGCAGCTCGATGTTCTCGTAGCGATTACGGTGCGATTCCTTCGAACCCGGCGTCTTCAGGTCAACAACTCGACTGACCCGCGAATCTACTGCCGAGATGTCGAGAGCACCACTGGTTTCCAGTGACACTTCGTAACCGGCATCACACAACCGCTTGAGCAAAGGAATGGCGTTGGGTTGCGCCAAAGGCTCGCCGCCTGTGACACACACATAGCGCGGACGAAAGCCGGCGACTTGCTCGATGATGTCATCGAGCGGACGGACAGTGCCGCCAGTGAACGCGTAGGCGCTGTCGCAGTATTGGCAACGCAGTGGGCAACCGGTCAGTCGCACAAAAACAGTGGGCAGCCCGGCAGTTCGCGTTTCACCCTGCAACGAGTAAAAAACTTCGGTGATTCTCAATGTGTCTTGCATAGTCGCCACGGGCGTAACAGCTAAACAGGCTGTCCGCCTCCGTCAGGCACTTCAAGGAACCCCGCCATCGCGCGAATCCCAAAAAGCGGTATTACAGAAAAAGGGCGTGAATTCTAACGAAAAAACCCGCAACAAGTGCGGGTTTCTTCAAAACGGGTCCAGCAAGCTTACATGCGCTGCAAATCGCGCTGTGCCAGCTGAGCGGCGGAAGTCCCCGGATACTGGGCAACCACCTGCTGCAGAATGCCTTTGACCTTGTCGGTATGACCCAGGCGGCGCTCTACATCAGCAAGCTTGTACAGCGAGTCAGGCACTTTTGCATGCTTGGGATACAGCTGCGAAACCTTGGCAAACGCCTGACCTGCGCCTTGCAGGTCGCCTTTGGCCAGGTTTACCTCGCCCAACCAGTACTGAGCGTTACCCGCGTACTGGCTGTTCGGGTACTTGCGCAGGAAAGCGGCGAAGGCCTGACTGGCCTTGTCGAAATCCTTGGCCTTGATCAGGTCGAAGGCTGCATCGTAATACAGTTTTTCCTTCGCCGGATCAGCCGGTTCAGTACCGGCAGCCGGTGCTTGAGCGGCAGCTGCTCCGGCACCTGCGCCTGCTGCTGCGGGGGCATTCAAATCGCCACCGCTTGAAGAATTCTCAGGAGTCGCGGCTGGTGCACCGCCGGTTCCTATGCGCCGATCAAGATCCTGATATCGCTCCAGGCTTTCTTGCTTCATGCGCGCTACATCATTTTGCAGAACTTCGATAATGCCTTGTTGGCGCGAGATCTGCTCCTGCATCGATTGCAGTTGGTTGAACAGCTCGCCCTGTGCCGAGACAGGGGCCGAAACCCCTCCCCCGGCATAGGCGCCGTTCGTACCGTAACCCGCAGGCGGATAACTACTCCCGCTATTGTTATAGCCGGAGTTGTCCTCGACCACAGGAACCGCAGCCCACACCGCAAGCGGTGCGAGGCTGAGAGCCAAAACAGTTACAGCACGACGGCACGTTCGCATGACGAATTACTTACGCAGTTCGACGCGACGGTTTTGAGCCCAGGACTGCTCGTC
>Ga0247812_10002434_pt1 | contig 10474 bp, 8 predicted proteins | sample UWRJL149409B1_FD_178011 | JGI IMG/M metagenome (GOLD analysis project Ga0247812, IMG submission 178011) | Plant litter microbial communities from Arlington Agricultural Research Station in Wisconsin, United States - UWRJ-L149-409B-1 | ecosystem: Environmental > Terrestrial > Plant litter >...
CAAGGTGGCCGTGGTCTGCGGCTACGGTGACGTCGGCAAGGGCTGCGCGGCCTCGCTGCGTGCCTACGGTGCACGCGTGGTGGTCACCGAGATCGACCCGATCTGCGCCCTGCAGGCGGCGATGGAAGGCTTCGAGGTCAACACCCTTGAGTCCACCCTGGGCCGCGGCGACATCTATGTCACCACCACCGGCAACAAGGACATCATCCGCATCGAGCACCTGAGCAAGATGAAGGACCAGGCCATCGTCTGCAACATCGGCCACTTCGACAACGAGATCCAGGTCGATGCCCTGAACGCCCTGGCCGGCGTGCAGAAGATCAACATCAAGCCGCAGGTCGACAAGTACATCTTCGACAACGGCAATGCGATCTTCCTGCTGGCCGACGGCCGCCTGGTGAACCTGGGCTGCGCCACCGGCCACCCGAGCTTCGTGATGTCCAACTCGTTCGCCAACCAGACGCTCGCGCAGATCGACCTGTGGGCGAACAAGGACAGCTACGAGAAGAAGGTGTACCTGCTGCCGAAGAAGCTGGACGAGGAAGTGGCGCGTCTGCACCTGGAGAAGATCGGCGTGAAGCTGACCACGCTGAGCAAGGAACAGGCCGATTACATCGGCGTGCCGGTGGAAGGCCCGTTCAAGCCGGATCACTACCGCTACTGATCCAGCAGTTCACCGCGATGATCCATGGACGGGCGCCTTCGGGCGCCCGTTTCTGTTTGAGGATTGCCGTTGCGCCTGTCGAATACGGTTCGCCGTGATCCCACAGTGTGATCCGCAGTCTCTCGCTGACCGATTGACCATGACGTGGTAGCGCCGAGCCACGCTCGGCGAGCGCCCCGCGCGGTGCGTCGTGCCGAGCACCGCTCGGCATTACCGTCCGATCGCGCAGAGCACCGCACCGGTGAGCCGCAACAGGTCGGCCGGCGCCAGCTCAACCTCCAGCCCACGCCGCCCCGCACTGACATTCAGTGTTGCCAGCGACTCGGCGCTGATATCGATGAACGTCCGCAGCCGCTTCTTCTGCGCCAGCGGACTGATGCCACCGACCAGATACCCGGTCGCGCGCTGCGCGGCGTCGACATCGGCCAGCTCGCACTTCCGGCAGCCTGCGCTGTGCGCCAGCGCTTTCAGATCAAGCTGCCCGGACACGGGTACAAGGGCGACCAGCAGCTCGTGCCCCTCGGTACTGACTACCAACGTTTTGAACACCTGCTCCGGCACCAGCCCCAGCTTCTCCACCGCCTCATGACCGAAGGAATCCGCATGCGTGTCATGGACGTAGCTGCGCACGGTGTGATCGATCTTCTCGCGCTTGAGCAGGTTGATGGCGGGCGTCATCGCACCATGGTAGCGCCGAGCCATGCTCGGCGAGCGCAGCGGTGGTTTTTCCCCGCGTCCAGCCGGCAGGGCGCAGAGCACCGCGCTGCGCGCTCGCCGAGCGTGGCTCGGCGCTACCACAGCCGCTGATCGGCACGCACGCATCCCGCCTGCGTGCTGCGTTGGTAGCGCCGAGCCGTGCTCGGCGAGCGCAGCGATGGCTTTTCCCCGCGTCCAGCCGTCACCGCGCAGAGCACCGCGCTGCGCGCTCGCCGAGCGTGGCTCGGCGCTACCACAGCGGCTGACCGGCACGCACGCATCCCGCCTGCGCGCTGCGTTGGTAGCGCCGAGCCGTGCTCGGCGAGCGCAGCGGTGGCTTCTACACGTCCAGCCGGCACCGCGCAGGACACCGCGCTGCGCGCTCGCCGAGCGTGGCTCGGCGCTACCACAGCCGCTGATCGGCACGCACGCATCCCGCCTGCGTGCTGCGTTGGTAGCGCCGAGCCGTGCTCGGCGAGCGCAGCGGCGGCTTCTACACGTCCAGCCGTCACCGCGCAGGGCACCGCGCGGCGCGCTCGCCGAGCGTGGCTCGGCGCTACCACAGCGACTGATCGGCAGGTACACATCTCGTCTGCGCACAGCGGTGGTAGCGCCGAGCCGTGCTCGGCGAGCGCAGCGGTGGCTTCTACACGCCCAGCCGTCACCGCGCAGAGCACCGCGCTGCGCGCTCGCCGAGCGTGGCTCGGCGCTACCACAGCCGCTGATCGGCAGGTACACATCTCGTCTGCGCACAGCGGTGGTAGCGCCGAGCCGTGCTCGGCGAGCGCAGCGGCGGCTTCTACACGTCCAGCCGGTACCGCGCAGGGCACCGCGCGGCGCGCTCGCCGAGCGTGGCTCGGCGCTACCAGCGCGTTCCGGTATCCGGGGGGCGGCGGGTTATGGGCGCCAGTTGGCGTTGCTGTCCCAGAAGGCGACCGCTCGCGCGTAGGCATCGCGGTCCAGTGGCACGCCGGATCCGCCTTCTTCCACGCCCAGCGCGTTGCGCATCATGGTGATCGGTGCCATCGGCACTTCTTCCGGCTCGGCGGTGTAGATGCAGCCGACGATGCCCCACTCCGCATCGATCGGTGAGCCTTCCTTTGCCAGCTGATCAGCGCTGTACAGAATCACCACCAGATAGTTCGCCACCGGCGACTCCACGCCCTCGAACCAGCGGACCAGCACCGGCAATTCGTCGCGATTGCGCGCTTCGTATCCGCTGCGCAGCAGGTGCTGGTTCTGCGCGGTGATCGGCACGGTCAGGCAGCGGGTGCTGGTCCAGTTTTCATACACGAAGAGTTTGCAGAACGGCGCGTAGCCCTCGAGCACCGCCAGTGGTGCGTGGCCGTTGAGGTGCTGCACGAACTGCTCGGCCGTGCAGTCCTGGATGGTGTTGGCGCGGGGCTTGCGCGGGAACAGGCGGGGACGGGCGAACTCGGTCAGGACGATGGACATGGCAGGCACGGCGGGGCGGGAAACGTAGGCCTAGGGTACAGGCGTGCCGACGCTGACGCGCAGCTCCACACCCAGCGCGCGCAGGGCGCCCAGCACCGTGCTGAAAGTGAGCGTGCGGCGGCCGGACAGCTGCCGCTGCAGCACGTCGACGGAGAGCCCGCAGGCCTGCGCGATACGGCGCAGGTCGCCGGGATCGGTCACATCCCGCAGCGCCTCGGCCAAGGTTCCGGGATCACCGCCGCTTTCAAAGATGCAGGCATCCAGATGATTGGCGATGTCCAAGGGGGTGCGCGGCCTTTCCTGCTCTGCAGCGGTGCGCAGGCCCGTGGGATCGCGCATGCCGTTGCGTTCCAGCAGGCGTTCAAGGTGCTGGGCCACCTCGGTGGCAAGTTCACACACGTCATCACCGATCAGCGAACGCAGGCGCGCAACAGGGAGAGTGGGATCCGTCATGGGGTTGAGCCTCGCTAACGTGGAGGCCGCCTGCGCCAGGGCGCGAGGCGGCGGACGATGCGGGTTGGAGTACCGGACCTAACGAAAAAAACCGGCGGATAGGATCCCCACGCATCGCCCGCCAGAGAGCTGGCGCGGTGATGCATTCTCCGCCGTGCCCAAGGGGCAAAACAGAGCCAATTTCGAAAGGTAGCAGGACTCCAATCCCGGCCGGTGCTTCTGCGTCACCGGCCTGCACATCCTGCCCAGCACCCCCCGAGCAGGTCCATCAGGAAACCTGCAATGCCACGAGACGGCTGCCACGCGCTGCCCCGAGCCGCACAACTTGCATATCCATCGCGATGGAGAGATATAATGAACTCAAGCCCGCTGCCGCTACCGCCATGACTTCTCTCAGCTTCGAGTTCTATCCTCCCAAGACCGACGAACAGCGCGGCCAACTGGACCGTACGGCGGCCAAGCTGCGCAGCTTCGCGCCCGAGTACGTGTCGTGTACGTTCGGTGCCGGCGGGTCTACCTTGAGCTATACCTCCGAGACCGTACGCCACCTCAAGCAGCACCACCGTTTCGAGTCCGCGCCGCATCTGTCCTGCGTGGGCGGCAGCCGCCAGGAAATACGCGAGCTGCTCAAGCTGTACCGCGCCATCGGCTGCACCCGCATCGTCGCCCTGCGCGGCGACCTGCCCTCCGGCATGGGCCATCCCGGCGACCTGCGCTATGCGGCCGAGCTGATCGATTTCATCCGCGCCGAGCACGGCGACGCTTTCCGCATCGAAGTGGGCGCCTATCCGGAAACGCATCCACAGGCGGCCGACGCGCTGACCGACCTGAAGCACTTCAAGGCGAAGGTGGATGCGGGCGCCGATGCGGCCATCACCCAGTACTTCTACAACGCCGACGCCTACTTCCACTTCGTCGACGCCGTACGCCGTCTGGGGGTCAGCGTGCCGATCGTGCCCGGCATCATGCCGATATCCAACTTCAGCCAGCTCCGTCGCTTCTCTGAACAGTGCGGCGCGGAAATCCCGCGCTGGATCAGCCGCAAGATGCAGGCTTACGGTGACGACAGCACATCCATCCGGGCCTTCGGTTCGGAGGTGGTGGCCCAGTTATGCCAACGCCTTCTGGACGGCGGCGCGCCAGGCCTGCATTTCTACACGTTGAACCTGGCCAAGCCGACCACGTCGGTGCTGAAGCTGCTGCGCAGCTGAGGCAGCACACCACCACGGCAGGCTGCGACCCGCTACTCTGCAGGCAATGAACATCCTTGCCGTCTGCCTGCCCCTGCTGCTGTTGGTTTCCGCCGTGCCGTCGGCCCATGCGCAACCGCAGCGCCTCAACCGCTGCACCGACGCAGGCGGGCAGAGCGTTTACACCGACCGGCCGTGTGAGGCCGTGGGTGCCCGTGCACGCTTACCCGAAGCCATCGCGCCGGCAGCAGGCAATACGCAGGAGCGCAATACGCTGGGCGCAAGCTGTCCACGTCGGTTGAGCGAGCTGGTGGGTGCGTTGCGCGGTGCGGTCGCTGCCAACGACGTCAATCGACTCTCGACGCTGTACTTGTGGGGCGCGGTGTCCGACGTCGGCGCACAACGCATCCTCGGCCAGCTCGAATCCATTGCGCGGCGTCCGCTGGTGGATATCGTGCCGGTGTATCCGCAGGACGACCCGGATGGGGGCATGCCGCTGGCCGAGTCGACCGGCGATGTAGCGCTGCCGCGCGCGAACCCGATCGGTCTGCGTTTGCACCAGGTGCTGCCGGGTACGGCAACGCCCTCGAGCACCGTGCTGGGACTGCGGCGGCAGTACGGGTGTTTCTGGATCACGTTGTGAGGTAACGCCGAATCGGGTTCGGCGGGACCCGGATGCGCCGCTGCGCTCGCCGAGCGTGGCTCGGCGCTACCACGGCACGGTCAGTCGGTCGGCCAGAGGCCGCGGATCGCGGCGACGCCCTGTGCGCCATGTCGGCGCGCGGTGGTGATGTCCTGCACACCCAGGCCACCCAGCGCATAGATCGGCAGGGCGACCTGTGCCCGCAGGGCGGCGAAGCGCTCCCAGCCCATCGGTGCCGCGTCGGGGTGGCTGGCGGTCGGCTGCACCGGCCCCAGCACGACGAAATCGCAACCCAGGGACTGCGCTGCCTGCAGCTGCTGCAGGTCATGGCAGGACGCCGCCACCGGCTGTTCGGCAGGCAGGGGACGCTCTCGCAACGCCGCCAACTGCTCTGCGCCGAGGTGCACCCCTGTTCCGAGATGACGGGCCAGTTCAATGTCCCGATTGATCAGCCATTGGCTGACACCCCGATGCCGACGCACGGCGGACTCGCACAGCTGTGCACGCTGTGGATGATCGACTGGCAACCGCAGCTGGATGCGCTGATGACCTGCGTCCACAGCGCGCCACAGTTGCTCGTGCCAGCGCTCGTTGTCGATGTCGTCCTCCAAGGGCGCGGGCGTTATCAGATAGCGATCCGGTTCGCGCAGCGCAGCCACCACCGGCAGGTCGGCCGGCGGCATGGAGTAGCGGCCCAGTTTGTCCGGCGCGACCCACGTGATGGCCTGGCCTTCACGACCGCGCGGCGTGCCCTTCCAGCTGCGGACATGGCGCACTTCCAGCACCAGGTCTTTGTCCGGGTAGCACTGGGGTACGTCCATCAGCCATTCGCCGATGTCCGCTTCAATGCCCAGCTCTTCATGCAGCTCGCGGGCAAGCGCCTGTTCGGAGGTTTCGCCGGGCTCGCGCTTGCCGCCGGGGAACTCCCACAGTCCGGCCAGATCGCTGTGTTCAGTGCGCCGGTTGAGCAGCACGCGGCCGCGGGCGTCGGTGATGACGCCGGCCACCACGTGTATCGATCGTTTGGGGGAGGACATGGAAGCAGCATGCCCAAAACGAGTGAGGTGACGCAAGATGCCTGTAGGCCCTAAGCGACCAGACGACAACGGGCCCCCGAAGGCGCCCGTTGCCGTGTCCACATGCTCAGCCGTGCCTTAGAACGCGACGTTCCAGTTCAGCTGTGCACCCACTTCCCGCTGACCTTCACCTGCACGGCCCTGCGCGGCCAGCGACAGGCGGCTGCGGCTGGAGGTGTTGACCGATACGCCCAGCTCGGCGATGCCCACGTTGCGGGCCAGCGGCAGGCCCACGACGGTGAACGGGCTGCTGCCGGCCACGAACTGCTGGCGGGAATCCGCGCGCAGTTCGCCGGCCGCGTTCTGCCACGCCAGCCCCGCTTCCAGCCGTGCGCCATCCTGCTGACCGCCGCTGATGTCCCATGCGGCCCGCACGCCGGCGGTGGTGGTCCACACCTCGTCCTTGCTGGAGGCGATCGCCAGAGCGGCATTGCCACCGGCTTCGACACCGGCCTCAGTGGACAGGCGCGTGTAGGCCAGTGCCACGTACGGGGTCAGCGTCAACGCATCGTCGACCTGGAAATCCCAGCCGCTTTCCACGAAGCCCGATATCGCGTGCGCGTCACGGCGGCTGGACAGCGACTGGCCCCATGCCGTGCCCGCACCCACGGTACGACGGGTATCCAGCTCGTAGTCCGCATAGCTGGCGCCCCCGTTGACGTACAACGCATCGCCACGGAAACCGCCATACAGGCCGCCGTGCACGGCATCCACTTCCGTCGTCGCATTGCGCGCGTTGACCTGCTGGCGCAGCGACTCAGGGCCACCGGCCACGCCGACCGTCCAGCGCTCGCCGATGCTCCAGTCCGCACCGGCCATCAGGCCTTCACGGTGGTCACGGGTACGGGCTGCCGTGCCGTCGCCATCGCGGCGGTTGGACGCGCCACTGCCCCCGATCCAGGCGGACGGGCCACCGTCACTGGCCGGCATGCCGCTGCGCAGGCGCTGGCCGATGCCATCGCGCAGGAAACGGTCTTCCAGCAGCAACGCACGACTGCTGGCGTGGATTTCGCCGGACAGATCATCGAACGCCAGGCGTGCGCCCTCCGCATCCAGCATCAGCAGGCGGTTGTACAGCGCCAGGGCATCACCGGACTGCTGCAGCGTATCCAGCGCAGCGGCCGTGGCGAGCTGGTTGCCGGTGGCGGCGACGGTGACGAACACGCGCGGCGGTGGCGGCGGGGTAATCGGATCCACCGGCGGGATGATCGGGTCGACCGGCGGCTCCACCGGTGGATCAACAGGGGGATCCACCGGGCCGGTGTCCTTCACCGCGATGTTCAGCCGTACGTCGTTGGCGGTATAGCTCAGCGATGTATCCAGGAAGGCCGAGCGGGAGATCACGTCGTCGAACGTACCGGCGATGCCGTCTGCCGCGGTCAGGATGGTGTAGGTCTGTCCGTCCTGGTAGCTGGTCGCAGGATCCAGTGCGGTGACGCGCACGCCGGTGTCGCCGGAGTTGGCGAGGTTCGCGCCGCGGCCGATGTTCGCCTTGCCGGTCACCGTCAGCAGGTCGGCCTGCCCGTTGCCCAGCACGTCCACGTCGAAGAACGCCTTGTTGGCGACCTGTTCGGGGAATGCTGCGCTGGTGTTGAAGAACAGATCACCGTCGATGGTCATCGTGCCGACGCCGCCATTGCCCGGCGACAGCGTGCCGCCATTGAATACGTAAGTGCTGCCCAGCGTCGCATTGCCTGCCAGCACGCCGGATCCGCTTACTTCGGCCAGCGAACTGCGGCGCACTTCGCTGCCCAGGCCAGAACCGAAGTCGATGTTCTGCTGGAAGCCGGATGCACCGTTCAGCACCAGCGTGCCGCCCTGCACAGTGATCTGCTGCTGCAGGGCTTGGCTGGGGCCTGTGTAGCCCGCGCCGGCGTACATGTCCGAGTTGATCACGAGGGTGCCGCCGGTGACGGTGACATCGCCGCCGAAGGCACTCAGGTCGCCGTCGAGTGTGGTGGTGCCGGCCACCTGGGTAAGCGCACCGCCGTGCAGGTGGGCGTTGGATGTTCCCGACGAGAGGGTCTGGATGGTGTTGGCCAAGGCGATGTCGCCGGTGTGGTTGAACACCAGCCCGCCGGCGTTGCCGTCCATCGAGATCGCCGCGCCGTCCAGTGTTCCGGCTTCTTCCGCGGCCAGCCACTGCGGGCCGCCGTCGGCCACGGACCACGTCGCCATGCCGCCGCCCAGCACCAGGTAACCGCTCTGGCCCAGCACGATGCCGCTGCCACCGGCGACCCGCCCGCCGTTGCTCACGCTCAGCATGCCGTACGGTCCCTTCAGCAGCACTGCGCCGACGTTCAGCCCGTTCGCCGCCTCGATGGCCGAGCCGGCACCGCTGACACGGGTCTGCTCGTCCACCGCCACGGGCGACATGCTGGCGTCGTTGAGACCGCCACTGATGTTCACCGAATCACTGCGGATGACCGCACCATCCAGCACGTCGAGGTTGGTGCTGATGTCCATCGCGCCGGTGTTGGTCCACGTGGTATCCGCGCCGGTGATCAGCGCCTTGGCGGCGGTCGGGCCGAAGCTGTCCTTGATCGCCGCGCGATCGGATTCGATGGCGCCACCGGCTTCCAGCAGCAGGTGGTTGGTGGCCTCCACGCGTGCGGCGCGGATTGCCGAGCCTGTGCCGGTGACCACGATGCTGCCGGTCTGGCCGAAATCGCCACTGCCCAGCGCGTCGTACTTTTCGGCATTTACTTCATCGGCGGTGACCACGCCGCCGTCCTGCACGCGCAGTGTGCCGTCGCCGTTCTGTCCGACGCGCACCGTGGTGGCATCCACCACCGAACCGGCGCCGCTGACGGTCAGCGTGCCGGTGGCGTTGCTGGACGTGCCGAGCACGAGATCCTGTGACACCAGCTGGCCACCACCACTGACGGTGATCTCACCGCGGCCGCCCTGGGTGGCACCGGACTGTGTGCCCGCGCCGACATAGATGCCGCGATCCGCCGTGACCCGGCCGCCATCCACCGTCAGGCTGCCCTGCCCGACTTGTCCGACCAGCAGGTTGTTGTCAGTGACAAGCAGTTCACCGCCGTTGCTGACGTTGATCGAACCGCTGCCTGCAGTGTCAGAGCCGACGCTGAGGCCGAAGTTGTTGACCACGCTGTAGGCCATCGTGGTGGCGACACGCCCGCCATCGATGTCCAGCGTGCCGGTGCCTTGACGGCCCACCAGCAACTGGCGCGCGGTGAGGCTGGAGTCGGCACCGCGCACGATGGCGTTGCCCGTGCCGCCCGCGCCGTAGCCCAGCGTCACCGTGTTGTTGGAGGTGGCCTTGCCACCGTCCAGCAGCTGGAGGCTGCCGGTACCGGCTTCACCCACGCGCAGTGCGGCGCCGGTCATCTGCAGATAGGCCGTGGGCCCGATGACCCGCAGTGTGCCGTTGGCGCCGGCGACCGTGCCCAGCGACACCAGGCCGTTGGCGGTCAAGTTGCCGCTGCCGACCAGATCGATCGCCACGGTGCCGGTGTTGCCGATGAAGAAGCCGTCAGCGTAGACACGGGAATCCCCTACCACTTCGTCGGAGGTGAAGTCGTAGGGCACGGCGAAGGCAGACGGCACAGACGCGGCGCTGAGGCCGAGCGCGGCCAGCACCGCCACGCCCAATGGCGATCGACGGCGCGACGCGACGACAGCGCGGGCCGGTGCCGAAAGTGTGGAGGCCAGTTCAGAGGCCACCTGCATGACGCCGGTAGCCCGGTTGAAGACCAAGCGGTAAATCCTGTTCATGAAGCTCCTTGGGATAGCGGTCTGGACGCGGAGGGGACCGCGTCCTGCACACGGGGGATGTGCGCTGGACCCTGCGAGTTGAAGAACGCGCGGGGCCTGTGACCCTACGGGCGATGTCAGAAAATGCCGAGGGTCTGTTCCGACTTCCGTGTGGGGATCTGGCCCACATGTCCGTAAGGGTTTTCTGATCTACGCTGATTGGTGACATGCATCACCTGAGGCATAGCGAGCGTGATGCATTTGTAGTCGCGTGTTTTGCGATCAGCCGGCGCGTTGTGGTGAGGCGAATGACATCGATGCGTTGGATTTAGTGCAGAACACGTCATCGTTCGCGATGGTTCTGCGACCATTCCTGCGGTGGTTTGCAACCGTCTTGCAATGCTGCGGGATGGTCGGGGGATGGTCGGGGGATGGTCGCGGCTTGGTCGTGGCTTGTTCGTGGCTTGTTCGCGGCTTGGTCGCGGCTTGGTCGCGGCGTGGTCGTGGCGTGGTCGTGGCGTGGTCGTGGCTTGGTCGCGGCTTGTTCGTGGGATGGTCGGGGCTTGGTAGAGCCGCC
>Ga0247812_10002435_pt1:5000-10474 | contig 10474 bp, 12 predicted proteins | sample UWRJL149409B1_FD_178011 | JGI IMG/M metagenome (GOLD analysis project Ga0247812, IMG submission 178011) | Plant litter microbial communities from Arlington Agricultural Research Station in Wisconsin, United States - UWRJ-L149-409B-1 | ecosystem: Environmental > Terrestrial > Plant...
TGGCATCAAGGTGAGCCGAGAACAGAGTCAACAAGTCACAGACGAAAGTTATCTGTATCGGGCAATATGACATCAGTCATTGTCGCTTGCTCCCGAGACTGTCCAATCCTTCTCTTTAGGGCCAAATCCATCAGTTCACCTATCAGAATGCGATTATGTCTTTTCGGTGGCTTATGCAGCTGATACCAACGTGGACGTTTAGGGTTGCTGGGACCAACGAAGGAGGGTGACTGGAATTTGTGGTGGGCTTTTCATCTATAGCCGATTTCGAATGACTTTGAATTTTCTCTCCTTACTATTAGTCGCGTCTCTTCAGTATTTCTCAAACGTTAATCAACACGTGGAGCCTCGGTTGGGCGTACCAGCCTATTATTTGTAAAGGTAGTCTTGTACAGTCAGATGGTGGGGCTCGAAACACACTATAAGTTATTACTGAACCCCACCCGTCTCTTACGATTATAGCTGCCTCTCCATGGTCTCAGCTGCGGAATGAGGGGAGAGCCCCCTAAGTTTTATTACCAGTTCTTTCTTTATTGTTACAAGAACCACTTTTATTGCTCTACTTTTTCCTGCGTGGTCCATGCTTTGATGCCGAAACATTCTTCCATACCCGTTGCTCACAACATCCGATTCTAATTTTTGGCTAGATATACGTAAAAATTATGCATGTGCACCGGTAGCGAAGGCGTAGTAGGTGCCCCGCGAGACTGCACTACGGGGAAAGGACAATGAGAGAAGCTGCTGGAACAGAGTGCTCAGGAACCAAATATACAGGAGAGGAACGGTGATTTGAGGTGGAAAATAACTCATGGGAATGAACGCATAATGTTAATCGTGGAGGCGGGGTGTACCAAAGGTCAAAGTAAAAAGCAAATTACCCTAAATATTGGATTCGTATGTTCTGTTAAGTGATATAAGCACAATCACCGACGACTATAACCGGTTTTAGAAGATGTAGATGTTCTTTTATCCTCTGCGTGTTGATGAGCTCTGTGTCAACCGCACGGATAATCGTACCCGTCCCTCGTAGCTCGCTATGTCTTCCGCCACCAGCCTTCTTAGCAGCAGCCTTCTTAGCAGTAGTCTTCCTCCTGCTTCCGGTATACACAAGTCGGAGGCCGCGTGTCTCTGTTGGCTGACCTCGGTGAGATTCAGTCGGAAAATAACACTCACCACCACGATGGTGGCACTCGCTGGTGAATGCCGCGTTTGTCAATCTGGCTATTAGATTTAACTGGCTTAACTTACCTGCAGCTTCTCGGTCCTGGTGGAAGTTCAGTATGATTTTTGTATGGCCCGGCGCGGCACTCCCTCTTCCGGTAATGACAATACACGCAAGCTGAGCGTCCATTCCCCACTGCATTCGGGGCGATGTTGGCATCCACGTTCATGGTGCTGCGATTTGTTTTCCCTTTGGAGCGTATGACAGAAGACTTCGGAACCTCCGCCGAAGTAAGCTCTACGGTCTGATGTGCACTTGCTCGGGCAACCATGTGATTCGTGGAGTTGTCCAGCTCGGGGGTACTGCAGGCGTCGCTTGGTGATTCAGGTGCGGAGACAGGAGTTCGAGCACGCTTTGAAGCATGAAAACTTGGCTTGAGAGCAGCCAAGCTGATCTCCAGATCGTAGGAATCATTTGCGGGAAAATGAGAGGACGGGCCCATCGCAGGTGGAACTGCTCCCGCCAAACTGCTGTATCGCGATCTGAACGCTCCTTGGTTGCGGGCGTCCTGGAGAGCGTACAGCAAATAGCAGCTTAGAATTGGAAAAGAAACAAGATACTAAACTTTCAACTTGCCTCAAGCGTAAGTGCTACTTCATGCCAGAGAACGGGCCAACTGTCATTGGAAGGGAGGCTGTGAGGAAACGAATTCGCCCTTGGGTAGTTGGAACAAAGTTGTAAGGGTAGACCGTCTTGCGCCGCATGAATGATGCCGCTAGTCCTGAGATACCGCGAAGAGTGATGGCGTTCCATATGGTCGATATATGGCAGGAATTCCGTTGGTAGGTCTGGTTCGATCTTTTCAGAAACATTCCAGTTTCCATTGGAACCGACATCGCAGCCCGTTTGGGCGGAGATTGTGCTCTGGGCACATTCTGAAGGGTGAAGGTAGATGTATGTTGGGAAAGACTGGCCATCGTAGTGTTCCATTGCCAGCAGAGTTAAGGGGGAGGTAGAGACGAACAAGGAGAGACGAGGAAAGACGTTAATGTAAGCCCTGGAGCAATTCGGGAATAGCGTATATTTTGGCTTGTTATGCGTTTCAAGACGCCGCCGTGGCTGATCGTTTGTTTCTGCTTGGGATGCGACAGCACCACATTTGTGAAGATTACACGAGTTCGGGGCCCTTGCATTTATCGGTGCTCTTCTGCTCTTTGCTTCACTCTGATTCACTGCACGGAAACAAAAAAAACTAGCTGTTACTAGAAACCATTGTCCATAGAATCTTAACGCAAAACGGTGTTCTGTGCACTACACCACCTGGATGACGGCTCCATTCCCAAGCCGAACATTAGCCCGGCGGTCTAAGGCTCCGTCAATAGTGAGCGGTGGGCACTGAGGAAGACGCCTAGGCAGGTTGGATGTTGCATCATACGGATACGTCAGCCCGGGGACAAACATTGCTTCCGTTCTTTGGCCCCTACCCTCTGCACCATACCAAGCGCTGTTTCCAACCCACCTATATTCATAACACTCCCAAGTTCCCTTGCCGCTCCCCCGTGTAGCGATGTTACTACACTGATTACTATGGGCCCTTGGCTTCACTACCCTTTTTTCGATCGGGCACCGTGCTCTTGGGCTAAATTGCAACGGTCCAGCTACACTCCACTACGAGCTAGACTTGGCGGGAGACATTTCCAAGAGGTAAATCTTTATTTATTGAGTGGTTTCTGGTTAGCTTACACTCTCGCCTTATAATGTCGCCAGCCGTCGCTGCGTCAACATTGCTTGTTTCCCTCTACTGTAGTGTTTCAACCTTAACGGACCAGGAGGGACACAAGTCAGCTTTTGAAGCGGATGATCACTTCCGGACTGACGGATACAAGGCCTGACACTGGGGCACCACGGGCTTTTACATACGCGTGGTGTGTTTGGGTTTACTATATTGATCTCGTCGCCACGTGCTCTCCACCGACGTTTAATCATCATTCATTTTTAGTCTTTAACGCGAGGAAAATACGATGCGTCACCCAAAACTCTTGAATCTTGCGACGCTGGACGTCTGTTAAGGTCGAAACACTAGGGTATGTTCTGTTCAGGTTGAGTCTTGCTATTACTACACTAATCCGACCTTGAAGTATAGGTTGGTACTCTGGACATATTCTCAATGGTACAATCGCACGAACCTGGAAGTTTTTGCGGGCCCTACTCAAGATGAAGCTCGCTAGCACGGTCTTAAACAGGTCGGCACATTATTGCGATATATGTCATCATTGGAAATCTCATGCTACAAACTTTAGATATGCTTGCTACCGCACTCTGTGAATCGTTCCACGCAATTATCGAAGATTCCACAAATAGGGAAGGGCTAAGAGATATGCTGCCGAAATGGATGCGACCATTGTGCCCCGCGGATATTCTGTTTGAGATGTTGCGACTCGGGGCTTTGAACGGCGAGGATCGAGGACTCTGGGACATGGGACAAGACAGCCTCTAATGTCGGTATCGTCTTTCTATTCTTATCCCTATTTCATTTCTCTTCTAGTTTCTGCGGACATTCATGTTAGGTTGAAATTGTTATTTTGCATACTTCGATTGCTCGCGCACGCTATCCTTATCTCATCCGGTCCTGTCTCATGTACTTTATAGGCGTTGCTCAGGACGGTTGGTCGCCTTATTCAATCTTTGCCACTCGTACACGCGTGGCAACTGGAATTCTTCCATTTGTCATTAAGATGTATATGATTTGTTAGGCGGTTTTACCTGTCCCTGGACCAGCGGATGTCGGTACATCATGAATAGGTGATATCAGAACTTGTTCCAGATCCCAGAAGAGTGACTACTCGCGAACACCGCCAGGAGAACAGTTAGGCTGGGGCTGGCCAGTCGGCCGGCCGTCCGTTTATTTTCCGTGTCTAGACTCCACTCCAAATTTAATCGATGGTCCTATTTTAGTCAACTGTTGGACCCTTAGTAGGGCTTCAAGTTCGCTCTGTTTTGATATCTCTGTTCACAATTGTATTCCACCTCTATACCATGCTTGTAAAACTTGCAACCGTATCAAAGATCCTAACATCAATCTATTTTCATTGCAAGAAGTGCTTAGAAAACACGTTGTTTGTAAGTGTGATGTGATGTTGTCCTGGCCCTGTGCCATGCGGTAATTTCCCTAAACCCTGTTTCTTCTCTAATGATGCCGGCAGACACCAGTCTATTTGGATTGGCCGCCTTCACACACAGCCGCCTTCACATGGAGCCGCCTTCACATGGAGCCGCCTTCACATGGAGCCGCCTTCACACGGAGCCGCCTTCACACGGAGTGACAGGGTTTTGTTATTACCTGTTATTGTTATGGTTTGAATCGCCCTGTTCCCAGGAACCCCCAGACACACGCACGCGTGAACCTTGACAAACTTCTTGAGATCCATTTAATTTCAGTAGATAATATTTGCTGGATAGACCCTGGACCTTGGCTGTTATGCTATAAAAGGTCTAACCTTATAGGGTCTTCAACTCTTTAACTCCCCGCTTCAACCTTACCCCTCTTGGATGCATCTTAAAATCTACTTCACAGAGAAATTTTCATCACCAAAAAAAACCAAACACAAAACCACACCACTTTAATGACCCATCCCGATTAAATCCAGAGACAACCTTACATCAGGGGAGGGAAGGAGGGAGTGTTAGGGATTCAAGAGTCACACATGACCTGTCACACGGACAGGAAAAGAGTGGGGCGGGGACAATGACGTCAAGAGATTTAAAAGAAAACTAGGAACTTCGTCGTCCCACTTGTCCTGCCCACTTGCCGGCACAGTTTGACCCCAGCTGAGGCCAATAAGTGTACAATAGACTATCATAACATGTGGAGACTACCTCAAAAGGCAGCAATAGATGAGAGACATGAGGAAAAAGCTCAAGGATGCATGGCTTTGCGCCATGGTAAAGCACAATGTTGTCAGTTGTGATCATGAAGAAAGGCAAGCGCCATAAAAGAAACCAACCAAACTTTAGTACATTCACTTACCTCAACAATCAACCTCGCTCGTTCGAGGGCAACCTCCATTGCCTTCACAACAGATTCCGGTAGTGTTTCTAGCTTGCTAGATACTCCCTGGCGGCAGTGACCTTATTGAATCTCACTTGGGCTGCATGAGTTTCTGAACATCGGACAATGCTGAGTGACTGCTTACGTTTTTCTTGTCATTGTTTTCATCATCCCGATTTGCACCAGATATGACTTGACGGAACCTAAGATACCCAACAGATAGTAAAAAGGTGAGATATGAAAGGCTCGTGCGAGGAGCTGAAG
>Ga0247812_10002436_pt1 | contig 10473 bp, 14 predicted proteins | sample UWRJL149409B1_FD_178011 | JGI IMG/M metagenome (GOLD analysis project Ga0247812, IMG submission 178011) | Plant litter microbial communities from Arlington Agricultural Research Station in Wisconsin, United States - UWRJ-L149-409B-1 | ecosystem: Environmental > Terrestrial > Plant litter >...
CTCATAATGGTGCAAAATAAATAATTCTACCCCGAAGAATTATTAGAGAGTGTCACTTTCCGATAAGCCATCACCATGTGGATTATCACAAGCGAAAGCCAGAAAGTAAATAAACCAATTGCGATTGCAGATGTCCATGCGACCGCTTCATTTCACACCACCATTCCACAAACTTAATACAGAGCTATCACCGCCTTACATATTCTAACTCTCCAGACTGTCGTTTAGGGTTGCGTGACTTAAACTCTAATTTGCGTGTGTGCGGGTCATAGTCGTGTTGCGGAAGACCGATATTGATCTTGATATTGGGGAGGTTGGGGAACGAAGAGGTTGGGAACAAATTTCAACCACCATCTTTTAAGTCACATCCCGCACTCCAGAATTCACCTTCCCTTCCATTCCTTCACACATATTCCAAGAGCATTCTATTCTAATTCTAGGCCTGGATTTTGTTTGTTATTGATCGAGTTTGTCGCAATCAGTTGTTGTCGATATCAGTCTTTTTTCCCGAGTTGCACGGTTCGGTAAGCGGGGCATACTTGCACTTCACCGCTGCTCACGACGAGTGCTACATTCGACTCGACCACCAAATCTCCGCCATCAAAGAACTCATTTAAGGCTCGATATATATAGATACTGCTCATCACGATGCGGCTCTCCCAGAATCCTCCGACCCTCCTCTCTCTCCTCTTCACCGTCCTCTCCCACACTAGCATCGTCAAAGCGACACCTCTATTTGGTTTTAATTTGGGCATTCTGGAACCAAGGCAATATGGCAACTGTGGAATTGACAAACAGTATACATGTCTGGCAGGTCAAGCCTGTACAACAACAAACAATATCGCATCGTGCGTCGCAGCAGATGCAGGTGGATTTGCGGTCTATACAACAACTTATACCGAGACAAATCTTCTGTTACGGACAAGCACCTACACATCCTCATGGCAGGCAGCAGCTACTACTGTCGCCTGGGTTGCTCCAGTTAATCCTGCCGCAGTTACATGCGCGGCTGAGCCAGCAGCATACTCATGTGGTCCGATATGCTGCGCTTCAAATCAGAGGTGTCACCAATGGGGAACATGCACAGAATTCGGACCACAACCAACAGCTACTACTCTCTGGACCTATACCGACCAGCCAGCACCCACCGTCACAAACCCCGTATCTACCGGCGTTCTTCCTTTCCGACCCACCAGCGGCGGCGCCTCAACCTTGACATCAACTCGGTCCGCCACAACCACCATGCCGTTCCTTGCGCCTGCAACTGCAAGCGGTAGCACGCTGCCCATTACCTCTCACTCCAGCGGTGGCGGCTTGAGCCCTGGTGCTATTGCCGGAATTGTAATTGCTGTGATCCTCGGCATCATAATTCTGCTCTTGATTTGCTTCTGCTGTATCCTCAAAGGTGCACTCAGTACTATCCTGGGAATCTTTGGCTTGGGAGGCAAGAAGCGCAGGAGCACTGAGCGTACAGAGACCATCGAACGATACTCACGCCACGGCAGTGCTGTAGGAGGATCGAGAAGAGACACACATACCAATTGGTTTGGGCGACCAACCAAAGTCTCTGAGAAGCGCAAAGAGAAGAAATCTAGTGGCTTCGGTGGACTTGGTGCTGTTGGTGCTGGGCTGGCCGGCCTAGCCCTCGTTTTAGGATTGAAGAGAAATCATGATAAGAAGAAGACATCCAGCAGGCCTGCACATTCGGATATAAGCAGCTCGTATTATACGGACTCATATACAGGAACTAGCGCAAGTAAGTAACATTTATTCCTATGCATAAACCATTTTTTAACAATTTCTTAGGCAGTGCGAGTTCAAGAACGAGGGGTTCAAGGCACCAGAGTAGGCGGTGAAAGCCATATAACTAGCTTGAATTGATTTTTGCATTTGGGATGGAGCGATTTGTAGGCGTTTAAGGGCTATTGGGACGGCACGCATCAGATGACTGAAAAAGGACTGGAATGAATGAAAATTGTGAATAAAGAGATACCAAGCGCATATCGATTGCATGGAGATGAAGAGATGAGATAGATTGATGGACATGTAATGATAGGAATGTGTACAGTTTTGCCAAAGCATAATTATAATGTCAGCATGGAAACTCACTACATATAATGGGCTTTTTAAATTAGTGAATTTGATTATACCCAAAAGAAACATGAGTACTAAGTTGTGTTGCAGCATAATATAATCTTTATTGCCCCTATCTTTCCATAGTATTGCTTAACTAATTACCATCGCCAATGTCAACAACTTTTAGATGCCGGAGCATCATTCCCCCAACCAAAACCCCCAAATGGATCAAGAGATATGTAGGAAGTCACAACCACCCAAGTCATAATAGCAAATAAATGCCGAAGACCCGGGTTTTTCTCAATGGACTCCCACCATGCCCACAACCCCACGACCGACCCTGTATATGTTTTGCGAATGACGGGCCGGCATGATGATGCAAGGGTAATGTCCCTCAGCTTTAGGACCGCAGTAGCTTGGAGTATAGAGCTGTGCGGGCAGTTGTGAGGTTTTGGGGAAGGGGAAGGGAAAGATTTCGGTGGTGTAAAAGACATAAAGAAATTGGAATAGAAAGGTGAGTCAAAGTGTTGCGTTGGAATTCGAGGTCTGAAGCATTGGTTGTTTGAAGGTTTCTGTCATTAGTAGAGCGTGGGAAGTCGACTGGATATAGGTGCTTCGAAATTCTCCACGGCTGTACTTAACATAATTTTGGTCCTGGTCGCATGTATTCCATAAAAAGCCTACCTGTAAGTCGTGTATTACCACAGAACAACTGCCTTCTTGCATGTTGGATTTGCAATAAGTTTCATTCAGAGCACCCTGCTACAAGTAACATGCAAGTTTTCCCCATGCTCCCCGTGGTAATCAAGGAAATGCCCAATTCGCTCATGCCTCTTCAATGTTGCCCTTCTCCGAAACATAGAGACCGTCCAAAAACTGTATCACTGTCAGCAAACTGGCCATCGGCCAATGTTGTAATTTGCCCTTACCTTCCGGATATCCTTGTTTCGCACTCTGCAGATCTGTTGGATATCGGCCGCGCTTTGCGAAACGTTTTCGAGAGAGTTTCCGAATAACGAGAGCTCATCCTTCTGGTTCTTTGATATCTCGACCTCGACACCCTCAGCCATAATAACTCTGCGGACAATCTTCTCGCCGATGAAGTTACTGTAAATCCCGTCAGCGCTACTCCTGTATTCAACTTTTCTCCCTTAGAATCTAATAGCATACCGGATCTCAACCTCGAATTGACCAGTCTCGTTGTTCTTGTCTACGTTGACGTTGATGGGGAAATGTGCGTAGACGTATCTCATCTTGTACTTGAAGCCCTTGGTAACACCAATGATCAAGTTGTTAATGAGAGTTCGGACTGTGCGGAGAGTAGCGACGTTCTTGCGGGCACCGTGGTGTAGCTCGATGTTGATGACATCCTTCTTTGGGTGCGAGAAGTTGACGGCCAAATGGTTCAGGTTCTTTGTGAGCTTGCCTGTATTCCCCCGTCAATACCAGCGCCTTTATATCCACAATGCAATCAGTTCATACCTCTAGGACCGGTAACTGTGACAAGTCTCGACTTGATGGTGACCTTGACTGTGCGAAAGAGCTTGATCAGCAGTTGCTCGTCTTCTAACTCGATTTTCCAGGCCGGCTTCAAATTTTACTTCTGCCTCCCGCAATCCACCTCCCACAGGATAGGGAAACCAGCACTTACCACCCTCTGGCACAATCAACTGTTCGTTGCTGTGAATGTACTTCATCGTGACCTTTTTTGTCGTGGGTTGTCGAGAAGTTTGTCGCCGCGGTTGTATCGATTTCCTTCAACATTTGGTGCACTCTGTGGGCTATTTTCACGCTAACCTTAAAAATAAGCGAGCCAAGACTCGGCCTCCTTGAACTTGAACTTGGCATGGAAACTCAAGATCTCCTCTCATCATGATTCACTCAAAGAATTATATTTTCCAACTATGTCAAGCATTTGTATCATTTCAGCTACTTAATTCGTGTGTTGTTTAGTTGAATGCTACATTCCCCCCCGGAAATATTTTCTCTCCATTCGCGATACCAACGACTTCCTGATTAGCGATATCGAACTCTTGTCACTTCGCTCAACGATGAACGAAAGGTTAGAACTATGACATTTGGAAAGCTTTAGCCAATTGTCTTAAAGACAATTTCCAAGTTGGGGTGCTGAATTCCCGTTACAACCTCAACTTCGTTCTTATTAGTGCTGAATCTATGTTCTTGCCAAGGTTTATTGCAATCCCTTGCGTTCAAACTCCAGCAGTCCTGTACACGTTTACTTTTCAAAATTGTACACTATACAACTATCAATACGCTCAGTACGAAGTGTTAAAATATTTCTTATTTCTAGTAAACTTTGCCTGCACGGCTTTGGGAACTAGTGGCTCGGTTATTATGTCTATACTGTAGTTAGAAGATTTCCCAGGGTTTTCCTATGGTCTCCAGATTTGGCCTTATATAAGAACCTGGCCATTGCCACACATCTCAAGCGTCTTTCAAGTGACCATATGGATGTAAGCAAGCTGATCAACGTTTCTTATCTAGATATTCTGGTCTAAGTCTTTCCTTGTTGTATAAAGTTAACACTGCAAACATAAATTTAAATAGAATGCAGGTTTTGTCAGCCTGTGTTGTGCAAGTGCGATTTTGATTCTCATTCCCAATCGCCTACCTCAAGAAATACTTGCTAACCAACACCACAGACGAACAGATGTTTCATTTACCCTGAAAGTGTGCATAAGATTTCGCAGTACCAACTCTCTGTTTGAGGTGAGTAGGTGAGAAGTAACTGCAGCGTGCTCTTGAAAGTTTTATTGTCAAGCCACCGGCCAAGTATCCAGCTACACAAAGATGCATTCACGAAGGTTCACAAATAAGTGCATATGTTATCGTCACAAGCGTAGGTTGCATAATCTCTGCGAATGAGGATATTCTTTATACAACTAGCTGGTAGAACATGCAAGGAACTTCAAGACACTCAGTAGGTCTATATTTGTCATTTCAGCTTAGGGAGCCAAGTCATCTCACATTTTATTACAGCTTACTTTGCTCTGCAACGTGAAGCAACACTGGCTACATTTAGTCGCGTACTTCAAGTTGACTACACTTGATTTGATGGATGTCTATCAGCTTCGCCAGTTTATCCTGGAACACACTTCAGGTTAGCAAAAGTTAGAGATCGATATATCAAAAGTTTAAAACATTTCGCAGAACTATCAAAAGGGCATTTGCTAGGTATAGCATAGATGGTACTCTTTACAAGCAGGTGTAAGGGTGGTTTCATATCCACTAGATCGTCGGTTTATAAGCCATGTATTTGAAGTAAAATCTACAAGTTATTATTGAGTTAACTCAGCAACGAGTGGAGGCCTCTACAAAATATTATCCCAGACAAATAATACCCTCCTTACAGCCTCTCAATTAACAACAATTAACAACATTGCCGCGCATTGTCTGGCAATGCACAATCGAATCACAGAGCCATAGAGCATCCTTGAGATGCGAGAAAACAAGAAAAGGAAGGCTATGTAATAAAGTAAGCTGATTGTTGTACAAAGAATGAAGTCACGCTCGACCACAAAAAAATACCAACATGAGAAACTTCTCACATGTTGTACGTGATTTCCACGGCAATTTCGAACCGGCAGTTTATATATAGAGCAGAAAAGAAGGTAAATACAGCTATAACTTCCAATTATTGACTACTGATTGGTTCCATGTAGGAAAACCAGGAAACCAAATGGCTAGCTCCTAGTGTGGCCTTGGCGCACTAACTCACCGGCTGTCTTCGTATTCTCCCAGACCCACGTCATTTTTATTGCAGGGGAAGCAACTTGCGTGAATACCAACATAACATCTCTTTGGGATCTGCAGGATATGTCTACCATGAACAGTTTTCAGTGGTCAATGGGATGGTGTCACGAACGATCAAAGGTCACCCTATATCCGTGCGCTCGTATAAGGTGGTTGGGGTTTTCTTTTCCAATATAAAAGTCTGGATTCCTCATGCCTAAGTTATTTTACTAAATCAACGATTAACATATCTCTTACGCTCTTGAGCAACACTTCTATATAACTCATAACGAATATAGCGACTTACCAACAGACACAATGATACCCCCTTCGGCCATCTTCACACTTGCAACCCTCTTCACTTCCGCCCTCTGTCTCCCTGCTCCGGCACCAGCAAGTCTCAATATCCTCGAAGTCGACCAAGCAAAAAGCTGGCCTGTCACAAACTTCCTGTTCGTCTAACCCCCCAATACTTTGAATTTGTTTCCTACCAGAAGCGCTAACAATCTTCCCAGCTGCCCCGCCGGCTCCCCCGCCGGCTGCGTTTACTCATTCAACATAATCTACACGCCGGCGCCTTCTTCCGAACAATTCATCGAGCCCCCGATCAACACCTTCTGCAACGGCAGCAACATCCAAGAAGCCTTCAAAGCGTGTGAAGACCCGTCTGTCAGCGCCAATGTCGTCAATGGGTTCATGAACTCAACGTTAATCATAGAGCATAAATGGAATTCTGCATTAAGTGATGGCAGCATTGCTACGGTTTGGTTAGTAGGCAACTACACATGGAACGTTGGGGGAGATTTGGGGTATACGCCGCCGACGACTTTTGATGTACCGCAGTTGGAAATGTATGCCATTGCATAAAGTCTTTAGGAATACAGATGGGAGACGAAATACATTCATGAAAGCATACGGGAGGATTTCAATCCAAGTAATACAAGACAAACACATCTATATACGGCATTTGGGTGGAAAGGAGGTAAAAGTGTATTTTATTATAATAGGATAACATGAAATAATGACATTCAACATAATTCCAAAATAAAAGCCCTCTTCTGAATTGCAACACCTGCGATACTTCTAGTGCACACACCACTCATCACCTCTGCTGAGTTTATTATACATCAGGGGCCTTGACCCCACCCTACCTACCATCCCAGACCGCTACTTTTATTCGCATCTCCCCTTCCCGCCTTGACTCGAGGCTTTTTTATCCGCCCATACCGAACTACACAGACTCCAACATCCCGTCCCTCCGGGCGGCGGGAAAAAAGCAACCTGGGTAAAGCTGATTCAAGCGGAACGACCTGCCGAGCTACCAAAACCTTTGCTCGGGTGGATATATGGGTAGGTACTGTAGGTTACTAGTAGTCTACCGGAGAAACTACGGAGTGCGGACAAAGCCCATCCATCGGTGAGCGGCTCTCATAATTCTGGAGTTGGTGAGCTGAGGCAGCGACGAGAGAAGAATTTAGCAGGGTAGAAGAAATTGAAATATATATGAGTTGATGGTATCTGTGATAAGCAAGTGGGGAATGATATATGAAGAAAAAAAGGCACGGAAAGAGGTGACGCTTATCAAAACTAAAGCAGAAATTCTTGCGAGTATTATAGTTATTATAGTGGGAATTCATATGCAAAATGAGAACAATCAAACGTCAGTAAAGTAATAGTATGAATTGTTCTAGAGAACGGTATGGGTTTTTGTAAGATGATTAGGTGAATTTCAGTATAAAGAACTGTTGGAAATACGAAGGAGAAACTTATCAACTGGCAAATTCAATACTAGTGTCGAGGCCAGCTACGTATGAGGTTAGGACATTAGTAAGAAGAGCATAAATGAACCAAATCTGTCGACCAGGATGAGTCACTTTCACAAATAGACATAGGTAAAGATTGTTGGTTTGCAAGAGTAGTTGTAATTAACTACCTGAATAACAAGCAAGGCCCGGGTCACCATCCTTAAAGGGAGACACTCATAGGCAAAATCCACCGACGAAGACACACATCCAATGAAACATAAAAAACGCTTCCCAGCCTTCCCTACAGCATCCGAAGAATGCATTAAAAGAAGCCTAATCCAAACGCCAAAATGGCTTTGTCGAAACGCTACGCGAAAGATAAATAAAGAGGAAATACGAAGTACTTTTTTTCCACGGTCAGTAGCGTCCTTGCCATGCCCCTATGCCTTGGCTGCTACTACTGCCTCCGGAGGGACGACTCCCTATTGAGTCTCCCCCCAGTCCATGATGTGCCGGCGGCTATGACCCGGGTGTCATTCAGCGCATTCAGGGTTGTCAGTTGCTCCTCCGCAGAGCGATTTCTTTCCAGTGGTCTCGCTCAACCTCGAGCTTTGCAATGCGGTCCTCCAACTCGTCAAAACGTTGCATCTTCCGCTGTCGTGATTTACGAGCTGCAAGAGTATTGCGTGCTCGCTTCATAGCGACAGTGTCGTTGGGGTCATCGACAATGATAGGTGGAAGAGGCTGCTCACGTTTACGAGATTTCACACCAGAAACAGAAGAGTGGTGGTTTGGCGGTGATGCTCCAGTGCCAGAACGGCGGCGGTTGCTTCGAAGATGCTCGGAAACCTCAAGTTCCTCCTCGACAAGGAGGGGAGATTGTTCAACCTTAGCTGTTTGGTCATCCTGAGGAAAGAGAGGATACCATGGGTCGCCAGCTAAGGACTGGTCGAGGTCGCCGTTGGCGCCAACGAATGGGGAAACATCAAAGTCGCCGTTGTATTCTGGGGACTCGTCATAGGTGGAAGGAGAGGTCAGGTTGGTGAAAGCAGTGGAGTTGGGGGCAGAAGCGAATTGATCGCGACCGACGAAAAGATCTTGTGGAGACACCGTTCCCATGTTGGTAGAGGCTGATGAAGATGCGTTTGTGTTAAAGTCGTAGTTGGTTGGAACAGCGGGGGAAGAGTAGGCTGAAGAGAACGCATTTTGCATCGTAGCCCCGCCCTCGAAGGGGGAGGTGAATCCGTCGTCGAAGAGATCCATGTCTGCAGTCTTCTGTGAGTCACGGCCACGAGCATTCACCGAGTGAGAATATGTACCTTGCATAGCCATGTTTGGAGTTTGCGGTATATTACCAGTGGATTGCGAAAACAGAGGAACCTGAGGTCTTGGTGGTCGCTGTTGTTGCAAAGCTGCTGTGGATGAGGGTGCGGATGAAGCGTAGAACTGTTGGTGTTGTTGCGCAGGATTAAACCGATTGTTGTTCAGTGACGAAGTAGAAATAGAATGTCCAGTAGATTGTATGATCGCGGCTACTCGTTGGTTCTGCAAAGACGTGGCAGATGCAAGATGCTGAGCTGAGTGTCGACGATGCGCCCCGTTTTGGGCGTGTTGCTGGGAAAGACTAGGGGTACTGCGCACAGCTGGAGTCTCGAACAAGACGAAGTCCTGTGGTTGACGCTGGGTTTGAGCCTGATGTTCTTGAGGAGCAGACTGGTGCTGATACTGGGGTTGCTGAGGAGAATGTTGTGCCGGCAGGCTCTGGGTACTGGAGGGAAGCCATGTTGATGGAGAATCCGTGGTGAAGACTGAAAAGTCTTGAGGGGTGATGTTGGCGGTAAGAGGACTTGGGCGAAAGCGCGGGGCAATGCTTGAAGTCAGAGATTCCTGGGAGGGAAAGTCTGAGGGGTTTGGGTAAGAGGGGGGAGTGGTCTGTTGGTTGCTGTAGGAAGTAATATTGACGGTAGTCAATAGAGAGCCGGAGGCTGGGAATTTAGAACATCGTGTATGCGTGCGTGTGTGTGTGTATGTATTTGTGTGTATGTTTATGAATGGGGGTTGGAGGAAGAAAGAGAAAAAAGAAGGTTAGAAGAAGAGCAGCCTGAGTGCTTTATGTTTGAGTAAGCGTGGGCTGGCGGGCTTAGGAGTTAGGACTAGAGGGTTGCCTGGAAAATAAGCGACGAGCTAACTTCAGGCCGTGTCGGTGGGTGAGTCACAGCTGCTTCCCCACCCTGGCTCCTGGTCCGTCGTCCAAAGGCACTGGTGTGTAAGATACAGCGATGATGTTTGATTGGCGGTGAGGGGTGTGAGACCGGGGGTGTGTGGGTTTGCAAGGGGGATGTTAGCGTCCAGCTAGCGTCGACCATTGAATTGGACATCCACCGGTCCACTTCACGGCGAGCTGTGTTTGGCAGGCGGTCACAGAAAGGGCGAGTGGGTGGTATGGGAGATGGGGTGGGATGGCTCAGGATGGATGGTTTGGCTGTGTGTAAAAAGGTACAGATGGGGACAATGTTAAGTAATGGAGTCGTCCCTCGACGGATACAGCGGCCTTGACTTCATTCATGCTTACTTTCTGGTTCTTATTCGGATATAGTTTTATGTTCTTATACATGTATATATCCACAAGTACCATCCCACCAGCAGCCTCCCTTCCGCCTAAACCCTTCCTTCCTACTGTTGGTTCATGGCGAGTAATCAATCCCATCGCAGCTGATGGGGGAAGTTTTTTTTATTTTACAGAGGACTGACTATAGGGAATTCCTTTCGCCTAATCCTCCTTAACCTCACCCTCATTCACCCTCACTCACCTTCACTATTTCATACCATCCATTACCGTATCGTACTACAGTACTCACATCGCTCTGTGGTCGGCAATACTTATTCTGCCTCCTGGCTA
>Ga0247812_10002437_pt1 | contig 10473 bp, 9 predicted proteins | sample UWRJL149409B1_FD_178011 | JGI IMG/M metagenome (GOLD analysis project Ga0247812, IMG submission 178011) | Plant litter microbial communities from Arlington Agricultural Research Station in Wisconsin, United States - UWRJ-L149-409B-1 | ecosystem: Environmental > Terrestrial > Plant litter >...
TCCCAAGATCATTCTCCACACCTTCTCCAACGGCGGCACCAATACTGCCACTCAACTTCTAATTGAACTCTATAACACGCTCCATGATTCTTCTTCAATTGAATCCCGGCTCATACCATTTCCTTTGCGTGGCATCCTCCTCGACTCCTGTCCCGCAAAAGGCACCTATTGGAAATCCTACAACGCCATGATACTCTCACTTCCCCGGGACGTAGCAACACAAATCTTGGGAGCATTTGCCGTGCACTTCCTCCTCGTACTGTTGTATACATGGATTGCATGCGGGAATGAAAATCCAGCCAGTTTGATGCGCAGGACGCTTCTTGACGAGGCAATTTCAAAAGGGATGAGCGATGAAAAGGAATCCTCCGTCAAGATAAAGAAGGGCAGGGTCTGCTATTTGTACAGTAAAGAGGATAAGATGTGTAAGTGGACAGATATCAGGGATCATGCTAAGGAAGCGAGGGATAGGGGCTGGGTGGTGGACGAGGAGGTGTTCGCTGGGAGTGCCCACTGCGCCCATCTGGCAGCAGATATGCGAAAGTATATCAATGCTATGGAGAGGATGTGGAAGGGAGGCATGGCGCTAGATGAGCAAGATCCAGCTGCTAAGAAACTTATGACTAAGCTATAGAGGTTGGATTCTGGGGACATGAAGACATAGAGAAAGAAATAAAACATATTTAGCTTTCCTTACTACATAACGTTTCAGGAAGCTGGTCGCAAACACCGCTGCTTGAGTAGTATTTGGTACGTGGACTAATTTCCTCGATAAGATAGAAGAGAAATCCTACGATGATAAATTCGGAACAGGCCTGGCGAACTTCGGTTCTATGCTAAGTCAGATGTGGGGTTGCTTTAATATGAGGAAACATCCTGGAAGAGCCATTAATCACTGTATCTGGAACGCCCTGCCACACACAAGAATACCTCTCTTACATCTTTACGCTTGTGCAAGAGGCTTTTGCTATTGATACTTTTACATTGTATTTATATTCTCCGTAGTCTTGTAGCTGCATAACCACACCTCATCGCTGATTACACTAGTAAAGTTCAGTTTTCAGCGAGGAGTTTCAACATTCTCCATTTTATTACTAACTAACTTATGTCATTCCTACCAGTCCTTTACACGCTTAGATAATACGGGATACGCCTCGGATCCAGACTGCGCCAGATAAATGGCATACCTTGAGCCAGCCCGTGCTCATCGAATACTTGGGCCCGGATCCCATCACTAATCCTCTCCATCTCACGCACAAATCGTGTCGCCGCCAGGCTGACCACGCTCGTAGCCTGTGCGAGAAACGCGTCACCCGAGAACATATACACCAGACTACCCTTCTGTTCCTCGAGCAGCGGGCGATTGAAGCGCACCAGCAGCGACGCTTGCTTCAGGGCCTCGGTATCGTTATGTAAGTACGACAGCAGGTTGCCGATGCCCTTCGACGTTGGCAGGGGGCGGTTGAATGCCGACGGGTGCAGAGGTAGCACGCCGGACGACTCGCCGGGCGTGGCACCGTTCAGCGCATGGTGGCTGATGCCAGCAAGGAACGCAATGTGCACCAGAATTTCGACCAGCGTGGCGCGTGCGCTTGCTGCCAGCGGGTACGGTGGGAAATCTAGCACACGCGCGCCTTCGTGGCATTCGAGGATCCAAGCCTGCAGCTCCGAGTCGTGCTCCAGCAGCGACGGCGACGGGTAGTAGGTGTCGATGTACGCGCTGGTGAAGTCGTGGATGGCGGCGACCATGGGGCTGACGGTGTCGTAGAAGGGCATGCTCTTCAGCGCCGGCCCGTTGCTGCTGTTAACCAGCCCGCGCGACACTAGGTCCGTCGCAAACTGGCTGGCCCGGAAGTGTCCGGCGTGCATGGTGTAGAGGTGTCCTGAAAGCAAGCGGCCTGCGAAGTTGGTGACGGCAAACGAGCTGTCGAAGAAACCACCGTCGTTGAAGAGGAACTCATCCCCAATGGGTCGCACAGCAAACGCTTGATACATCACTGCCGACGTCATTGGGTCAGTATTTATGGCGATCTCTTATAGGTAGGGGATGCAGGAATGCTCACGACGGTCGAGGTATCCACGGATGGGATGTTTTTTGCTCAGCGTCCTCAGCGCAGCCAAGTACACGGGTTCCGCTACGTCGTGTGTATGAGAGAGGTGGTAGATCTGGCCGTGGAAAAGATCGTTCATCTCAAAGGCCATCTTTGCAAAGAGCCAGTCGTTCTCGTCGTCTATGGGAGTGTATATGAGATCTCTGTCGACATTGGTCTTGATAGCCAAGGGCATGAAGTCGCCAGTTGACGGATGAATGAAGAAATAGGCCGAGCAAGCTGCCGTCCATCGCCCTTCAGTTGTAGGGTAATTTTTCTGGATCGAGTGGTCTGCGATGAAAAGGCGTCCTGTCCTATGAAGTTGATGTAGTGACAGGCCGCCAGAGATCTGCTTCGCCACCTCTGGTTGAATCAGAAACGGAAGACAATCATCCTCAGGATGCAACCGTCTTACGACATATGGATTCACCGAGAGCCTCTCCATAGAGAATAGGAGATCTTGAGTCCAGTTCGTCAAGATTCCCGGAGAGGTGCCATCTGGTATCGTGTACTGGAATTGGTTTTCATATATGATCCTGTAACTTGAGAGATTCTGCAAACCCCCCGCCTTGTTCCATTAGACTGTCAAATCATCACAAATGGCAGCTCAAATCAAAGGGTAAAATACCTCGGCAAGGGCACGCGCTGCTTGCGGCCACTCAATTGTGTTCACCTTTTCCGTAATGTATTGCACATCTCGAAACCAGAGCTGTTTATCGGTTTGCACCATAGCATCACCAAGAACCCCCGTTGGAAAGAAGGACGTATTTCCCAACAAAGGGGGCCCGTATTGATAGCCATTGCGGTTAATACGTATCTCCTCAAATCTCTGGCTGGAATTAGGGTCAAATATAGGTAGCGTGTAAGTGTTTTTGCCTTGAGGAACTCGTTGATCGTCTGGTGAGAGAAAAATCTGCCGATCAAGTGGTATGGAATAACATTTTTGGAATAAAAGCGAGGTCACAAGACCTTGTATCAACTTAAACACAAACAAACGTCTGTCCATGGTGGATATCTTGCTAGAATAAATATGTTCATCAATTGTGAAGTAATAGCGCGCCCTAGCATTTAGTTGTCTTTACTTTATACTCTGGCTCAAATATCGGAGCTATGGAATTGATGCGGTTTCTCTCTTGCAGAGGTCGCTGTCGGCCTAGTTTCCATTTCAACCTAGCAAACGCATTAATCGCCTCTACATCCACTTTCAATTGACCTGCGTACACGTCCTGTTCCCTGCCCAGATAACAATACATAAGAGTACATAGTCAAGGTCCCATGTTCAGAGATAACAATCAGGTTGGCCGTAAGACTTGGAACTTTGTGGTAGATACTTCGCACAGTACGCTGAGCTTAGACCCACTTTTTTCTGTGTACACCCTTGAGGGGTAAGCTAGTAATAATATAAGATGATCACGCTGCTTTATGTCTTTAGTCTCTATTATAATTATTTGAATAGAGCCTGCACTCTTTCAACTGCTGCCCAGAAAGAAGGTTATGCACCTCGATACGCTCGTTAAATCCAACCTTCCCTGAAGAGGATCCACTCACTTGATTGACTCTCAGTACGATATCGCAACATAACTCAAGTACAGCCAGGCCATCCCAAAGTCATAAGCCGAAGCACTGCATTGATTTAGCTCTTTTTGTTTTATATCGCAATGTCAGAGAACGATCAGACAAGGTTTTTAAGTGTTAATATCCAAGAAACAAGGATTTCACAGGATTGTTTGACAGTAATAACTCGGTGATAAATGATATAGGTCTATATTTTAGGAATGCTATTCTAATCGTTGAGAAGTCGGGGTTTCTTCTTACAACATTGATCCGTATGTTTAGCAAGACAGTGGCAAAGGTTACAGAATGGCCTTACGACGTTAGTCTCTAATTCCTATCAGATTTATGTCAGATTAATATTCGGAGAATCTATTATATATAAAGAGGTCAAGGGATTAATCAGAAAAGTACGTGAACGACGTCAAGGTATAATGCCAAGGGCATGATAATAAAAGCATCATTGCTATGTAACGGGTAGGTTAGGCAGCTAGAAGATACCAAGAAATAGAGAGAGGAATAGTCGATACGCAAAAGTAGATAAAAGATAATCCAAAACGAGGGGTAAGCAACACTTTTACCTTATTATTTGAACATTGTCTTAGGCCGATATATAATAATAGTGCAAGGTTATAAGAAAATACGTGATTGAATTAGTTCGGACAACTCTCCTGGCGTCTAACATATAATAACACACTAATGCCGGCTCCATATCGGCTGTATATAGCCTATTCAATATTTGTGCACTTCGCTGTTACACTGCTGAAATCTGACAGAGGCGGGACTTCCCCGCTACCGGGCCGAAACCGAGATGGGGGAAACGTGGGGATAAGTGGCAGTGGAGTGGCTGCAGATACGACTAGGATATCTGTAGAGTAGTGGACCGCGCTAAGCCGCGGTCCGGTATATTTTCCGAAATAGGAAATAAGCACTTGATAAGGATAAGGTATTTCGCCGATCACACGTCACGCTTCCTGCTCTATCCTCTAAACGTTATATATATTCTGGAGTATATCTCCACTTACGCGCCAGTCCGTTCAGATTGTTCTGGCAAGATATTATTCCAATTCAGGCGTAGGAGCAGTCAGGCATCGGCGCGGGGTATAAAAAGATATAAAGTATCGTTCCGGTATTTAAATATCTTTACGTATCAAGCATCTTACTGCATACGAGTTCTCGTTGAATACAGGGTTACTCTGCCTCCCCATCTGATTGCACGACCATGACGCCAGTGTATCGAATTGCGGTAATTCAGCTGCATGTCAAGGTATCAACTTTCCAACTCTACTCCGAACGTAACCCGCGTCCGGACTTGCCTACCTAACTTCGAGCTGACATGGCTCCTCGAGGTTATTTTACATACTCTGCTAACACAAGCCACCTTCTAGCCGCTTCAGCCAGCAAAGAACTTTGCCTCTGCCACCAAGTTTATTCGCAGTGCCGCTGCCCAGGGTTGCCATCTCGCCGTGCTGCCTGAGTTCCACCTCACCAACTGGTTACCCAGCGACCCGCACTTTGCGGCGGCGTGTGCCGACTGGGAGATGTACCTCGAACGCTACAAGAGTTTAGCCCGCGAGCTCTCCATCTGCATCGTCCCAGGTTCAATTGTCCGTACCCGTACGCCAACTGCCGCCTCACCCTATCAGTTAGATAACGTAACATATTTTATCTCCTCAGATGGCAGCGTACTCGGGTCCTACGTAAAGAAGAACCTCTGGGGTCCCACGGAGCGGGAATTCCTAGCCAGCGGCCATCCCACCCCCAACCAGGTTCTTGATACGCCAATAGGCAAAGTTGGCCTGCTCATTTGCTGGGACCTGGCCTTCCCCGAAGCCTGGCGAGAGCTTGTGGCGGGAGGGGCGAAGACCATCATCATCCCCACACTCTGGACTCGCTCTGGGGCTTCGGAGCGGGGCCGAGCATGGAATCCTTCTGCTCCCGCCCTATTCCTTGATAGTGTTCTAACAGCCCGTACATACGAGAATACCTGTGCAGTGGTTTTTGCCAATGCTGGAGGCAAGCCGGGCGGCAATTATGTAGGGCTATCACAGGTAACGGTCCCATATGTGGGACCGCTCTGCAGGCTGGGCAGTGCGGCTGAGGGCATGGCCGTTGCAGAACTGGATATGCAAATCCTAGAGGATGCAGAACAGAACTATGCAATCCGAACGGACCTTGAACCAGGAGGGCCTCTAGAGGGGTACCGGAATAACACATTGCCCGGTCATCTACGTCAGAAACTTTAGACGCTTGACGTAGTACACTCTATGACTATTAGGGAAGGTGGAAGGAAGCTGAAGCTTGGAACTTGGAGATCGATAGTAAATGGAAGCCTCTTAGCATGTAGGCTGTCATGCATTATATCACTTACTGTACATATCTGTTTATCGTTGCTTGTCTCAGCCAGTAAGTTGGCTATCAATTTATCAACGCACACCTCTACGAATCAGCCCCTACGGCATGTAGTCTTCGCAACATGCATACATGATGGGTTTGTTTCTTCTCTCCTGCAACTTTATGAGGGCCTTGTAAGGTACCATAGGATAATTATGACAACGGAGAGCCAAGCGGTAATCGATAGCGTTTGTAGGGGGGCTCCGGGCACTCGATAGCAAGGCACTGCTCGTGGAAGACTTCTTCACTTTCTCAGCTCTTCTTTGATCAAACCAACAATCTTGCCTCCATCATTACCCCATTGCATTTCCAAGCAGTTTGACAGACAACCCCAACATGTGGCCCATTTTCGTCTTCTTTACTTTGCTAGTCGGATTACCAGCGCCTACAGTCTCAATCGCATACACTGATCCTGCTCACGCCGCCGCAGCACACTCACAACATCCGCTTTCTATCCAACCTTATTCTGATCGAGGGTTCGGTATTAACGACCCTTATGTACCAACGCCACTCCATATCTTGCCGGAGAAGAAGCCCTTCTATTTTGATCAAAAAAAGAACTACTACCAACGCTTCATCAACGGTTCTGAAAAAGGGTTTTACCGCCGCTCGTCATGTCCTGCCATCAACGTCCTGGCAAACCGCGGATTTATCAATCGAACTGGTCGGAACGTCTCTTACTCTCAGCTCGCACATGCGGTACGGAAAGTATGGAACTTTGGCGACGATAATGTAAGGCTGCCTTTTCATTGCTCTAAGTCACATCCCCGCTGATACGTACCTTACACAGAGCATGCTCGTGCTAGCGCCAACCTTTGCTCTCCACGGATGGCCTGAGACTATCGACCTTGATATGTTCAACGTAAAACTTTTGAGTATCCAAACTTCATATTTTGACTGACACTTTTGTTCAGGATGACAAGGTTCAATATGCAGTTAATTGTCCTGCTGCCCCAACGAGGAACGATCGTGCTGTGGGTGAAAACGTGAATATTAACATGACCCTTTACGAATCCCTTATGTCCTTCTCTAGTGATGGATTCACACTCTCTTTAGAAGATATGGCCAAGCATCATCATCTTAGGCACAACCAGAGCCTAGCGGAGAATCCTAACTTCGTGTTTGGTAACCAAGGAGCATTATGTTCATTGTAAGATTCTTTTTGCAAGCTAATAAACGTTTTAACTAATTGTCCACACAGGGCTCAATACACCAATATGGTTGGCGTGCTTGGAAAATTCGGGAAACACGGTCGCACAACACTCTTCGTTAAAGACGTGGAAGAATTCTATTTGAAGGAAGACATTCCGACAGGCTACGAGCGACGAGAGCAGCCGGTAAGTTTGTCTAAAACACAAGCGAAAAATATTTAAAACGTATGAGACTGAACTAATACCAGTATTACTCCATGGAGGCAAACGCATTAGTTGATAGAATGTCGTACCACGTTGGTTACACTATCCAGCGTCCATTCCCAGAGGGTGATCAGGATCCGGGACGTGATATTTGCCCAATCACCGCAAGGTTTCAGAAGAATAGCTGTGACTAGCTAACCGGCCGACTGACAAATGACACAAATCAGCTTTCTATGGGCAAGGCCGTAAAGAGACAAATGGAGAGTTGAAGCTGAGACACTTATGTTTACGGTCTAGATTAGATATTTGTATTTGTCTGTAGTGGGAGTTGAACTTTCGCGATCACTATGAAATATGGCTCGAGCAAATGACCTATAAGTGATTGCACATAGCCTAGGGTAAGACGATACTTTTGCTGTCAGTAGTATATATGTGTTTTAGGCGCTTGCTGGTTTAGAAACGCAGATTCACTTCGGATTGCAACGCATTTTTCCGACCCTTGCAGTCCTTTCGACACTCGGGGAAAACAAGTATTCAAGATGACTAGGACAAGACGGGGTGTAAAAGCCAAGAAACAAAGATAAGCTCAGTCGTGCAGAGCGTCTGCACTAAACATAATACCCTGTAGGATAGGATGGCTAGCTTATCTATGCACTACTGCATGAAATCTGCACTTATCAGTTGCGGTCTCCACTGAGCAAAATAAACCCCTCTGGTATGATTCTGGTCTAAGCATTTAGTGTATATAAAGTGACACTATGTAAAAACTCCCAGCAGTAAAAGCTACCTCGGACCACAACCTCACCCACATGCCCAACTTCTGCTCTCTATTTTGAGTACCTTGCAAAGCATAACAAAAGCATCTGAGACATATTTTCAATTTCGAACACCTTGTGGGATGACGAAGAGATTGTCCTTGGCAGCTGTTTTGTCCGGGGGAAAGGCAATTAAAAGTCACGCTTCCGCCAAAGCTACTGTCAACCTTGGTCCTGAGGACATCGGTTCTATACCACGAGACGGAATCGAGCTCATACAGTCCAGAATTAAAGGTGTTCTCCAAATTTGGTTCACTTCTAGTATTCGAAAAGGCCAAACTGACCCCTCCATGCGAACTCAACGTATTCTACACTTCAACGATGTCTCAACCTGGATGCAAGCCGACCCTCACATCAAGTACGGGTATCGAGCTGAGTCGAACAGCTTCCTCGAATGTTTTTGGTCACTCTTTTATTTCCACAATGAGTTTGTCAATATCTGGTCACATCTGCTTCCGGCTTTTTTCTTCCTTACCTTGCTCTTGGTCACAGATTATGAGATTCGTTATGGTTTAGATCCGGTATCTGGGATGGATAGTTTAGTGGTACAGATTTACGTTGCTGGAACTGCAACTTGTCTCTTACTTTCAGTAAGTCATTACCTTTCCTCTGTCTACTCATTTCCCATCAAAGTAACAAACACAACAGAGTCATCCTAATGCCGTATATATTCTACTGACTAACAGTTCCCAATTAGGCTTTATTTCATGGAACTAATTCACACTCCGAAAATGTAGCACGTCGCTGTCTTAAGCTAGATTATCTAGGAATCGTGCTTACTATCTCTACTACTTGCATCTCGACCACGTTCTTTGCGCTGCACGGACATCCTCAGCTACAAATGATTTATATCACTCTCACGGCGCTGTGTGCGGTAGCTGTATTCTGTGTTGTTTTGGACCCTGGTATAGATGGTCCTAATGCTGCAGCCTGGAGGTAAGAGGTTTCTTTCCCTGTTTACAAAGTCTGCTGTTCTGACACAACACTCCGGTAGGGCCGCGGTATTCACAGCACTAGCTTCAAGTGGAATCATGCCGGTCGCACATGTTGCCTTCATGGAGGGAGGCCAGGGACTTGCGAAACTTCCGCTTCTAAATATCGCAATAACCTGTGCATCGTACACAATTGGTACGGCAGTTTACGTTTACCGTGTGCCGGAAAAGCCTTTCCCGGGCATTTTCGATTTATGGGTGAGTATTTACAAGTTCTATTCACTCCGCCTAGTGGTCGTAGTACAATTATTATATTGATAGTTATATTAGGGAGCAAGTCACCAAATATTTCACATTCTCGTTGCCTTCGGTCAGATAGTCCACTTTCTGGGGATCAGGCAGGTAATGCTGTTGGGACACTAGCTGGATGCTTCAATCAGAACATATGAGAGGTTGCAGGCTTGTATATAAAGCGATTTTTAATAGCTGAACGCTTGTTAGAGGGAATATTAGACTAAAATAGGAAGTTCACTGCCGCCATTTGATGGCATTTAAAGCACTTTTGAAATTATAGTTCAATCCATAACCAGTTAGTATATTCTAAGTATTCAAATCATCTCATCTAATGTGGGAATGAACTTTGATCCGTTTACAACCAGTTCCCATAGACGCTCCCCAAGTTCATCGTAGAACAGTGGAAACCAAAGCACTTCGACAAGCATTTCTTTTATATCTTGCCACGAGGGCAAGATCTGCCACGGCATAGAAGGCACATCGCTACCCCAGTTATGAGAGCTGCCAATAGCTAAACAATTCATGAGGCTTTCTTCGAAGAACTCGGCTTCGCTCCCTTGAGCCGCAATCCCGCCCATGAAGTGCAGCCAAAAAAGGAACCGAGGAGAAACCAAAGTTGAAACGCCAGCAGAATAATAGGGTTGGAAATTTGTCTTTTCCGAGCCGTTAGCGATCAAGTATTTGTGAATGCGGAAGAGTAAGGAAAATAGACGTCGGATAATGGGTCGTTTGTGTGAGGCGACAGAGCCGGTTCCTCGGCTCAGTGATTTTGCAAAGAGTAGGGCTACTATGGCAGTTGCTTCGTTGAGATCCCCAATGAGAGTAAAGGTGCTAATGGAAGAAGACAATCGATCGGGCGTAGAAACAGGTGCCAACAGCTTCAAAATGGCGTGATGGATATGGATTAGATTTTCGTCTAGCGGGCGTGGATCGACAGCGGTGTCACCACAAGAGATGGCATGACACAGGGCGTGGCTAAGGCGGGAAAGGTCCTGGAGTATGGATTGCATCTCGGGAGATAGGCCTCTATAGTGCGTTTTGT
>Ga0247812_10002438_pt1 | contig 10472 bp, 8 predicted proteins | sample UWRJL149409B1_FD_178011 | JGI IMG/M metagenome (GOLD analysis project Ga0247812, IMG submission 178011) | Plant litter microbial communities from Arlington Agricultural Research Station in Wisconsin, United States - UWRJ-L149-409B-1 | ecosystem: Environmental > Terrestrial > Plant litter >...
CAGCGAGAGCGAATTCCTGGCCGTAGTTTTCGTCATTGGCAACTATAAGTAGTTGCAACAGTGGATTTACGAGTTCTGTTACCAACTCGGCATGCACCTAAAGTTTCGCAACCGGCGTCGAATCCTAAACGGCCCCGAGTCTGTTGCTCGGTGAATCAAGTGAGCAACAGACCTGCGCAGTGTACGCCAACGAGACTCAGAAGGCCAACCCGAAGGTTGGCCGCGAGTGATTATGTGCTCGCTGCTCAGTTTGCCATCGACAATGCCTGGGTGGCCTCAGTGGCGCATTTTTTTTCATCATTCGCAGCCTGTGAAGCTTTGGCGCTGGCCAGCAACCTCCTGATCTCCGGTGCGTTGGCGGAGGTCGCTGGCAGCGAATTCACTTTGGCTTCGAGTTCCTGCAGCTTGCTCGTACACAGGTTGTTATCCGCAGCAAATACGGGAGAGGTCAACATTGCAGCGGACATGAACAGACCAGCCAGTGCGGTACGTTTCATGGATATCTCCTAAGAATGATGGTCTCGGTGCTATCGCATGACCGGGCTCGGCCGAGGTCGATCGACCGGCCGCGATGCTTGAGGCCTACTCAAAAGACCACGCCACTGCAAAGTAATTCGGTTTTAGAGAATCGTGAACGACGACAGGCCTGTTGCTCTGTCAATCGAGATGAGCAACAAGCCTGTGTGATTTACATCAGCGTCTGCGAAGCAGGCCATCCCAAAGGTTGGCCTTGTCGGGACTACTGCTTGCCGCCATCACTGGACTTCTGAATATCCTGAATCGTTTGGGTCGTTTCGGCGATGCAATCTTCCGTGCCTTTTTTGGTACCCGTCGCGTGATCAGCTTTGGCTTTTTCGACGGACGCCTGCACCTGTTCAGTCATCTCCGGAGAGATTTGCGACTTGGCATTTTCGATAGTTTTCAAATTGACCGCACAGAGGTCTTCGGCTGCGAACGAAGTGGACGCCATCATGGAAGCAGTAACGAACAGACCTAACAGTACAGAACGTTTCATGTGTATCTCCTTGAGCTGAGGGTCCAGGCATTTGCTGGCCATCAGGACGGGCTGCCGATTGGGGGAAGCCCGGCGATGTCCGGGCTTAATCTGTGGACTACAGCGGCGCGTCAGGGTTCTATTTTTTCTTCAGGTGACCTCGACCGTGTCACCCGGTCCACCAGATAGACCAGGCTGTGGTAGTCAATTCCACCGTGTTGTGTCAGACCAATCTCACAGGTGCGGCTCGTGGAAATCCCTTCGCTGCATTGTTGCACCGCATCCTTGAGCGTTCGCAGTGAATGAGCGTTCAGCTCCGGGGTGGTAAAGCCTTTGTCGCCGGCGAACCCACAGCAGTGAATGCCTTCGGGAATGACCACGTTTTTGCTGCACTTGCGCGCCAGATCGATCAGCGCCTGGCTCTCGCCCAGGTGCTGGGTGCTGCACGTGACGTGAACGGCGATCGGCGCTTCCTGTGGGGTGAAGTCGAGGCGATCCATCAGGTGGGTGCGGATGAAACGTACCGGGTCGTATAGGTCCAGGCGCACATCGCCCACATCCTGGACCAGGCGCAAGGTGCAGGGGCTGGTGTCGCAGTAGATGGGATCGAGCCCACCTCGACTGGCGTGCAGCAGCGCGCCGATCAGTTCCTGGCGTTTGTGCTCGGCCTGCTCTGCGTAGCCTTTGGATGCGAAGGGCTGGCCACAGCAGAGGTTGTCCTGATTGTCCGGAAAGACAACCTGGTAACCGGCTTTTTCCAGCAGCCCACGGGTTTTGTCGTACAGCGACATTTGTTCGTTATCGCCGGCTGCCGGTCCCATGACTCGCGAAACACATGCCGCCAGATAAACCACCCGAGGGCGCTCGTCCGGGACGGTCGGGCTGAAGCGAATGGCTTTTTCCGGTTGCGGCATGGCGCTGGTCCATTGCGGGACCTGGCCTTTGGATAATCGGTTCAGCGTCGCCGACAGCTTTGCCAGACGCGGCGCCCCCAGCATCATTCGTGCACCATTGGCGACGTGCAGGGTAAAACGCGCCCCTTGCAGTGCCGTGGCGAAATTACCTTCAAGCCAGTTGGCAGTTTTCGTATGCGTCGCCTTACGGCTGCGGAGCTTTTTCACCAGCTCGCCGGTATTGATTCCTACAGGACAACGCTGCGCACACAGCCCGGTGGCGGCACACGTTTCGATGCCTTGGTATTCGTAGGCCGCTTCCAACTCGGTAGTGTCCACGCCGGCACGCTTCTTCGCCTGAATATCGCGCCATATCACGATGCGCTGGCGCGGGCTCAAAGTCAGGCCCTTCGACGGGCAGACGGGTTCGCAGAAACCGCACTCGATGCACTTATCCACAATCTCATCGGCGGCCGGCAACGGCTTCAAGTGCTTGAGATGAATTTGCGGATCGTTGCTGAGCACAACGTCGGGGTTGAGAATCCCATGGGGATCGAGCAGACGTTTGAGTTGCCACATCAACTGGTAGGCGTCGCTGCCCCATTCCAGTTCGACGAAGGGGGCCATGTTGCGCCCGGTACCGTGCTCGGCTTTTAAAGAACCGCCGAATTCCACTGCAACCAGCTGTGCAACGTCGTCCATGAAGGCCTGATAGCGTGCGACTTCTTCCGGGCTGTTGAAGCCTTGGGTGAAGACGAAGTGCAGATTACCTTCCAGTGCGTGTCCGAAAAGGATGGCTTCGTCGTAGTGATGCTTGTCGAACAGCTCGATCAAGCGGTTCACGCCGATCGCGAGTTGTTCCACCGGGAACGTCACGTCTTCGATGATCACCGTCGTGCCGGTTTGGCGTACGGCGCCAACGGCGGGAAAAGTGTCTTTGCGGATCGCCCAGAGGCGCGCGTTTTCGACCGGATCTTCAGTGAAATCGACTTGCTTCTCTACGGGAAAACCGGCCAGCGACGCCATGATTTGCCCGAGCTGTTCCTGCAACAGCGAGGACGATGCGGCGCGGGATTCGATCAACAGGGCGCAGGCATTATTCGACAGTTGTTGTACGAAAGCGGGCATGCCGGGTTTTTCCTGCACTGAGCGCAGGCTGCGACGGTCCAGCAGTTCCACGGCGGACACCGGTTGGGTTTTCAACACGGTGACAGCGTTGCAACAGGTTTCCACGTCCGGGAACACGATCAGCGCCGACGCCTTGTTTGGGTGGTCGATGACGGTGTCGTAGGTCACCGCGCTGATGAAGCCAAGGGTGCCTTCGGAGCCGACCAGCAAATGGCTCAAGATATCCACAGGTTCATCGAAATCGACCAAGGCATTGAGTGACAGACCAGTGGTATTTTTCAGACGGTATTTGTGGCGAATTCGTGCGGCGAGTTCGGTATTGGCGCGTGTCTCACGGCCCAGGGTTGCCAGACGTTCCAGCAATTGCCCATGGCTTGTGCGAAAGGCTGCAACGCTGGTTGCATCCTCTGTGTCGAGACGGCTTCCGTCTGCCAGCACCAAACGAATGCCAGCCAGCGTGTGGTAGGTGTTTTGCGCAGTGCCGCAGCACATGCCGCTGGCATTGTTGGCAACGATGCCGCCGATTTTGCAGGCGTTTATCGACGCCGGGTCCGGCCCGATCTTGCGTCCGAAGGGGGCCAGCCAGGCGTTCGCCTGCGCGCCGATAACGCCCGGTTGCAGGCGGATCTGCAGACCCTCGCCGCGGATCTCGCGCGCGTTCCAGTTATCCCCGAGGACGATCAATACCGAGTCGCTGATGGCCTGGCCGGAGAGACTGGTGCCTGCGGCGCGAAACGTCACCGGGACCTGATCCCGTTGCGCCAGTTTAAGCAGCGCCACCACCTCATCTTCGGATTCGACGCGGATCACCAGTTTCGGAATCAATCGGTAGAAACTGGCATCGGTGCCGAAGGCCAGGGTCGACAGCGGATCATCGAAACGTCGGTCCTGGGGAATCAGTTGCTGCGTATCTCGCAGGAAAGCCGTCGGTAAACTCATTGATCCTCCAGGATCAGCACCACAAGGTCTTTCGGCCCGTGCGCGCCGTACGCCAGCACTTGTTCGATATCGGCAGTTTTCGAGGGGCCGGACACCAGCAGCGCGTTGGTCGGCATGCCCCTGGCCCATTCGAACTCTTGCTGCACCTGATAGAAGTTGTCGCGGATTTCGCTGGCCTTGAGCAGGGCGAAATGCACCGGCGGTACCAGGCTCATCAAGCGCGGTTCTTCTCGCGTCGGCCAGATAATGAGGCTGCCCGTGGCAGCGATTGCACCGAGTGTAGTGGTCAGGCTGGCCGGAGTGTCGTTGAACAATTCGGCTTTCCATTCCTCGACAGGGCGGTCGTAGGCTTTGAGCGTTGGAAGCGTGGGATTGTTCGCCCAGTGCTGAGTGACACGTTCGCCGTGGGGCGTCGTGGGTGCGATCAACAGGCTCGGCAATTGACGATCCTGCAGCAATTGCGCGAGCAGTGTCGGCCACTCGGCACCTGAAGTCAGGTGGATTTCCGTGTGCACCGCTTCCATCTGTTTACGCAGTTGCGCGATGCGTTGTTCGGGGGCGTAGGTGTAAGGCGCTGTCACCAGTTCGACGTCGAAGTTGTCAGCCACTGGTGTGGTGCCTGTCAGACTGTTGCGCAATTTGGCGAGGATGTTTTGCTTGGCGCTCATCAACGGTCTCCCTGTTTGGCCAGGTGCGCGCGGGCCATGTCATGCAATGAGCGGGCGGCGGGTTTGGGTGCGCTGTGGTTTTGCGTCCAGGGCCCGACATTGCTCGGTGCCAGCGCGCGCAGGCGTGTGGCGAAGAAACCGAACAGCCGATAGAGCGTCGGCGAGCTGTTGAGCTTTGCCCAAGCGTTCCAGATAAACCGTTCCTTGCGTGAATACTTGCTGCCTTGGCCGCGCATCACTTTATGGGGCGTGTCCGGGGCTTTCACGTTCTCTTCCCGTAGGCGCCTAAGCAAGGCTGGGATAGGAATTTTTACCGGGCAGACTTCGCCGCAGGCGCCGCACAGTGACGAGGCACTGGGGTGGTCCGGAACTTTTGCCAGCCCGACCATGTGAGGGGTGATGATCTTTCCGATAGGACCCGGGTAGACCTCGCCGTAGGCATGACCGCCGATTCGGGTGTAGACCGGGCAATGATTCATGCAGGCGCCGCAGCGGATGCAGTTCAAGGTCTGGCGCAACTCACTGTCGGCAAAGGCCTGGCTGCGACCGTTGTCGAGCAAGACCAGATGCACTTCCTGTGGGCCGTCGAGTTCATGATCCTTGCGTGGGCCGGAAATCATATTGACGTAGGTGGTAATCGGCTGGCCGAGGGCGGAGCGGGTCAACAAGGACAGCAGCGGGACAACGTCGCGCAGGTTTTCGACGACTTTTTCTATGCCGGTGACCGCGATGTGAACCGGCGGCACGGTGGTCGACATGCGCCCGTTGCCTTCATTTTCCACCAGCAGCAAGGTGCCGGTTTCGGCCACTGCGAAGTTGACGCCGGAGACGCCGATGTCCGCTTCGAAGAATTTCTGCCGCAGGACTCTGCGACCGATTTGAATGAGTTGGTCAACGTCCTTGGTGTATTCCACGCCAAGTTTGTCGTGGAACAAGGACGCGACCTGACCGGCATTCTTGTGGATCGCCGGCATAATAATGTGTGAAGGCTTCTCGTGGTCGAGCTGGACGATGTACTCGCCCATGTCCGATTCCAGGCATTCAATGCCACGATCAGCGAGGAAATGATTCATTTCCATTTCTTCGCTGACCATCGATTTGCCCTTGATCACTTGCCGCGCCTCGTGAGCCCGGATGATCGAGAAGACGATGCCATTGGCTTCGTCCACCGTTTCCGCCCAATGCACTGTCACACCGTTGCGGGTCAGGTTGTGTTCAAGCTGCTCGAGCAGGTCGGGCAGCTTTGATAACGCACGAGCGCGGACAGCGTTGCCCAGCGCTCGCAAATGTTCCCTTTCGTGGGCATCGCTGAAAGACGCTGCCCGTTTTGTCATCAGTGAATCCATCGCCGAGCGAAAGTTGTTTCGCAACTGCGTGTCACCCAGCGCCTCGTGAGCCCGAGTGCGGAAATCTTCTTCTACGGCAACCGTAGGAATAATCGCGGAAGCGTTCATAGAACACCGCCGGTTCGTTGCCAGAGGAAGCTGGCCAGGTGTTGGCCGCGCAACGCTTCCTGCTGTTTTTCCAGCGAGCCGTTGATGTTCATCAGGCAACCGCAGTCGGCACTGAGTACCTTGTGCGCACCGGATTCCTTCAACGACCGGGTCTTGTCAGCCACCATCGCGCCGGAAATGTCTGGCATACGGACGCTGAACGTCCCACCGAAGCCACAACATTCGCTTTCGTGACCGTGCTCGACCCGCTCCACGTTGCTCAGTTGCGACAACAGCTCGCGACCGTGCAGGTGGGTGTTCATCTCACGACGCGCCGAACACGAGGTGTGCAGCGCCACTTTGATCGGCGCACCGCTGTCCTTGAGCTGCACCTTGCAAACGAACAGCAGAAACTCGGCCAACTCGTAGGTCCGTGCCGCCAAGGCCTGGACCTGTTTCAACGTGTGCGGCTCATCCTTGAACAAGTCGGCGTAGTGCTCGCGCAACATACCCGCGCAAGAACCTGACGGCACCACCACCGGGTAGTCTTCGGCGAACAGCGCCAGCTGCGAGCGCGCTACGGTCCGGGCCTGTTCGGTGTAACCCGAGGTGTAGGCCGGTTGTCCGCAGCAGCTTTGCCCTTGCGGATACTCGACACGAATGCCTTCGCGCTCCAGCAGGTGGATCGCATCCATCCCGGCTTCGGGGTAGAACAAATCCACCACGCACGTCCCGAACAGGTAGACCCGCTGCGGTTTTTCGCTGGGGTATTGCCGTGGCTCGGGCAGTGGCGGGGCGACTCGGGTCGCGTTCGGCACAGCGTTGTAAAAAAGCTCGCTCATCAGGCGTGTCTCCGGGTTTTCCCGGTTATCCGTCCGCTGCGGCTGCTGAATATAGTGAGGGAAGCTTTCAGCAGCCTTACAGACCGGGTTGTGAATAGCTGACGCCGCAGTCGTGGTACGGCGTCGGTTTAATGCGTGCAGCGTGTAGTCCTTAGTGCACCAGCATGCCGGTGAACCAGTAGGCCTGGGCCAGGGTGATCAAGCCGACAATCGTTGCAAAGAACAGGCTGTGCTTGAGGGTGAACCGGAACAGGTCGGATTCCTTGCCCACCAGGCCGGTCGCGGCGCAGGCCACGGCGATCGACTGAGGCGAGATCATCTTGCCGGTGACGCCACCGCTGGTGTTCGCGGCGACCAGCAACACATCGCTCACGCCGATTTGGTGTGCCGTGGTGGCTTGCAGCGAGCTGAACAGTGCGTTGGAAGACGTATCGGAACCGGTCAGGAATACGCCCAGCCAACCGAGGAGCGGCGAGAAGAACGGGAACGCTGCGCCTGTACCGGCCAATACCAGCGCCATGGTCGAAGACATGCCTGAGTAGTTGGTGACAAAGGCGAAGGCCAGCACCATGCCAATGGATAGAATCGGCCAGCGCAACTCGTAGAAGGTCTCGCGCAAAGTGGTCAGACCAGTTTTTAAGTTGATCTTCAGCACCAGCATCGAGATCAGCGCGGAGAAGAATATCGCCGTGCCGGTGGCGGAAATCGGGTCGAGCTTGAACACGGCGGGAAGAGCGGTCGGAGCGGTCACGATCGGAGCGACCTTGATCACCATCTGGTCCAGGTGCGGAATGGCGAAGTTGAACACCCAGCTGTACATCGAGCCGCCCGCAGCGAACATCGCCTTGAACGGTTTCAGGGTCCAGATCGTCACCAGCACAGTGAGGATCAGGAAGGGAGACCAGGCTTTGAAAATCTCACCCAGGCTGTAGGGAGAAGCCACGGTGCTGCGCGGCAGGCCGAAACCGCCGGCGCTGGCGGTTACGACAGACGCGGAGACTGCACCGGCGATGTGCTGGCCGGCGGTGCGTTTCGGCTGCCAGACTTTCAGGAACAGCGTCAGGGAAATCAGGCTGGCGAGCGCCGAAGTGATGTCCGGCAGCTCAGGCCCGATGAAGTTCGACGTGAAGTATTGGGTGACAGCGAAGCTCAAGCCCGCCACCAGTGCCGCCGGCCAGGTTTCGCGGACGCCACGCATGCCGTCCATCATGAACACCAGCCAGAACGGCACGAATAGCGACAGCAGCGGCAGTTGGCGACCGGTCATTGCGCCGATCTTGAAGGCGTCGATGCCGGTAACTTGCCCGGCGACAATAATCGGAATGCCCAAGGCGCCGAAGGCCACCGGCGCCGTGTTCGCAATCAGGCATAACCCGGCGGCGTACAGCGGGTTGAACCCCAGTCCTACCAACAGCGCGGCGGTAATCGCCACAGGTGCGCCGAAACCGGCTGCGCCTTCCAGGAAGGCACCGAAGCAGAAGCCGATCAACAGCACCTGCAGTCGTTGGTCGTCGGTGATCGACAGCACGGAGCTGCGGATCACTTCGAACTGGCCGCTTTTGACCGTCAATTTGTAGAGGAACACCGCTGCCACGATGATCCACGCGATGGGCCAAAGGCCGTAGGCGAAGCCATACCCGGCTGCGGCGAACGCCATGTCGACCGGCATCTGGAAGGCAAAGATCGCTACTGCAATCGACAGGGCCAGCGTAATGCTGCCTGCCACATGGCCTTTGAGGCGAAACACTGCCAAAGCGAGGAAGAAAAACACGATGGGAATGACGGCGGCGAGTGCGGACAGGCCGAGGCTGCCGAGCGGACTGTAGAGCTGTTGCCAGGTTTGCATATGGGGTGGCCCCTAATTGTTGTTGGTCAGGCACTGATGAGCGTTCTTGGTTAATTGGTAATACCAATTTACAATCGCTGTTGGCTAGGGTAAAAGCCTTGTAGGCGGTGTGTCAATTTGTCGCCCTAAAACTTTTGTCGCAGGCAGGGTGCAGAGACTGATTTGTTTACGCTGTCGAGCGTCGTCTGGTAGGTGCTGCTGCAGTGCCGATAGGCCAGAATAGAGACCCCGGCGAGCGGCCGGGATCGTGGAGAATTGAGTTATGGGGTTTGATCAGATTCGTCAGCGCCGTTTGTCTGACGATATTGTCGAGCAACTCGAGGAGATGATTCTTGAGGGGACGCTGAAGTCCGGCGAGCGTTTGCCGGCCGAACGTGCACTCGCCGAACAGTTCGGGGTGTCACGTCCTTCGTTGCGTGAGGCGATTCAAAAACTGGCGGCCAAGGGCTTGCTGGTCAGTCGCCAAGGCGGTGGCAACTATGTGGTGGAGTCGCTGGGGTCGACATTCAGCGATCCGCTGTTGCACCTGTTGGAGAGCAATCCAGAAGCCCAGCGCGATCTACTTGAATTTCGCCACACACTGGAAGCGTCGTGCGCCTATTACGCAGCATTGCGCGCCACAGATGTGGATCGTGAGCGGCTGACCGCTGCGTTCAATGAACTGCAGGATTGCTATACCCGTCACGACGAAGTCAGCCGGGCGGAGGAGGGGGCCGCTGATGCAAAATTCCACCTCGCGATTGCCGAAGCCAGTCATAACGCGGTTTTGCTGCACACGATTCGTGGGCTGTTCGATCTGCTCAAGCGCAACGTGGTGACAAACATTGGCGGGATGTACAAGCAGCGTACGGAAACGCGCGACATGTTGATTACTCAGCACCGTGAGTTGTACCTGGCGATTGTCGAGGGACGGGCGGAGCAGGCGCGGGAAGTGTCCAGTCGGCACATTTTGTACGTGCAGGAAGTGCTGGAGGAGGTGCGGCAGGAAGTTCAGCGCATGGCTCGGGCGGAGCGGCGCAAGGGGACGTAGTCAGTCAGAGTTTGTGTCGGGTTTGCAATCGCAATCGCGAGCAGGCTCGCTCCCACATTGTTTTGTGTCGTTCACAAATCCACTGTGGGGGCGAGCCTGCTCGCGATGGAGGCCTCAGGCAAAAGGAGGATTAATCTTCCTTGCCCTTGTTCCGCACTGCGCGCTGCAGTTCTCGGCCGGCATCGCGTTCGCGCTCGGTATCACGCTTGTCGTATTCCTTCTTGCCCTTGCCCAGAGCGATCTCGCACTTGACCATGTGCTTGCTCCAGTACCAGGACAGGCAGACGCAGGCGTAACCCTTTTGCTGCACGGCAGAGGCCAGCTTTTCCAGCTCGCGCCGGTTGAGCAGCAACTTTCGTGTGCGCGTCGGATCGGCGATGACGTGGGTGCTTGCGGTCATCAGCGGCGTGATATGGCTGCCGAGCAGCCAGGCTTCGCCATCCTTGAGCAGTACATAACTGTCAACCAGTTGCAGCTTGCTCGCCCGCAAACTCTTTACTTCCCAGCCGGCCAGGACCAGACCAGCCTCGAACCGATGTTCGATGAAGTAATCGTGTCGCGCCTTTTTATTTTGCGCGATGGTCCCTGTGGGGTGTTTCTTCTGTTTAGCCATAGGGGCGGCATTATAGGGAGTTGCGCGCGAGTCGGCTACGGTATCGCTACGTGCTTGAGCAGGTTGATTGAATCCCGGACAATGCG
>Ga0247812_10002439_pt1 | contig 10472 bp, 9 predicted proteins | sample UWRJL149409B1_FD_178011 | JGI IMG/M metagenome (GOLD analysis project Ga0247812, IMG submission 178011) | Plant litter microbial communities from Arlington Agricultural Research Station in Wisconsin, United States - UWRJ-L149-409B-1 | ecosystem: Environmental > Terrestrial > Plant litter >...
TCCGGCACCACAATCAACCCCAAAACCCTCATCCCATAGTCATGCATCGGTCCAGGGTACCCTCCGGTCTGTCCTTGCATTACCGACATATCCAAGAGAAATATATTAGACTCCCCAGCCTGTGCTACCAACACACACAACCATCTCGACGGCGCGTCTCCCATCTCACTATTCCCACTGAATGCATCCTCAAAATTGTGGTCGCGGTCAAAGAAAACCACTCCAGGGGCAAACCGGTCTTGTCTGTGGGTGTCGAACAGGCTGCCCCTGATAGGAGCATTGTCTATTAATGCTGCCATTTCGACCGAAGGTCCTTCAAGGCCCCGCTCATATGACCATTCCACGCCACTCCCCTTCCCAGGCTTGCCGTGTTGATACACCCAGCTGCGGTTGAAGCACTCGGCTTGTTGTTTTGCACGTTGGTGCCTCGGGACGAAGACTGTGACGGCGGTCATGTTCATACTGAGTGTGGCGGACTGGAGGGCGCCATATATCCCGGCACCGGGCTCGTTCAATATCTGAGTAGATAAGCGTGTGAAGAGCGGCCGTAGTTTCTCATTCTGTAGGTGCGGGAGGTTGTATTTGATGGGCCCGGAAATCGACATCCAAGACCAAGACGGGATATATGAAGGCTTTTCTTCCAGATCAGAGCTGTCAGTTACAAGTGAATGGGTTCGATAGCCATAAGCAATCCACAACAGATCGGTAGCAAGTGTCGAGCTCCACAGCCCAGCCAAATACTCTTTCTTACGCCTCCCTCCACAATACCGTTCCGCCACCCCCGAAATCGCCGGCATCCTATCGCTCTGGACACTGAACTCGCGCCTCGTATAGTCCTCTACGATTGCATGCCACTTCTGCAGACTAATACCTCTCTTCTGCCCCTGCCAGCTCTGTGTACCCTGCCCGCTTTTAGGAAACGGATCACCAAACTCCTCAGAAAGCGTAATCAGTCCCGTGCGCTCAAAATACTGTGCTGGACTGGGAGCCCCGCCGCTCTTGGACAGTGTGCCGCAGCGCCAGTACGCCTGCACGCTCCCGAAAAACACAAGCCGCGAACTGAGGAGGGTCTCCTGGAACGCCCACCCGCGAGTATTCAACGGCTCGCTTAACGCGCCTAGATTCTCGCTATTCTTCCCTCTATGGAGACAAGAGAAGTGCACAGAGTGAACAATGCCGTCACGATGTCGGTACGGGACAGTGAAATACGCATATTCCTCCGGTACACGGTCGGCTAGGAAACCATCCCGGCACGACACCGCGGACGTCGCTGATACGGTGAGGTAGGCGTCTGTGTAGATGGCGCCCATGCGCGCCATCTGCTCGTTCCTGTCGCGCGCGGAGTCTTGCACTATACAGAGGGCATCAACCCATACATACTCGACCCCCACTTTCCTTGCACAGATCAACACGTCCTGTATCGTTTGCGGTAACGTCTTGATCACAATACCGCGTATATGCGACGCTAGATTCGCGAACGTGGTCTTTACTTGTCCGGGTCGTGGATCTTGCTCTGAGGGACCCTCGTCAGGCCCCCAGCAGTAGCTAAGCGCGATGTACTTCCCGCGAGCTGAAGCAGAGGGACAGAAGAGATGCACTGTCTCTGGCTCGGAGGCACTGAGACTCAGTACGCGTCGAGGGAGTAATGACTCTGAAAGCTTAGGACAGGTAGGATGGTTCGCATCGCAGTCTGCGATGCATTTGTTCAGAAGGTCGAAAGTGCGAGATGAGGAGACATCACTGTATGGGGTGCGTGTACTGATAAATTCTGCGGCTGGGCTGTCTGTTTCTTTCTCAGCGAGGAATACCTTTTTGAGCCACAAAGAGGTGGAGAGGAAGCTGAGGGAGGAAAGCTAGAGAAATCATAATAAACTGACCCTCCCTAACCGAAATCCTAAAGTGATGTTCTTCTACCCCATCCACAGTCACCCTAACACCCACTCCCACATCCCTACTTTCAAAATACTTAAACTTCACTTCCACATCATCGCCATCTTTCCTCCTGAGGTCGCGGAATAGTCCACGTGACTGTTGCTTCGAGACGAGCCAGTGAAGCTCGCTGCACAGGGGACAAGTGGAGGTCACGAGAAGAGAGCGCTGGAAGGTGTGTGTGGTTGTGATGGCACCTAGGAGATTATGGGATTTCTTGCGGGTGAAGAGGTGCGTGCAGGGGGTGCAGAGTTGTGGGGGTGGAGGCATTGTTGACCTTAACTTGAAGTTTGATTTGAGGCTTTCTCTCTATGGTAGTCACAGGTGAGCCTGAGAATAGACTCAAGAACATGTCATCACAAGTCATCCAAATTTGAGGCAGAAAGATTTAATGTATTATAGGATGAGTCGCGACCTCACATTTCAGTTATGCAGCGCTGATCCTCCTAGGTTTGGTGTCAAGGACCCTATATCACAATGGAGAGGGGAGGTTCCTCAGAAATTCAAAGAAGGGTTCTTGTATACGGTGTAGTCTAAGAGGAAAAGAAGAGGTGTTGCCTCTTCTCGCGATGCTATATTTACTGTAATATTAGTATTGTGGAGCTAAGGGTGCCTTAGGCTACAACACGCAGACTTTGATCATTCGAGGTAACTACAGCGGCGAGGAGCTCTACTCATGTGACTCCCCAGCCTATGAGACTTGTGTCGATCTTTTAAAGTTTGCAATATTTATGTTATTTCTTTCGTGTAAATGAAGATCAACTAGTATATATTCCTTCATTGAGTCAATGTTGCATTAATACGGTTTTTAGGAGCAGATGTCAACTGTTCCGGTGACTGTTTTCACAATCATCCCTGAAGAGGGCAGCTCTTCAAATTTCTTGCCCTCGATGTTAAATATTAAGTCAATTCAAATCACTATTTCTAGTTCAGCTATATTGCTACCTAAATCAAAACTTATTTATGCAATCTAGTATTATTTGCAGATATATCTCCCTTACTATATGGCCCCTTTATGAAACTTGAATAGCAAAACATTAAATCAAAAGAGAAAAAATAAGCATTAAACCATCATCTCTGAACTTCGTATATTAATTAGTTCGAGTCAATGGGTGTGAGTTTCACTCGAAATATCATTATGGGGATGACTTTTTTCTAGATATACTATATTACATCTCGCCCTAAAATGATAAGGTGTTAGATAAGGTGTTAGGGTCTCTCACAGGCGCCTTAAGTTCAACCATATCCCTCCATGCAATAGTATAGCCTAATGTTAACCCTTACCAGTTCATCGCATAGAGTAAGCAATAAATGTTATACTTGTAACTCCTATTTTTTTAAAAAAGAAATTTGACGGTAGAATTGAGCAGAAAACTAACTCTTAGTAAACCCTAAAAATAAAAGACAATCCTGTCAATCAGAGCTTATTTATAGTACAAAGGCAGGATCAAATACGAGTCAGCTGGCATGAATATCTTACAATCAATCACGTGACAAACTAATGTTTACTATCGTGATACGTTAATATTTCCTAACACGGTCGGTACAAAATAAAGGTCACATTCGCCCAAGCCGACTCAAATATCCCCCATAATCCTACCGCATTCTTCAGGCATCACAAGGAAGTAAATAGCAGACTGTGTTACTTTAGCTTATCTTACCACTGCCCTGGCACCACAAATCTAAGATCGATTGCACCACAAGATGGCCTTTAACAACGGAGACATAATGGGCTCGGTCATGCTGGTACAGGTGCGACAACTAGTTGAGGCGCGATCTAGTGAATATGATTGGACCGTGTTGGAAAATGTTTCACCAGAACATATAGAAAAGCGTAAAGTACAGACTCAACTTGCCTTGAGATCGCACCGTATGTGCTCCAGAGCTACCCATTGCCAATAAGGCATCATAAATAATCCACATCCTCTCTTTTATACTCCATTGGAACAAGGAACTAATATTCCTTGTTTTATAGGCAATCACCAAGGGTCACAAACGCAGGCCAGCCCTAAGGATGACCCCGGGCTCAAGAGTACGTTGCTATCCACAACAAAATATGATCCTAAAACCGGATTTGAGAATTCTTCCGAAAACACACGCGGCGTGTCTCCTATAAATGATCTCTGTATCCCTCCATATCGTCGCTATGGCGGGGAAGTTATTCCCGCACAACGCCTCTATCCGATTTCTCGTGACCATCTTATGCCACTTGTCGAATACAATGTGTTTCGAGCCACGGCCACCAATTATATGATATTAGGACCCTCTCGGTTCAGTAAGACTTGCCCCTTTGGCGCACCTGTTCCTATCTTTGCCAGCCCATACCAAGGGCTCAGCATTCCGGCTTCTCTAGAACGTACACCTCTCCAGCAATCTGCTCAATATCCCGCTTGGATTGACCTTCTTCCATCACCGAGAATGCGGGACAATGCGATTAGATCACAGCATCTCTTTACTAGCAATGAACTCTGCGCAGATATTCTTGGAGGACTGATGGGAAGGCAAAATGATGTAGAATTTGGTCTGATTGCATGGTCAAATCCATGGGTAGCAGATGGCTGGGAACTCACAGATGGGTTTGTCAGGAAATGGGCATTCCTAGTTCGCGGCTGTGTTGATTTATTCGAAGCCACAAATCGATGGAGAGGTCTGCGAGGGGAGGAGGGATTGATCTCAGAGTTGTGACGAAACACTTTCTTTGATACCCAAGCATAGCTAGCTTCCACACCAGCCCTCAGTTCTAACTATAAAGACAATTTACAGACGCAGATAGCCCTCAATTTGGAGTAAATCGTCTAATCCTTCCATATTGACCTTACCATCCGAAATCCTCGACTACTAAACTCGGCATCGCCCATGCAGCTTGACACAATGATTGAACTTCTTAGAATTTCGTTCACTGCCATTACAAACCGATAGATCGACCTTCGTATAATATGCTAGGCACAATAACAGGATGTCAAAGAGCATAACCGTAGCCTGATATTTAAGGTCTTAAAACTATGACAAGCGGGAGGCACAGCAAGTTCAGCCAAAAAATACATCGCTCAGACGACGATTGGAGGTGCGGTCTCTATTTCAGTCCTTCTTAATCACCTTGGTCACAACAATCATTCTTTAGCTGTCACTCAGACTGAAACTCTGAAAATCCGAACTTGGGACACTGAATTCAATTCAATAAGTCAATTATGAGACACACTAGAGACATAAGAGCCAAGGTCAACTAGTTCTCTTACCGCCATTTTAGTCCGACTTTCAACCTCTTTTCTAATAACAGACTCTTGTTACAATCACTATGTCTGACAGGAACGTTACTTCTGAGGGTGGCCATTCATCCGAGGAGGATGATGGATATCATAGCTGGGAGATGTCTGCACTAGCTCTAATGGCAACGCTACCACCAGAGTTACAGAACCAAATCTTTGAAATTTCTGATGTCGAGGCACTTCTCGTTCTATGCCGGCTCAATAAACACTGGTACAAGAAGATGTTGCCTTGGATTTGGGAAGATATTGATTTTGCCACGGGCATCGACCCATATGATGCCGTCAACCGTACGCGCCATTTCTTCGCTTTATGCGATAAGCTGATGGACGCAGCACCGGAGCGATGGTCCATTCTAGCTTCAAGTGTTCGCAAGATGAATATAGGAAGACTTCATGGAATTAACATTGTTCATGAAGACTGGGGCGGTGACGACTTTGTGTTTTTCTGTGAACAGGAAAATACTAGGAAAAGAAATGTATTTCATGTGGTTGCACAATTCATTAATTTGGACACATTGTCGGTCTATATTAAGAACGACTGGAACTTTCAGGAAAGGAAGGCTGGGAAAGCATTATCCAAAGGACTAAAGAATTTAAGGTCTTTAAAGATTGGGGGACAACTACCAGATGATGTAATTGGAGCCCTGTTGAATAAGCCGGAAATTATTGAACATCTCTCTATCATAAATCTGCACAACTGTCCAGGTCAGGACAACGGACCTGACGGCGCCACATTTCTTTCCGTAGAGAATGCAAAACGGTTCACCAGCCTCAGGACCTTACATTTATGTAAATTTGCGGATCTTGATGGCCGATTGTCAGATGAATTGGACAATGAGGGTAGCGGGAATGAGGAAGATGAGTGGAAGGCACCAGATTTTGCCTCTGGAATGGTTAGTCTACCCCTATATTGGAACTGCTCAGCCTCTCTGCGTTGCTGCTCTATTCGTCAATCAGATTTTTAGAAGTCACAGTACTAATTTAGCGGGCAGCGATGGAAATTTCCTCGCGAGGCAGAAGTTGAAGTGCTCGAAGAATGGGCCACGTTGCTCGAACACTCCTCGAATACATTAGAAGAAGTGACTCTAGAGAACCGATATTTGTGCAGTGAAAGGCTAGACAGAGTGCTAAATCCAGGGGTGACCGATCCCGCTGAATGGGGGGCGCATTCTATCCGAAAAAGTCAGAATTATCTATTTCCAGTGTTTGCGAAGGGTTGGCCTAAGCTAAAGAAATTGACCTTGACTGGAATGGGCACGCCCGAAGAAGTGGCTGAAGCCGTGAAACATTTGGAACCAAAAGTTGAGATTAAACAGAGTTTGGCGATGAGCGAGGAAATACAGGGTGACGCTACGCCGATGCAAGTCTCAACCCCTCAAGAGTTTTATGACGAGTAATGGATTGACGTGGAAGAGGGTGACAGTGCTCAAGAGAATGGCGAGTAATAAATATAATGAGTTGAAAGTTAGTTGGTAACCTTCAAGTCTGCCGCTTCCTTTTGACAAGACTAGTGACAGAATAACTTCCTCTGCGCCACTAATCTCTGGGCGATGGTTCAGCTGGAGTTTCGAAAGTAAACAACACATAGGGAGCATTATCACTAGAAAGTTTGCTAAAGACTTAGATATGTTATGCTCACCGCAAAGGCCCCTTCCGTTCTTCCAGTCATGTACAATGTTGTGTTACATGACACCAGCATGATATACACAACCGGTCCGTCTGATTTGCCTCAAAATTTGACAATATAGCCGTGATCTTTCCACTTTTGAATGACAATGGCAACTGCACCTGCATATGTAGCTTAACCTTAAACCTGATATGATGGCTACCACGATACATCAAATTCTCCACTAGTGGTTATATTCAGGCTCTTGGAATTGCACCTCCAACCTATTGTGTTGCTTAGTACAGTACACTGAGACAGTATCTACTTTGGATTTGCCATACCGTGAATGATGGAAACAGAATCTATTCAAGGATACTGAAGCCCGAGGTTATTAAGAACATCTATGGAATCTTGAATGCTTCTGTGAGAGAAATTAGCAGCAACCATCTAGGTTGTGAAATATTCCGATTTTTTAATGGTTCGCACACTTGAACCCGAAGGTTGCCCTAGTAGAAGCTGAAGGGTTAGGAATCTGGCATGTCAATGCTCTGCGTCTAAGTCATCAGCTTTTGTACCCATCAAAAATCGGCTTTTGTATACCAGGAGCTTGATGGGCCAACCGCTAGTCTGATAGGTCAACAGCTAGTCGGTACAGCCCGTCAGCCCGTGATCTATCCCCACACGGCCCCTGTCTATCGCTTTCCCCGCCAGCGCTTGTTGATAAGGTTAGCGCTTGGACTGCACCGCTTGAATCGCCTGTATGTAAACCAACATACTTATTAGGTGAATAAGTCTCACTCTAACAGGTGAGCGTCCTTTGATCTTCCTTTTTCGGAGTCAATTCCTTTCACATCTTTTGAATCACGGTAGTCTCTGTCTAGTCTTAAGTCTCTGTTCGTTATCCATTACTCCATCAGTTCCAGTTCCGTGTTCGCAAAAACAAAACACGCTTTCGCAACACCTCGTACTTCAAGTCAATAGATGCCCCACGACCTGGTGCCGTAACGCCATAATGGCGTCTTCCTCCACTAGCACAAAACCTTTGCATCGAGATCAGCCAGCTGCGAAAGACGGCAAGAGCAACGGGACCGAGGGAGATGCACGGCGGCGACAGCTCTCTAGCCCGCAGGGAACAACAAGGGAACGTAGAACAGGGAGAGTCGAGGTTAGAGAGATTTTGGCCATGAGGATCAGAAGTCCTGACCGGCAAACGCGACTCACGCCTAACCAGCCAGAACAAGCTGGAGCAGCTGAAGTGAAGCCGAAGCGAAGCTCGCAGCCAAAATCAAGCAGGTCAAACGCATCAAACCGTAAACTGCCTCGCCTTCTCCCCAAAGGCCCATTTTCCTTCTTTCCGACCAACTAACTAACAGTTGAATTTAGTACCTTGGAATCCAGCGGCATCCTTAATTCCACACACGACTGCTCCTCTAGCATCTCGAATGTCCATTCCACCTCGAGCTTCACATGCACCCGCTTCCTTACAACCAAGGGCATTGCAGGAATTATCTTTAGAAGCTCAAGAAGCGGCTATTATAGAAGATCTTCTGATGGTTCTCATGGGATTTAGAGGACAATATATCCACTTTGCTAAGAGTTATGATCCCTCTATAGAGAAAGCCCGTTTAGTAGGCCCAGATTTCATTATATATCCAGGCTTGGATCCAAGTTTGCGAGATCTTACAATAGAGGTACTGAAAATGGCGACTCATTATAATGCGCTCGAGGCTTTTATTGAAGTCCAAGGTCGTGCTGAATCCGGTGTAGTAAATCATGCTTTGAGTGCTGCTATTAGAAAGCTGACTCACGAATATTTGGTTCTCATCGCTCAGTTGGAAACACAGTTCCTTACCAGTCCATCTTTTAGCTTAAATGTTATGAATTTGCACATCCTATCAACAATGCACGCCATGAGGCTAGTGTACTCCCTCTCTCAAGCAATCCTCAATCAAAGCTTTTTGACTGATGAGGACAAAGACTTCGATGAGCGTTTTGATATGGCGAACATTCTTGAAACATTGCAAGACGGTGGCGATCTTGAAATAGGCAGTATAAGCAAAAAGATCTGCAAAGGCGGAAAGGTACTTGGTCTGATCTCTAAGCGTCTGGAGATTTCTTCGGGAGACCCAGCTGCTCGAACGATCCTCACCTCATTACTACAGAGTTGCAGTCGCCCGTATATGCGCATGTTGAATGAATGGCTCCACCATGGTACCATCAAAGACGATTTGCATATGGAGTTTTTGGTCAAAGAACAAAAGAGCATTAGACGGGAGGGGCTATCAGATGATTATGTAGACGATTATTGGGACAGACGATATACATTGCGAGATGACGTGCCGCCACAACTGGAGAGCGTGCAGCAAAAAGTTCTACTCGCTGGTAAATATCTTAACGTCGTGCGCGAATGTGGTGGCGTGGACATCGTTAAAGCAATAAGCAATGCCCCTGCCACTTTTGAGGATCCTAGGTTCTTTGATAATATCAATGATGCATATGGTCATGCAAACAAATCATTATTGAATTTATTACTGACAACATATGCCTTACCTGCGAGATTGGATTCAATGAAACACTACTTTTTTCTCAGCCAATCGGACTTCATGTCTCATTTCGTTGATATAGCATCATCAGAGCTCCGAAAACCAGTGGAAAAGGTCAACATGAGTAAACTGCAGTCATTACTAGATATAGTTCTTCCCGCTCAGGACCCGTTCAAAGAGAACCTCAAAGTGGAGATGAATAGTGCTAGTTTGATTGATTCCTTGACCCGAGTTATCAATATATCTGGTGTAGAGGATGGAGAAAAGCCATTGAACCCGACTATTGCCCCGCTTGAAACCGACAATGGACTTATTGGATTTACTTCTTTGCAACTTGATTGCTTGGTCCCTTTCCCGGCATCACTTGTCATCAGTAGGAAGACTATTTGTGAGTCCTCATTTTCCCAAGTGGTGTTGACCTCTGATATATGGTATATTGAGAACTTGATCACAAGAAGCAAATACATACTCCTTTCTCTACTTCTTGTATCATAATACTAACATCAAGGTTGTGAATGCTAGGGAGATATCAAGCTTTGTTTCGATTTTTATTTTCACTGCGATATCTAGAGCAACAGTTAGTTGCAAACTGGCAAATTCTGAACAAAGCAGCTAGTTGGTCTCACAAAAGCTCAAACGAAGACATTGAGCTTTGTAAACGGCATTCTTTTATTTTGCGAGCTCGCATGCTAGTATACGTACAGCAGCTTTTGTACTTTTGCACATCTGAAGTTATTGAGCCAAATTGGCAAGACTTCATGGAGAAGCTCAAGGATGCCTCAACATCAAACGATGCTACAGTGGATCAGCTGATGAAAAGCCATGTCGAGTTTCTTGATACTTGTATGAAAGAGTGCACACTTACCAATGCTCGACTCATAACTGTATGTTTACCGATGTCCCATACAAATGCAAAAGCACAGCGCACCCACTAATTACTTGGCGCAGAGACATACCAAAATTATCCAAACTTGTACTCACTTCTCCAATTACACCGCCTGGCTCTCCCGTGAGCTGGAGAACAATGATCCAGACCTATCTGGTGAGACAAGACCATCTAACATGCATCAACAACAATGGTCTCGTTTCCAAGCAGACAAAATGCAGTCCTCGACGAAACCCACAGGC
>Ga0247812_10002440_pt1 | contig 10470 bp, 9 predicted proteins | sample UWRJL149409B1_FD_178011 | JGI IMG/M metagenome (GOLD analysis project Ga0247812, IMG submission 178011) | Plant litter microbial communities from Arlington Agricultural Research Station in Wisconsin, United States - UWRJ-L149-409B-1 | ecosystem: Environmental > Terrestrial > Plant litter >...
GGTTCATGCTGCCCACCATCGCCATCGCGTCCAGCGGCACGGCTTCGAGCGCCTCCTTGCGGCGCGCCAGCTCCGGGCCGATCAAGCCGGAATTGCTCGGCTGCGCAGAGTCGCGGCGAAGGGCCTGCGTCAGCTTCTGACTGCTGAAGGGCTCGAAGGCATCACCTTCGGTATAGGCTTGTGGCGTGAACTTCTTCGGCTCCGTGATCGGCGGGATGGACGGTCGAACCTTGGTGCGCTCCTCGACCATCCACTGCTGTAGATCCTCCTGCTCCGATCCCATGCAGCCCGTCAACGCGAAGACAGCGGCGCACAGGCTCAAGACTTTCAGGCTTGTCATTTCGTTTTTGCTCCCGCCGCAGCGGCTTGTCGCTGACTGGCCTGCTCCTGGTCGTCGAGGTAGCGATAGGTACGCGCTGTGGCGTCCATCGTCAGCGCGCCGTCCTTTTGAGGCGAGATCGACAAATCATTGAGCGTCACGATGCGCGAGAGATTGGCCACGTCGGCGACAAACGCGCCCATGTCGTGATAACGCCCGGTCACGCTCAAAGCGATCGGCAGCTCAGCGTAGTAGTCTTTCACGGCGACTTGACCCGGCCTGAAAAGCTCGAACTGCAAACTGCGACCCAAGCCGGCCTGATTGATGTCCGAAAGCAGCGCATCCATCTCGGCTTTGCTTGGCAGCTGCTTCTCGAGCAGCGTCACGTACTGCTGGACCTGTTCCCGCTGTTTCTTGAGCAGTTCGAGATTCGCCGCTTGAGCAACCTTCTTCTGATAGTCGGCTTTCAAAGTGACTTCCGTCGCGCGGGCTGCCTCGAGCTCGTCGTTCGAATTGGTCAGCCAGACGAACCAGAGCGCGACCAGCACCAGAATGGTGACGGCGACACACAGCACGTAACGCGGCGCTGCTGGCCAGACGGAAGGGTCGTTGGGATTGAGGCCGCGGAATTGGGCGCCGAATCGCTGCATGAATGCGACGATGTCGACTTTGGGGGCAGATCGTGTGGTTGCCATATCGAGACTGCTTTAGCCCTTGACTGCCGCTGACGCCGCATTGGCGGCAGGCTTCTGCGCGTCCGTCGGCCGCTTCAGGCCGATGCGCATCGTGAAATTCGCGACGCGCCGCTGATCGCGTGGGCTGAGCGCCACCGTCCCTGCCGTGATCTCGACGAGTTCAGGCTTTTCCAGCCATGGGCTGTTGTTACCGAGATTGCGCAGCAATTCGGAAACCCGCTCGTTGGATTGCGCCATGCCCTGCAAGGTCACGGTCCTGTCGGCCTGCTTCATGCTGGCGAGGTAAACGCCATCCGGCAATTGCCGCACGAGCTCGTTGAGCAAATGCACAGGCATGTTCCGATCGCCTTGCAGATCCTCCACTGCCTGCTGACGGGCTTTCAGGGCGGCAATTTCGCCCTGCAGCGTCGAAATCTCCTTGATCTCTGACTCGAGTTTTTTGATCTCGGACTGAAGATACGTGTTCTTCGATTGCTGACTGGAAATCTGCGCTTGGTACCAGACGTACGCTGCACCAGCGATCAGACCGCCCAACAACGCGGCCGCGCCGAGCGTCGCATAGAAGCTCTCGCGCCGGCGCTTGCGAGCCGCTTCACGGTGCGGCAAGAGGTTGATAAGGATCACTGCAGAAACCTCCGCATCGCCAGGCCGCAGGACGTGAGGTAAGAAGGCGCTTCGCGACGCACCTTCTTCTCCCGAATTCCCGAGCCGATCTCCATTCCGTCGAACGGATTCACCAATGAGCAGGCGAACGATGTCTGACGCGTGACTGCACTCGTGAGGCCTGGCAAGGCGGCCGAGCCGCCGGCGAGCAGGACGTAATCGACACGGTTATGGGGCGTGCTGGTAAAGAAGAATTGCAAGGCGCGCGCGATCTCCTGGGCAATGCTGGCAACGAAGGGCTTGAGGACGCCGGAGCCGTAGTCGTCCGGCAAATCGCCACTGCGCTTCTTGCTCTCTGCTTCTTCGGCCGAAAATCCGTACTGGCGAACGATCAACTGCGTGAGCTGAGCCCCGCCGAATGCCTGATCCCGGTCGTACAGAACCTCTTGATTGCGCAGCACCTGCATGCTGGTCGTGAAGGCGCCTACTTCAAAAAGCGCCACGACCGCATCTCGCCCCTGACCCGGCAGCTGCTCGATCAATCTCGACGTCGCAAGCCGAGAAGCGTAAGACTCCACGTCCAGAATCATGGCCTTCAGACCGGCCGCTTCTGCCAGGCCCTGGCGATCCTGGACCTTTTCCTTGCGCGACGCGGCAATCAGGACATCGACGTCATCGACGGAGCCAGCGCTGCGGCCCATCACACAAAAGTCCAGACTCACTTCATCCAGGGAAAAGGGAATGTACTGGTTGGCTTCGGACTCGACCTGCAGTTCAAGCTCTTGCTCGCTCATGCCGCCTGGCAACACGATTTTCTTGGTGATCACCGCCGAGGGCGGGAGTGCGAGCGCCACGTTCCGCGTCCGCGTGCCGCTTTTGCGCACGACCCGCCGAACGGCTTCAGCCACTTCGTCGAATTTCTCGACGTTTCCGTCGGTGATCCAGCCACGCTCGAGCGGCTCGATCGCACAGCGCTCCAGAACCAGCTTGCCGCCCGCATCACGGCCAAGCTCGACCAGTTTGACACTGGACGAACTCACATCCAACCCGATCAACGGAGCGGGCTGACGGCGAAACAACGATCCCAAAGCAGTCAAGTTCGATCCCATCCGTTTGTAACGATTGGAAAAATATGCGTATGGTTGCATGCTAGCAGCAACATGTCGCAGGGACCAAGGTTCGCCGCTCCGGGCAGTTAAAGATCGTTGCCAAAAGTTCACTCGAACGTAGCGATCTGCAACTTGCGTCACTGGTTCTGTTTATTTGAAGCAGCGCGCCCCTTGCGATCGGCTCATTTTTTATAATGCGCGGTGACTCCGCCTCCCCCCATGCCCCAATCTCGCCGCCCCGAAAGGCGCCCCAAGCCGACCGCGCCTCGCCCTTGGTGGCTGACGTGGCTCCTGCGTCTGCTCTTCTGGAGCGGTGGCATCGTACTTGCCGGCGCAGTGGCGCTGGCTTGCGTCATTGCCGTCGCCCTGGCGGTGGCATATCCCAACTTGCCCGACATTTCCGAGCTGGCCGACTATCGGCCCAAACTCCCTCTGCGGGTTTTCTCGGCAGAAGGGACCTTGATCGGCGAGTTCGGCGAGGAGCGCCGCAACCTCACGCCGATATCGACGATTCCGAAGGTGATGAAAGACGCGGTACTCGCAGCCGAGGATGCGCGCTTCTACGATCACGGTGGCGTGGACTACAAGGGCGTGGTGCGTGCCGGTCTGGCCAACATGAATCGCGTGAAGAGCCAGGGCGCTTCGACGATCACGATGCAGGTCGCGCGCAACGTCTATCTGAGTTCGGAGAAGACGCTGACCCGGAAGATCTACGAGATCCTGCTGACCTTCAAGCTGGAACATCTGCTGAGCAAGGATCAGATTTTCGAGATCTATCTGAACCAGATCTATCTGGGCAACCGGGCCTATGGCTTCGCTGCAGCATCGGAGGCTTACTTCGGCAAGCCGCTTCAGGAAATATCGATTGCCCAGGCTGCGATGCTGGCAGGGCTGCCCAAGGCGCCCGGCGCCAACAATCCCGTCAGCAACCCGGCGCGCGCGCGCGGTCGCCAGCTCTACGTGATCGACCGGATGCGCGATGCCGGCTTCATCAATGCCGAGCAGGCTGCAGAAGCCAAGAAGGAAGAGCTGCACCTGCGCGACGCGGCCGACCCGAACCGGCTGCACGCGGAGTACGTCGCGGAAACGGTGCGCCAACTGATGTACAGCCAGTACGGCGACAGCACCTACACCCGGGGACTGAAGGTGTACACCTCGCTGGTCGCTGCCGACCAGGCTGCCGCGTACAAGGCCTTGCGCAAAGGCATCATGGATTACGAGCGGCGGCAGATCTACCGTGGCCCTGAGAAGTTCGTCGATCTGCCGGACGATCCGAAGGAGCTCGACGAGGCCGTCGACGACGCGTTGGCCGAGCATCCCGACAACGGTGACGTGATGTCCGCCGTGGTGCTGAAGGCCAGCAGCAAGGAAATCACCGCGGTGCGTGCGAATGGCGATGTGTTGCAGATCACCGGCGAGGGCCTCAAGCCTGCGCAATCAGGGCTGGCCGACAAGGCACCGCCCAACATCAAGGTCCGGCGTGGTGCGGTGATCCGCGTCGCGCGCACCCCCAAGAACGCATTCGAGATCACCCAACTGCCGGAAGTCGAAGGCGCTTTCGTCGCGCTCGACCCGCGCGACGGTGCGATCAAGGCGATGGTCGGCGGCTTCGATTTCGGAAAGAACAAGTTCAATCACGTCACGCAGGCTTGGCGCCAGCCAGGTTCGAGCTTCAAGCCTTTCATCTACTCGGCAGCGCTCGAGAAGGGTTTCTCTCCGGCGACGGTCATCAACGATGCGCCGCTCTTCTTTGATGGCGGAACGACAGGCGGCCAGCCCTGGGAGCCGAAGAACTACGACGGCACGTTCGAAGGACCGATGTCCATGCGACGGGCGCTGATGAAGTCCAAGAACATGGTGTCGATTCGAATCCTGCAATCGATCGGCACGCGCTATGCACAGGATTGGATCGGAAACTTCGGGTTCGAGCGCGAAAAGCATCCCGCCTACCTGCCGATGGCGCTGGGCTCGGGCTCGGTCACGCCGATGCAGATGGCCACGGCCTATTCGGTCTTCGCCAACGGCGGCTACCGCGTCAACCCCTATCTCATCACCCGTGTCACGGACCACAAGGACAAGGTGCTGGTCGATACACAGCCGCCGCTGCTCAACGAAACGATGCGAGCCATCCCGCAGCGCAATGCCTACATCATGGACAGCCTGCTGCAGTCGGTGGCCAGCGGCGGTACGGCCGCCAAGGCACAGGCGACGCTCAAGCGGCCCGACCTCTACGGCAAGACGGGCACCACCAACGATTCCCTCGACGCCTGGTTCGCCGGCTTCCAGCCAACGATGACGGCCGTCGCCTGGATGGGCTACGACACGCCGCGCAAGCTCGGCGACCGCGAAACCGGCGGCGGACTGAGCCTGCCGATCTGGATCAGCTTCATGGAAACGGCGATCAAGGGCGTGCCGGTGGCCGAACTGACGCCGCCCGCGGGCGTGATCAACGTCGGCGGCGAGTGGTACTACGACGACTACGGCCCGGGCCGTGGCGTGTCGAGTCTGGGCGTCGAGGCCTCACCGGCGTCGGCCGAATCGACGGTCGGCGCCCCGATCGGCGCACCGCCACCACCCGAAGAGCGCAACCGAATCCTCGACCTGTTCCGGAATTGACAGGCAGCGGGTCGGGTCAGGCCGAAAATTCGAGGGGCTGGCCCGCCTGCACCGAGGCTTCGCGTGAGAGGTTGGCGAAGAATTCTTCGCCGGTCTTGGTGTCGACCCAGTCGCTGCCATCGTGGCGGTAGTGGTAACCGCCCGAACGCGCCGCCAGCCAAATTTCCTGCAGCGGCTTTTGAAGATTGACGATGAGTTGGCTGCCGTTGGGGAAGCTCAGCGTGATCATGCCGCCCACGCGCTGATTGTCGATGTCGGCCTCCGTGGCGTCGTTGATGCGGTCGCAGGCCTGCTCGATGGCAGCCAGTGCGGCTTCCGCACGATCCATGTACTCGGAGTCGGTCATTACAATTTCACGATGTTGAACGTCCGCCAAATTCTAGTGAGCGCCATTGGCCTCTGTGCGCTCGGGGTCGGCTTGGCCGGCTGCGGCCAAAAGGGTCCGCTCTACCTGCCCACCGATCCTGCCGCGGCCAACCGCGCCACGCTGCCGAGCCTGCTGACGCCTTCCGTCGGCGGTAAAGCCGACAGCGCGCCGATGCCTGCGCCGGCCAGCAGTGCGCCGACCGGCACCGGCGGGAGCATGCGATGAGCACATCGCCCTCCGACGCCGCGCTTCCCGGCCAACCGCACATCGCGCACCGTGCGGGCCGACTGCATGTCGAGCAATTGCCGCTGGATGCGCTGGCGCGAGAACACGGCACCCCGCTCTTCGTCTATTCGACGCAATGGATGCTCGATGCGCTGGCGGCGTACCAGCGCGGCTTCGAAGGCCGCGACGCATTGATCTGCTATGCGATGAAAGCCAACTCCTCGCTGGGTGTGCTGCGTGTCTTCGCAGAGGCTGGGTGCGGGTTCGACATCGTCTCTGGCGGCGAACTCGACCGCGCGCTCGCCGCAGGCGCCGACCCGTCCAAGGTGATCTTCTCCGGCGTAGGCAAGACGCGCGCCGAAATGCGCAAGGCGCTGGACGCAGGCATCGCCTGCTTCAACGTCGAGAGCGAGGCCGAACTCGAGGTACTCAACGCAGTGGCGATCGAGCAGGATCGACGCGCGCGCATCAGCATCCGCATCAATCCCAACGTCGACCCGAAGACGCATCCGTACATCTCGACCGGGCTCAAGGGCAACAAGTTCGGCGTCGCGCACGATCGCGCGTTGGCGGCGTACCGCCATGCCGCGTCGCTGCCGGGACTCGAAGTGGTGGGCATCGATTGCCACATCGGTTCGCAGATCACCGAAGTGTCGCCCTACCTCGACGCGCTGGAGCGCGTGCTCGACCTGGTCGAGACCATCGAGCAAGCCGGCATCGCGCTGCACCACCTGGACTTCGGCGGCGGCTTGGGCATCGACTACAACCACGACACCCCGCCCGCTGCCGACGCGCTCTGGAAGCAGCTGCTCGCGCGGCTCGATGCGCGGGGCTTCGGCCATCGCAAGCTGATCGTGGAGCCGGGCCGATCGCTGGTCGGCAATGCGGGCGTGTGCGTGACGGAGGTGCTCTACACCAAGCCGGGCGAAGACAAGAATTTCTGCGTCGTCGATGCGGCAATGAACGACTTGCCCAGGCCGGCGATGTACCAGGCTTTTCATCGGATCGTTCCGGTGAGCGAGCGCACCGGCGGCGCTTCAACGATGTACGACGTGGTGGGGCCAATTTGCGAAAGCGGCGATTGGATAGGCCGTGACCGAACCCTGAACGTTGCAGAGGGCGAATTGCTGGCCGTGCTCTCGGCCGGCGCCTACTGCATGGCGATGGCGAGCAACTACAACACCCGCGGCCGTGCCGCAGAGGTGCTTGTGCATGGCGATCGCGCCACGCTCATCCGCCGGCGCGAAAGCCTCGAAGATCAGTTGCGCACCGAGCGCTTCGACTGACCATCCGCCGCGCTTCCTGCCCTTAGCCGGCCCTTACCTCGAAGGCTGCGCGCGCGACGCCGTTGCTGGCCGCGCGAGCACCTTCTTCTGGCGGAAGAAATGCCAGACCCGCCAGGCCATGAGCGCTGCGACGATGCCCGCATAGACGAACACCTCGGCAAAGTCGTTCTTGCCCGCGCGCATCCAGAAAAAGTGCAGCAGGCCCAAGCCGGCGATCAGGTACACCAGCTTGTGCAGTCGCTGCCAGCGCTTGGCGCCGAGCGCCTTGATGGCCCGGTTGAACGATGTCGCCGCCAGCGGCGTGAGCAGCACGAAGGCAGCGAAGCCCACGAGGATGAACGGCCGCTTGGCAATGTCCTTGGCGATCTCGGCGACCTCGAAGCCCATGTCGAACCAGGCGTAGCTCAGGAGGTGAACGGCCACGTAGAAGTAAGCGAAGAGTCCGAGCATGCGGCGGTAGCGCGCCAGCGCGGTGAGCTTGAAACTTACGCGCAATGGCGTCATGGCCAGCACGATGCAGAGAAAACGCAAGGTCCAGTCGCCGGTCGACCGGATCAGGTGCTCCGCCGGATTGGCCCCCAGGCCCTCAGTGAATGCACCGAAGACCAGCCAGCCGAAGGGAAGCAGGCACAGCAGGAAAACCAGCGGTTTGGCTGCCGGATGGAGCAACAGCTTGTTCATCGCCATGCACCCGCGCTCAGTAGAACTTCTTCAGATCCATCCCGGCGTAGAGCTGGCCGACCTGCGCCTCGTAGCCGTTGAACATCTCGGTCTTGCGACGCTTGGCAAACAGCCCGCTGCCGTCGCCGATACGCCGCTCGGTCGCTTGGCTCCAGCGCGGGTGGTCGACGTTGGGATTCACGTTGGAGAAGAAGCCGTATTCGTTGGCGGCCGACTTGTTCCACGCCGTGCTCGGCTCCTTTTCGACGAAACGGATCTTGACGATCGACTTGCCGCTCTTGAAGCCGTATTTCCATGGCACCACGATGCGCACCGGCGCGCCGTTCTGATTGGGCAGCACTTCACCGTACATGCCGAAGGTCAGCAGCGTCAGAGGATGCATCGCCTCGTCCATGCGAAGGCCTTCGGCGTAGGGCCAGTCGAGCACGCGCGAACCGACGAAGGGCATGGTCTTGGGGTCGGCCAAGGTCACGAATTCGACGTACTTGGCATTGCCCTGGGGCTCGACCTTCTTGATCAGTTCGGCCAGCGAGTAACCGACCCAAGGGATGACCATCGACCAGCCCTCGACGCAGCGCAGGCGGTAGATCCGTTCTTCCTGCGCGCTGAGCTTGATCAGGTCCTCGATGCCGTACTTGCCCGGCTTCTTGACCAGGCCTTCGACCTCGACGGTCCACGGCTTGGTTTTCAGCGTTCCGGCGTTCTTCACCGGATCGCCCTTGTCCGTGCCGAACTCGTAGTAGTTGTTGTAGCTCGACGCATCCTTGTAGTCGGTGAGCTTCTCCATCGTCTGCGCGCCGGCAATGTCGGATTTGCCGCCTTTCAGCGCGGCCAGCTTGCCGGGCGGCGCTGTCTGGGCCAGCGCTTCTCGGCCCGCCCATGCGGCGAGCGTTGCGCCGGCCACGCCCCCGGCCATGAGCTTGAGCATGTCGCGCCGACCTTCGTAGGCGCTGCGGGTCGTGATCTCGCTGGAGACCGGATGGGTGAAGCCGTTGTCACGGGAACGAATCAGCATGGCGCGCCTTTCGATGGCAGGAGGGAAGTCACCCTCGATTTCGTCTCAGAACCTGCAAAGGTTACGCAGCGACCGCGCTTTCGGATCAGAGCGTGCCGTAACTGTGCAACCCGCTCAGGAACATGTTCACACCGAGGAAAGCGAAAGTGGTCACCGCCAGGCCGCCGAGCGCCCACCACGCAGCGACCGTGCCGCGCAGGCCTTTGACCAGACGCATGTGCAGCCAGGCTGCATAGTTGAGCCAGACGATCAGGGCCCAGGTTTCCTTCGGGTCCCAGCTCCAATAGCCACCCCAGGCGTCGGCGGCCCACAGCGCGCCGAGCACGGTGGCGATGGTGAAAAAGGCGAAGCCGACGGTGATCGACTTGTACATGACGTCGTCGAGCACGTCGTTGGCCGGCAGCCGCGCCGCGATGCGCTTGCGCCCCCACAGAATGCCCGCTGCGATCAGCGCCGAAATGCCGGCATAGACCACCCAGTAGCTGCCGCCCGCCTCCTGTACGCGCTGGCGGAAGGCCACCGGCACGAAGCAAAGTGCCACGCCCAACAGCCAGATCGGCGTGAGCTTGTACCAGCGCGTCTCGTTCGCCTGTTCCTTGATCAGGTAGGCGAAAGCCACCATCGCGGCCAGCGCAAAGGTGCCGTAGCCGATGAAGTTGGCGGGCACGTGCAGCTTCATCCACCAGCTCTGCAGCGCTGGCACCAGCGGCTGGATCTCGTGGGCCTCGCGCACCAGCGTGTACCAAAGCAGGAAACCCACCGCCGCACTCACCACCAGCATCACGAACGCACCCATGGCACGCGTGCGATACACCGATTCGAAATACAGATAAAACGCCGCGGTGAGCCAGCTGAACAGCACGAAGACCTCGTAGAGGTTGCTCACCGGGATGTGGCCGATGTCCGGGCCCAGTTGGTGGCTCTCGTACCAGCGCACCATGGTGCCGATCAACGCCATCGTCACAGCCGCCCAGGCGATGCGTGAGCCGATGAGCTCCATGGCGTCGCCTTGCTTGCCGCCGAAAAGGCCCAGCCAATAGAAAAGAGTGCTCATGAAGAACAGCACGCTCATCCACAGAATGGCCGACTGGCTCGACAGGAAATACTTCAGCCAGAAGACCGTGTCGGCGCGCCCCAGGTCGCCTTGATACGACGTGATGGCGAGCACGGCCGCAGCGGCAACCACGACGGCCAGCAACTGCAGCGGCCGCCAGAACCAGCCCAGCCACACCATGGCCGGCATCGTGCCCAGCAGGATGGCCTTCTCGTAGATGTCCATCGAGCCCGCATAGCGCGAGAAGGCGAACAGGCCGCCGGCGAAGACGATCGCTGCGAACACCCAGTCGAAGGCGTTGCGGCGTGCCAGCCAGCTGTCGTTGAGGGTCAATGTCGTGGTGGTCATGGCGCCGGTTCTTTCTGGAGGGCGAGCAGCTTGTCTTTGAGGTTGTCGAATTCGCGGTCGCTGTCGATGGTGCGGCGATTGACCGAGAAGGCCATGGTCGCACTGCTCCCGCCTGCCGGCTCGGGTGCCAGCCACACCCACAGGCGGCGCTC
>Ga0247812_10002441_pt1 | contig 10468 bp, 6 predicted proteins | sample UWRJL149409B1_FD_178011 | JGI IMG/M metagenome (GOLD analysis project Ga0247812, IMG submission 178011) | Plant litter microbial communities from Arlington Agricultural Research Station in Wisconsin, United States - UWRJ-L149-409B-1 | ecosystem: Environmental > Terrestrial > Plant litter >...
TATTGACAACAATATCAGTGCTTCCACGGCTTTGAACGTCACATGCTGCGAAACATTGTAGGTGATGTGGGAATCATTTAGTGAGCTGTCTGCGGTTTCTGATTCGACGGGGAGGCTCATAGTCCTTGACTCAGAGGACTCAACGAACTCTCTTTATTTTCCGCCCTGGGCCTTGGTTCATATTATTCCGTCCATCCTTGACCTTAGTGGTGTTGCAACGTTATCTCGAGTCAAGTTGCCCAAGAACATCGAAGAAAGTTAAGTAGCTGTGAGATCGTCACTCCAATAATAACCTTACCTTACTTATTAAATATAAACATACACATACATATACGCATTAAACAAGACATAATAACCCATCTTTGTGAGTGGAATGAAGTACACATGATATATCCATATCAAATGAATAGACCTACCCTATTATACAATCCTATTTATGGACTCCCTAACAAAGGAAGTCACGTCCGCAATGAAGTATCCATAACCGTACACCCAATTACCTAGATTCTATTTTTTGTCGCCGGGGGTGCCCAATACATCAGCTACATTGGTCTCATGTTTCCCAAGCTCTTCATCCTCCTCATATTCCTCTTCACTCATCCTAATAAGATCATCGGCTAGCTCTTCACCTGCTGTCAAGTGGCCCTCTGGCTCAGCTCCGCGTTTGTCAGCGGTGTCTCCACCGCTCATTTGCCATTCCATGAGCTTTGAGAATTCGGAGTGGGGGTTACTGGACAGCTCGCTATAGGTACCGGTTTCGGCAACCTTTCCGTCATTCGATAGCACGATGAGTTGGTCAGAACGCTTAATCGTGGACAAACGATGAGCAATTGAAATGGTAGTATTGTGACCGCGAAGTAAGGCTGCCAGTGCAGAGTTAACGAGCGTCTCTGATTCCGCATCTAAAGCCGATGTAGCTTCATCAAGAATCAATATATCAGGGTTCTTGAGTAGGGCTCTCGCGATGGCGATTCTCTGTTTCTGGCCACCAGAAAGCTGGGCCCCACGTGCTCCAACTGAGGTATCCAATCCTTCCGGGAAATCGCTGATGAATTGGCAGTTTGCTTTTTTGGCTGCAGCAACAATTTCAGCTCTTGTGGCATGTGGCTTGCCATACGCAATATTTTCGGCAATAGATCCGGACATAAGCACCGGTTCTTGGCCAACCATACCTATCCTGCGACGGAGAGATTTCCCATTCATGGTTGATATATCTCTGCCGTTTATTGAAATTGTGCCCTCCGTTGGGTTGTAGAATCTCAATAACAATGATCCAATTGTGGACTTTCCGCCGCCACTTGGCCCTACTATGGCAACGTTCGTTCCAGATGGAATCTCGAAATCAAGACCATCAAATATGGACACAGCCGGTCGCGTAGGATATGCGAAAGACACATTAGAGAACTTTATGGGTCCTTGTGCTGAAACCACCTTAGTTCCTACAGTGGCCGGTATCGTAGGTCTCCGATCCTGTAGTTCGAAAAGACGACTAGCAGCTCCAACTCCTTTCATAAGTTCTGAATAAAAACTAGAAACTCCAAACAAACTCGAGCCCGCATAAGCTGTATACATCAAGAAAGTAGTGAGATCACCAACACTGATGACTCCACTTTTGACCATACTTCCTCCGGAGTATAGTAGAGCCAAAATGGTCATGTTGCCAAGAAATCCAGATGAGCTAAAGAAGGTTGCACTGATTAAAGCTTCTCTTTTTCCCAGAGCAAAGATCTTCTTTAGTTGGTTGTTATATCGCCCAACTTCCTGTATTTCACCAGCAAAAGCCTGACTTGTTCGAACATTTCCAAGTCTCTCTTCCGCGATTTTGGTGAGAGTTCCAAGATTTCTTTGGATCTTCCGGCTAAGATTTCGAATCGCTCTTCCGTAAAAGAAAGCACCAATCGCAACCGGTGGAAACATAAGGCATAGAATGCTTGTAAGTTTCAAGCTCACCCAGGCCATAGCGGTGAACCCCGCTCCACCACTGACAATTGCTCTTAAACCATCTGAAAGATTTTGTGTGATGCTCTTGCCTACGATGATGGTGTCTGAGCTAAGCCGGGATATCAGGTCTCCCACTCTATTAGCATCAAAGAATTCCGCGTTCTGAACATATGTCCTTCTGTAGAGCTGAGAACGAAGTCTTGCCACGATCCGCTCTCCCACTATCCGCAAAATAATTATTCGTCCGTAGTTTGCCGCAGCTCCCAAAGTTAACACACAGCCCAGAGCAATGTAAAATTGTTGAATATCCAGCCCAAACAATTTGTTTTCTTCCGAAGCCTCTTTGGTTGCAAGATCTAGAATTTTCCCAATGGAAAATGGAATAGACATGGTGATTGTGGATGATATCAGTAGGAATGCGAATGCTAACCCGAGCCATTTGGCTTCAGGTCTTGCGATTTTAATCAATCTCCAGATCTCCCCAAACCCGGCTGAATTCTTCTGCTTCCCTCCTGTGCTTTGAAGTCGTGCACTAAGATTTACTTGTGAAGCTTTCGCAGCCTTCTCACTTTTCTGGAATCCGTCATGTTCCTCAAGGCGGTCTTCTTCTTCCTCTTCCTTCCTGGCCTTTTCTTTCTCAATGTGATCTTGTCTATCAGGTGGCGGGTTTGCATTCCGTAAGTGCGACTTGATACTAAAATGTCGAGTTTGTGATGCCGCGGGCCTCCACGGTGAAACTAAAGCATTTTGTAACCGCAAATGTGAAAGGATTGATGGATAAGTGGATTTTGACGGGGGAGCGAGTTGAATATTCCGGAGACCCTGGAAGCTCGAATTGTGTCTTTTGGAAACCTGCAAAGCTCCAGATAATGCCCAAGATGTTGCTAGTTTTGTGCAAAGCGTACGAGTTTTGGTAGAAAGCTGTCCGCAAGCTAGCTGGCTGACCGAGGTGCCAAAGGCATTCCTTCTCAGCACAGCTTGGCGCATTGCTGGTTCCATATTGTATGAAATAATGAAGAAACGGCTGGTATCACCGTACTATCTGATATTGGCATATCCGTCGAACTCCCATTGTCGCGTAAAATTTGAATGTTGGAGTTCTTATCGAGGATGGCTGAGAAGTGTCCGTCACTATAATTTGGTCTTGTACCCACTAGCGTTTCCGTCATCGCTTGGTGCATATTATGCATTTTATGCATTTTATGAACGATCAGCATAACTTAATTTCACGTGGGGTCATTAATTAAGCCTTGGGGCAGCTTCTTGGAACCCCTCCACGAATCTGTGTAACTATCAACAAATCGCACTCTTGTATATAGAAGACTGCACGCTCTACAAAATGCCAGTAGACTACAGCAAATGGGTACGTAGAACGGCACCCGAGCTTTTGATAATTTTCGGATTCTCGCACTTCATGCGCAAATTAAATCAAGGCTGACACTTTTAGGATGCACTCGAACTGAGTGACGACTCGGACATCGAAGTCCACCCAAATGTAGACAAGAAGTCGTTCATCCGTGCAAAGCAAAACCAGATTCATCAGCAGAGATTTGAACGCAAAAACAAAATCGACACCTACAAATATGAGCGAGTTATCAACGACGGCTTGCTCAAGCGGATCAATGGACTCATTATTGCTTTGGGGTCTCATACCAACGAAGCCGACAAACGCGACCCAGATGAGCTAATTTTCCAGTCTATGATGGAGTCCGTCGGAGAGCCAAGTGACGATACGCCACCTCCTCGGCCGGAGGGAGTGCATACATCAGAGAAGGAGCTTCCATCATACTCTAAAATGATGGCGGCCTTGATAGATCAAGTTAAGGCAAAAGTCGACGAAGAGAAACCAGAATATCGATACGAGGCATATATTACAGAAGTTAAAGTCCACCAAAACAAGATTCTTGATCTACAGAATCAACTAGAAGAGCAGCTCAAGGAGTTAGAGCTTGAAGAGAGCAAAAAGATTACCAGTGAAGGTTATAAGACCGGTTTCAGCACCTCTCACGTTGCCAAGTCCGAACCTCTTCCTCCTCCAGAGCCCAAGAAGCCAGCAAATAAGAAGCAAAAGGTCCAAGCCGTCGAAGTCTTAAATCCACATGCACTTGCTGCCAAGGATGCCCAATCCTCCGGCGCAGATGCTGACATTGATGAACCTGTTGTGGAAGATTCGGATGATGATGCAGAGGCCGAAGTTACTGAACTCGGCAAGGCGTTTTCGAAGTTCAAGATGGGCGACTATCGGTCGTGTTTAGAATTCATTTCGAAGAATCCAGCTGTGTTGGCAGAGAGGGAGACAGATGGCCTACTAGTCATGGCTTTCAACGCTGCAATGGACGATAAACAAGATTTTGCTCGACAATGCGTACACCAAGGTTTGCTTTTACAATATTGTAGAGCCCTTGGTAAAGATGGTGTTGGCTTGTTCTTCAAACGTATCACAACCCAAGGACATCAAGCCCAGAAGGTATTTTTTGACGATGTACAATCCACTTACCAAAAAATCAGAGTTCGGTCGAAGGAGATCATGAAGCAAAGAGCAGAAGAAGAAGCCGATGGCTCAGGTGGTATCGAGCAAATTCAACTTCATGCTGTGGATCCAGGAACGGCAATCAATATTCAAGTTCCACCAACCGGCTCCACAGAACCTGATGTTATCGAAGCAAGAAAATTATTTGAAGCATTCCCCCCGGGTCTACAGCGCGCACTCGAAAGTGGTAGTCTAGATGAGGTAAACAAGGTTTTAGGCAAGATGAGTGTGGAGGAGGCAGAGGAGGTTGTAGGTCAACTTGGCGAAGTTCGTGTCCCTTCCCTTGGAAACCGTGTGGAATGAGACTAACATCTATATAGGGCGGTATGCTCTCTCTTGAAGAACAAATCATCGATGCCACAACAGAGGAAGGTCAAGCCGCACTCAAGGAGTTTGAGGAACAAGAGAGAGCGGCCGGGACCGTCAACAAAACAACACAACAACCACTAGCTGAGAAGTATTCTGAAGATCCCGAATGAATGAATATAGGCTGTGAATGAGAAAAATAAGTTAAGGCGCCAAAAGGAGCGAGTGGCAAAATTGTTTATTATCAAAAGGAGCATAGCGAGGAACATAGCGGGTTTGTTTAGTGTTACGTTAATAGTAAGCTATATTTTATTCATGCCGAATGAGATCTTCTAGCAACTCATGGACATATCCCAGGATTTCACAAGAGAATCACTTTTAGCACTCTTGTAACTGGATATAATTCCATTCACGTGATTAGATTAAAGTCTTTCGGTAAGAAAAGGGGTTGAAATAAGTGAAACAATCGAGATTTCATTTGTGACATTCAATCTCGCAGATTCATTTTCCACTCATTTATGCCCGGCTATCACCCTACACAAAGAATCTATGATATTTTGCTAGCTTATCTAACACCATATATGCCATATGGTTTCACCCAAGCCTTTTGATAGCCTTAAATCTGAAAACTACCTATCGAGCTTACCATCTACTTCAATTCATCAACTGTTCAGCATCGCAGTAACATCAGCATCTAAATCGTCTCCAAAGTCCGGGATCTCGTCCCCCGGACTTAGTTTCCGCTTCTTCAAGCTTCCTCCAGTAGCATAGCCACCCGTGTACGTCTGTGCCCCACTCAAGCTAGAAAATAAATCTGCACCTGCCTGGGTTTGCTGTCGATAAGATCCGCTATGGCTATTTGATGATCCCAAGTTCAGGTCTGGAATAGGTTCTTGAGGAATTTGCGAATAGTTAGTAGGTGGGGTTAGGGCCTCAACTTCTGGTCGATCAGGCTCAGGAACTGGGGTTTGAGGGGAGTTCCTCATTCCGGGACTGTCGCTAGGTGTGGCTGAGTGACCACGTAGGATACTATCTTCAACTTCTTTCTTCTTAGCATTGATTTCGGCTCTACGAGTAGATAGCTCTTTCAACTGGGCCTCTTCTTGGAGCAAAGTCGCTTGGTTTGTGGAGAGAATTTTCTCGAGACCTTCGATGAGTAGTTTCCGAGCTTTAATACCTTCCGCAACTGCTACTTCAGCACTGGCCAGGGTGCCGAGTAGGCCATTGAGACGGGCAGCACGGACGGGAGGAATTGGGATCGTGGCATTTGGATCCATCATCTTCTCATAGTCATTTTTGGCATTGATGATGGGTGTTTTCGCCTGGAGAAGATGCTTCGTGATAGCTTGCTGCGGTGCAAGTAAAGGGGCAAGTTCGTTTGGGATAACAGGCTTTGAGCCAAAGAGTGAACCACCTCCAGATTTATGAGCAGCAGCTCGAGATTTGTCAAGCTCTAAAATAATTAACAACAAATCTCTCGAAAAGATATGATGATATCTTACCTTCAATTCTAGCTTCAATTGCATCTTGTATTGGTCCCTCGAAAACCTGACGTGATCTCCATACATCAACCACCCTTTTTAGTTTTCCTTGGATATCACTAGATGCCCCCTTATAAGCCGATGCCGTAGCTTCTGCAATAACTGGTGAAAAAGCTGTCAGGAAATCCTCCTTGTTTCGAGCCTTGGATTGTTGTGCGACCTCTACAATACAAGTTTTCATCAGCAGGGAGGTTCCAACTCATTTTTTAAACATCTTCAGGCAGGATAAATATAATTAACGAATTATTAGGTTTCAGGTGCGTACCGTTTGCAAGGTATATCAAGTTCAGTCTCTTGTTACTGCTTGAGTCCTTAAGACGTTGCAGCCAGAGCTGGCCAGTGCGGTCTGCATGTCTCCTGAAAACTCGCATTAGTACTGCACAATCAAAGACATGTCGGGTAGAGAATTGGCAGGACTGTTTGCGTACCTATGGAACATAACCCATTGGGCAACAGTGACCTGGCTTGCGTTAGAGAATGCAATCAAGAAAGCGTCAGGCTGAACCTACAATACTCTCCTGTGTTTCGTTCAAGGCAGATAGCTTTGCTAGCACAGCATCATCCGTATAAGCCATCGTGGACTGTGCCAATCTATCAGTCTACTTGACTAACTGTATGTTCGCGACAAAAGAGAGTTGCGTTTCTTCTCAAGGCAAAGGGCGTTTTGGGTTGTGTGCGTGTTGTTTACGCAGCTCTAGAAGAGCTACAGATTTAAATATTACGTTGCTATGGCGAGTAGTCAGTTGGATATTAATTAGGTAGGCAGTCGATTCTTCAGTCCTCTAAACTAGATATAAACGTTGGAAGAAGAGAATGAATCCAACTTGTTGTTTGTGTTGCAAGTGGATTGAATTTGTAGTAGGCAAGCTCAAGGCTAAGAACAGCTTTAAGGCTGTGCGGCAAGTTCCGTAGCCGCGATGGCCACCTCGACTTTCAATACCGTTGACCAAGAAATAATCAAACTCACCATCCACAATACAACATAAATAATACAAAGGAATCAACATGGCAGATAGATTCCCTTCCTTAGAGGACTTTGATTCCAGTGGTACGAACTCCTGCAGAATTCATGGAAACTACAAGTACTGACAACAAAGCAGCCCAGTCGCAACCAAAAGGTGACTCTGGATTTGAGACTGCTGGGACTGACGACTTCTTATCCCGGGAAAAGGCCCTCTTGGGGGACGATGCTGATCAATTCGCGACTGGCAATGACAACGCTGCCTTTGTGTCTGAAGATGATGACGATCTCCTAGGCGGAGGTGATGCCAATGGTGGTGAGGAAGTTATCGAGTTCGAGAGCTCTTTTCCTGCTATTGATACCCGGAATGATGTAAGAATGGCACTCTGTAATCATTTTGGAATCTGGACTGACTATTTGGTAAAAGGCTGTAGCACCAGGCGGACAAATCACCAGCTCCTATTCTAACTACCAAGCTACCGCTCAAGACGAAGAAGAACCCGAAGTCCTCCAACAATGGCGAGCCCGCCGCGATGCTTCTGTTGCCGAACGTGCAGAGAAAGCCCAGATCAAACAAGAGGAGACCATCAAGGAGGCGCAACAAAATATTGATGAATACTATGAGAACTACAACGCCAAGAAGGAGAAAGCTATTGCCCAAACCCGCCGGGATGCCGAAACCTTCCTTGCGAACAGAGAAGATACCAGCGCCGGTGGCACAAGCTGGGAGCGCATTGCAAAGTTAGTGGACATCAGTGGGAAGGGACCAAAGGGAGGTGCGAGCGGATCTGGTAAGGAGAAGATGAGGGAGCTATTGCTCAGCTTGAGGAAGGATGAGAAGGCTCCAGGAGCTACTGGCTACTAAGTGTGACTGGCTAGCATACTCGATAATGTTTATGGAGTTGTGGGTGTAAGATCAAGCTTGCGGATTGTATTTCAAGACAGCCTCGGGCACCTAACCGGTTGAGGGCACATAGGCGTTGAAAATACACGATATTCTATCATAACTTGTCTGGATATTTGCACATAATCACTTGCTTTCTACGTCTTTGCTCAGGATGTGAATATCCAATCAATTACATTTTGCGCTCTATTGCGGTTGCAGAATCAAGCAGTCCTTATTAACCGGCCGCAACTTGCAGCATATCCTACGTCCTATATGCATATCTCGAAGTCTACTTAAGTCATGTTTTGTGGAAATAGCAAACTTGGTAGCTACATCGCGGCCTCGAAAATGGAAATTGAGATTCCCATCATATATTATGAAACACGATTTGGCTCCTAGTCTGTATGAGAAGTCTTAGAATAATGAAATCGTTTCAAAGGCGGCCAAACGAAACGGACACAAATACTAGTTCTCTTCCATACCCGTAATCCAGGAAGGCAGAAACCTTACATCTTTTTGAGAATTTGGTAAAAATTAAGAAACTGGATGAACTAAACAAGGTACTAAACGATACACAAAGGCTGGTAAGTAGAGCCAAGGGTGCCGATACGAAGACAAGGGTGGCTGCAGCCGTTAAAAGTAGAATCTATAAAGGGGTGTGCTATATTTCATACGAAGATCGGGAGAGCGAAACCATCCTGTTCTCATCAGTGCGAGCAAGGGTATGTTATCCTCACAGATATGGGTGCAGTTGGTCCAGAGGCTTCATCGTCTTAAGGAATTCTATTCGGCTTCACTGTACAATCCCTAGTGCCCCTATACACCCATTCATTTCTGCTTGCTCGCGTCCAAATCCAAATCATAACACTTAGTTCTTGCTGAACCAAGTTTTATGCCCTAAAAGCATGCGGGTCATCATGTACATCGATGCTACGGATCCGTCAGTACATTCCCAGATAGAGCGCCTTTCAATGAATCAACACGCACCTCCAAAACCTCCCCACAGCATGACATAGTATGGATAGAGCATAATCTTTGCCTTAGGAGTCTGTTATAACATGTAAGCGTTCAGCATTCGGCTATCGACGGTGCTTTTGTCTCGAGAGAAACATACTTGGTTCCATTGGCGGACGTGGTTCTTTTGGCCCTCCAAGAACATTTTTTGGAAGTGAGGCACACGATTGACGCGGTTGATGTAAAGGCTAGATGTGCCAGGAAGTTAGTAAGTCTATTCTCTGCGCTGGATCAGACCATACAGTGCAGGTAGCTTGGTGCATCAGGCTACGACAGAAGCCCCTGCCTAAGCATTTTGGCCATGTTTTCTCTGGAGGGTCTCGAGAATGACTAATTGGGTACTTACCGCGACATTGCGAATGTATTTGTGGTTCGTTCAAGTTGGTTTTTTGCGATGGGCTGATTTGAGAGTTGAGGTTGAAGTCGATTGAAGCTCGGAACTAAAGTCTTGGCGGCACTAGTCAAGCTCCATAATAATTTGTATTTTGTTCAACACCAATGTCAACAAGATATTGCGTACCAGCACATCACAGAGATGCAATGGCGATGTCATTAAGTCCTATTCAGCACGCCAATTGGGCTCCGCTCGAATCGCATACACAGTATGCGACCTGCCTTACAGCGGCTCCTTCAGAGGCCAAGTTCGCTCGATATACTTCGGCAAATAGTTAGCACGCCAACTTGTTTTCCGGTCTTGGGGAGAAAATATTGTTCGCAGATGAAACATAATTCTCATATCCAATCTTCCACGTTATTCGAAAGCCTTGATGTAGTTGACAATGCTAGTGATAAGAGAGTTGAAAAATCTGTGCTGGATGAAATTGAAGCAAACACAACAACCGCTCCGACACGTCAACGATGTCGAGATGGCATACCTGTTCTTGACTACGGCCCTTGGAACAGTCTCTCGCCTGAGAAAGTCGCATATGAGTCCGAGCTGGAAGACGCGCTCAATGTATCTGACAGAACCTCCTGGCCAAAGCTGCTGGATAATCCCATCCATCGAAAGGATACACGACTGTGGGCCTGTCTCCTAGACTATAGACAAAGAAAGCATGGACTCCAAGGTGTATATCCGTTCTGGGAAGCTGTAATGAAAGGTGATTTGGAACTACCATTGACGGGACCTCTTGCCAACAAGTTCTGGAAAACTTTTTTGAAACTAGGATTTCAAGATGAAAGAATCCTCAAGCAGATAATTGAAATTGCAAATCGGATACTAGATTCCAAAGGCAAACGTTGGTCACGACTTTACACTACAGTTATTCAACACTGCCTGTTAAGTGGTT
>Ga0247812_10002443_pt1 | contig 10467 bp, 9 predicted proteins | sample UWRJL149409B1_FD_178011 | JGI IMG/M metagenome (GOLD analysis project Ga0247812, IMG submission 178011) | Plant litter microbial communities from Arlington Agricultural Research Station in Wisconsin, United States - UWRJ-L149-409B-1 | ecosystem: Environmental > Terrestrial > Plant litter >...
TTACGCTGTGAGCAACAGATCACTACCAACTTCCCCTAGTACCTGATCAAAGCTTTGCTCATCATGACGAATTCCTCCTACAGCAAAACACATGCCTAGGCAAAGCAGTTGAGTCGCTAGAATAGAGCCCAAAATGGCAGCTTGGATAACCTGGAACTGGTCGTTCCCGAGCAAAACCATGAACATGACAATCTCGACAACAGAGCCAAGCGTTGTTTCCAACAAGACACCAAATACCTTGTGTAGCTTCCTCGACAGTTCCTGTCCTGCGAAACCAATCAAGTTGGCACAGGGGATCATGGCAATATAGTTCAAGGCAAAAATCCAGACGTGCAAGTCGTGTCGGGTGTATTTGAGGGCGATCGCCGCTGGTACAAATGGCCACAGCAGGTTGGATAGCAAGGAGAATCGACTAGATGACTTCCAGCAAATCTTCAAGAAGTGGATTGGATGTATGCCTTTCCTGCCACTTTCTCCCTCCGGCTGGATACCCGGTGTGATCTTGTGCCCATTATGGTTGCGTCCACTGCCGGCGGTAGGGAGGATTTGTTGGTTTGATCTATCGTCGAAGCTGTTCGAGTTGGTAGTGCCTGGGGCACGATTGGTCCGCATCTCGATATTATTATTATTCGCTTTCTCTGCCTTGGGTCTTGCGCGAGGCCCGCCTCGTGGCTGTCTCTTTGTCCAGAGACCCATGGCTTCTTAGGTAAAGGCCACCCTACGCTTTCGATATGGTAGTTCCTCCCCTTTCACTCGTGGTTGCTCGATTGTGGAAGTAGTGTCTTCCCAGCAGGTGAGGGTATGTAGATGGGAATAGAGCAGGAGCTTGCGAGACTTCACTTGACTCCAATTGAGAGTGAGATAGGGATATGATGAGGAAGGATAGGGTAAGAAATGGAAGAGGAGGGAAGTAAGAGGAGAGGAGCAAGACGAAGAGGAAGACGAAGAGGAGGAGGATGAGGAGGAGGAGGAGATTGAGATAAAGATGAAACTTGGATCAGCCTTGCTGGTCGTCGCTAAGGGGTGTTTAGCATAACACGACCCCGGCTAAGCTTGCATGCCACACAGAAGGATATATTATTCATGGCCTCCTTAGCATGGCATAGAAATGAGTTGAGTGCAACACCGACGTCAGAAGTCGTCGATCTCTGGCGCATCTGACTGGTTGCTGGCCGACTGATTGCGCTGCTGCAGGATGTGTTGTTGTACTGGTTGCTGGTTTGCTGGTCTGGGCTCCCCGTCCGTCGACTGTGCCAATAGATGGCCGAGACTTTGACGTGAAGCTTGATTTCTCGACAAACTTAAAACTTGGCAAGTCACGTGTAAATGTGGCTGAGGCATATGTCTTGGTTTCTTCACGGACGATTCAATTGTAGATGAATTTCTCCCCCTTTTGTCCTCGAATTAATCCTTTAGATTCTACCCACACTCTCATCATAATCACTTCCAATTGATCATCTGCTGCCGTTGCCGCCGTTGCCTCCAGTATTATCATTTATATATATAACTACGGCTCCTTTCCAATCTCCTTGAAATCCGGTTGCAGATGTCCAATCCATGCCAAGTGGTACTACGCAGCTGGGCGTACGTCGTTGTGGCTTCGAGAAAGGGGCGGGTTGGCTCAGTTGGTGTTGAAGCCAGAAGATCAAGCTCCTCCAAGCTTTACCGCCAATTGTATCTAACGAGGATACAGTACACGCAACGTGTACACTGCCATCATCTGCCAAGAAGTCGGGGCTAGCCCGAAAAACAAAAGTTTCATGGCGGGTTGCTCAATGTGATTCGATTGACTGATTGTTGTTGTTTCCTATACTGAAAGTAATCAGTCATCCGAGGACGTGAGGTTGATTCGCAGGGAAGGGGACTCGCTTAAATAGGGGAGGTCCCATTTATTTCAGCAATCCAAGTCGACCAGGAAAGGTGAGGAATAACAATCGAACGACAGTTGATTTTGAGCAACTTCAACAACGTATGTCTGAGTGTAGTATAAAAGCGATTGTATTCTAAACACCATAAAGTAATACATTACTTCAGCCCCTTTCTGTTCTTCATGGAGCGAGTGCTTTACTTCTTTGGTCCCCAAATCTCAAAAGCCTCCTTTTATCAAATACCCCAATCCTCGGGAAGCACCTTAGATTCTGCTTCTAACCTAGACAAAAGATGGCCTGGTATAATAAGCCCTTTGCAAATCAATTCCAATTTTAAATCTCATCCGGCATTTGCCGTCCCCTCTGTCTTGCCATCCTCGAATGATAAACTTTGTGGAGTATCTGCGCTACAAGAATGGTCCAGGATGGGTAAGGCTCGCTAAAGATGAATAGTGATCAGGAGAAAAGTACACGCCGGTAGTAGGTCACCGACGTGGTAGAGGTTCGACTAGTAAGTCTTCGGTAATAGAGCAGAGTTACAGGGCAAGCTTATATTGCTACCACCTACTCTGCTTTTCTGACATCAATAGCTTGTAGGTTTCGTGCCTAGTGAAAGATATGGCCATTATATTCGGCAGTGGGGTGGAAGAGGAATGATGTCTTTGCTATATTAACCTTGGGATTCCCCTCACGATTTCATGAAATTCCATCATTGCAGTTTTGTTAGGTCTGTGAACGTATATCTTCTATCCTCATCCATGAATAAATTCTCCAGAATTTTCAACATTTGGGAGTAACTCTGCAATGTTAACTCCAAACCAAAATGTTCTTGTGGTAGGAGGAAATGGAGCTCAAGCAGCAGCCGTTGTCAAAGGTAACCCTCCAATGCATTGCTCTGCATTGCTCTGCATTGTCTCACACACCTTCCCTAACATCCCTCCAGCACTCGCGATCTCCGAGTCATCCCACGTCAAAATATTTACCCGCTCCATCCACTCCCCGATCGAGCTCTCTAGAAGACCCCTCTATAACGTTTTTTTAACTCCTCTCCCGCCGGCTATACCGAAGCTTCCCTCAGCTCCGCTATTCACAATATCGACGCCTGCTTCGTCAACACCAACGGATCGCTATCGGCTAAAAAGCAGAAGTCTACTGGGAAATCCGTATCTTTGAAATCGCTGCTCAGCACCAAGTAAAACACTTTGTCTGGGTGAGCTTAGATTCGTCATACAAAATCAGCGGCTACAGCCCCAAGCTCCGTACCGGAAATTTCGATGGAAAAGCCAAGGTAGCGAATTGGATCACCACCCAGCCGACTTGGGAGGGGGAAAGAGGAAGGTCGGCCATAGTGCAGGGGATGATGAGACTCTGCAGACTTATCCGGAGAAATTCTCGGAGTTTTGGAATACATGGAGCAATTATGTGCTGAGTGAAGGGAGGGATTATGATATGTTAGACAGGATTCTACCGGGGAGGGTAAGGAACCTCAGAGTGTGGGTGATGGCAACGGGATATGACGGGGTGAGAGGGAATATGTTGAAAGATTATGTTAATAGGAGTAAGAATTAGGTTATTTTGGTGGCTATGTTGAAAGTCAAGATAGGCATTTGATGGAAAGAAAGTTGGCGCCTGGAAGTATTATTAGACACAAAGCTCGCTAAAGTAAGGGGTTTTGTTTACATGTGTCCACATTTTTTTTTAAAAAAGCTACAATTCACCAGATCTTAACTAGTCGCTGTGTCTGATTCATAAGATCCACTTGTCCTTGTCAGAAAGTACTTGGAGACTACATAGTAACTTCACAGTGCATATTAGCATTCAAAGCCTTAGTTGTGAAGTGTTTGCGAGTTGTGCTCCTATGTATCAGGTCAAAAAGTCAGAGGCTATACTTGATTGAGTCAAACGATATACTCATTCTTCTAAGGTTGGTGTCTCGTTTCCAGCACCGCTAGCACATTGCATAATGAAACTAAAATCACAATGCTCAAGTCATTGCATTCTAGATAGTACAAGGTAAACGTAACATAACTCGTCTCTGAATAACGCCTACTCACACCAGATTTCGTTGAATTCCTGGGTATTCCCGTTTCCTCACACCTCAACCCCGCTGTTCATCAACTTTTATACACAAACATAAAACTTGGATCATATCTGGCCAGCTTGTTTGATCCATATAACCAGGTCAATACGCAAATAAGTGCCCACCAGCTGTACATTATAACCTTCCTACAATGGCCTGGCCATTTCCCTTCCAATTATTGTTTCGCGTCAGCAAAGCATTCACAGGCCTAAATAGTATTCCCCCGTCAAACACGATGTCCCTCTAGGAGCTCGTATTTTGGGGCGAAATGACCTACTTCATCCTCTCCAGATTTATTTCTGTTGTGGATTCAGATGATTAAGCGTCTCCGTGATTCTGCTTCTGGGTGCTTAGCTTACAATTTGTGGTCTAGGAAGCCGTCATATCTACCATTTCTTTCTCCTGGTTCGTGGTCATCATGCCAGGCATGCTAGCGTCCTCCTTTGATTTAGTTGCTGATTCTCCTCCTGTAGCTGGAGTAATCTTTCCTTGGGTCGCCTGGGCCATTGCCGCCTGCTGTTTCATAGCATTTCGTTCCTTCTGCAGATCAGCTCCTGGGAATAGTTCCTGCAGACGCGTATATTGCTTGTTTAAGATATTGATTCGATCGCTATTGGATTCTACACTGTCGACTTTTTCGTCCTTTTCATCATGGGGTTTTTGTCGAGTAGTAAAGGCTGGGGCGAGCATGATCTGGGGGTGGGGTGGAATTTGAGAGGATGGTTTGTGAGAGCGATCAGCGATTGCAGCAAGATACGCCAAATTAGATTGAAGACGTCGCATGCAACTATCCTACGTCAGTAACATCAATATTTCGGCGGTGATATGGAACATACGCAATGTAGTCGTTTCCAGCAGCCTTGGCTTCGCTCGAAACTGTCGATTCCTGACCAGCCAGTTCCACCGCCTTTGCCTTTTCCGCATTTGTAATTGTTTGAATTCTGGAAGCCTCCATCAATAATTGTATATTGATATCCAATAACAAAGTAACGCGTTGTTTTTCCCTTGCCTCGGATCCTGGACTCATTGGAGGAGCCACACTCCCTCCCGTCTGGCTTCCTGGAGGAAAGCTCGGTGTTTGAGGCGTCAATACTGGCGCCTGTGACGGCTGGTTATTCGGTGTGCCCATCTGTGTTGGATTCATGGTTTGTGGAGTAGAAAACTGTGATTGCGGCGCAGCGTTTGGGGGAGTATGTTGTTGAATTCCACCATATGTAGAAGCTCTTTGGTTCGGTGTCGATGCTTGCAGAGGTTGCATTCGATTCTGTTGCATGTTCAACTGTGAAGCGTTCATCTGGAAATTTGGCGCGCCGGAGGAGGTAGGCATATAGTTTTGCGGTAAATTTGAAGAGGATGAAGTCGGTATAGTTGTGCCGTATGGAGAGGTGGTATATGGGGTTTGGTATTGCCCACCTACTACAAGATGTCAGTTGTTGGTATACGAGGGTCGTAGCTGCTGGATTGAGACTCGAGTCTGCTACTTGACGTTGACTGGAGCTCTGCTTGATAGTAGCTCACTCCAAAAACAACTCCTAGGTAACAACGTCGCAGGCTCGGTAGCGATACAATACTTATATCAGAGGTAGATTGTGATGCGATTGCAGCAGAAGAAAAACAAACATACTACTTTGACCGCCAGACATCTGCGCCAAACCGCTATTCGGCATCATTCCCATGGCACCTGCATTTCCCCCCATGCCTGGGCTAGGTGTGCCATAGGGAGAAGGTTGAGCAGCCGCACCATAGGCTTGTGGTTGCGGTTGAGGATTATACATCATCTGCTGAGGCTGCTGGCCTGGTTGCTGTTGCAGTGGGTGCGTGTTCTGGGGTTGGCCTTGGGCCCCATTGGGATTGAAGGGCTGCTGCGAGCCATTGCCAGGGCCATAGGTATATGAAGGTGCATACATGGCAGCGCGTGAGAAGGCTGCAATAGGCGACGGATTGCCTTACAAGGGCATGGCGTTGATTAAGGTATTAGGGGTAGTCGCATAGGTTGGGTTAACCCGCAAGAGGGAGGATGATGACTTGGTTGGAAGACTCGGTGGTTTCGGGAATTGCTAATAGATGGTAGGACAACTAGGGTGTTGCTCGGGAAAGTGTGAAGTGGTGGACAGTGGTAAGACGTGAGCTGATGGGGGACGGGGGAGAAATTCATGCGGTGGATGGCTCGGATAGTCAGTTGCAGCCAGGGACGCTAAGAGATAGAGGGGCAACTGACAACCAGTGGTTGACCTAACGTTCGTCAACATCACTTTATGCATGCACGACATGAATATCCAAAAAAAATTTATATAAAAAAGATAACAGTCCGTGCCGCGTGCGGAAGCACAAGGAATAGCCGACGGGTTGTGGATGGTTATGAATGGCTACGAGAGGGACAAACACCAAATCCGGGGCTATATTACTCTACATGGAGGGGTGGCATGGCGAGCAAGTGGTAGTTCACATCAATACTCTAATCACCGCATTACTGTATCGATATTTGTATCTTACTGGGACAACCAATTCTCTCTAGAGGTTACACAACCCTGTGAGGCGATAGGATGTCACTGAAAGTTCAATATCTCCATATAGCAGGTTGCTGGCCAATGAAAAGTTGGTTTGGTAGTGAAGGAAAGTAAAGAGATATCTCTTGATTAATGCTGGTCGTATAAACGTGTAGGATCTGATACTTAATTACAAGCTGATGGCTCGTAGACTACTACCAGTAAGTCGCGTACGTACTATTCCCTCCCACGACCTTCACAAACTCCTTCGCAACAATCTCATCCACCCTCTCACTTGGGTGCAACTCATCATACCAGAACCACTGACTCAAGCTGCCTGGTTGTGTTACACAGTTATTTCCAGTCGCGGCATCACACAGATAGTATTGACCTGTGACATTCGCTGGGCTCTCCAGATACTCCTCGGGGTTGTAGTAGATGTCAGAGAATAAAGCGTGCGTGTCGAACAGAGCGATGGAAGCATTGGGGTAGCGGTTCTTGAGCTTGACTTCGAAGGGGGTGCGATACTCAAATATGCTGTTTACTAGATTAGTATACTGCTTGATCTTGCCACTGACTTCAGATATGTTTGCTGGCTATACTGTATCAGTAAATATACTGAAAACGACTACATAGGAGCCTTACCTTGTTGACCCAGTAATGGCTCGCACTCAAAGTCCCAGGCACTCCCTCCATCCCGTATAAAGGCGAGAGCTCCAACGGTACCGTATTCATCAAAACAAAATATCTTGCCCCCGTTGCATATATTTGATCCAAATGATCGTATACACAATCGACATAGTCCGGAATCGTCGTGCCGTTCAAGCTGCTATCAGTCAAGAACGCACCATTGCCCAAATCATTGGTCCCAATCCACATTGAATATACGGTATTGTCGGCTCTTCGATTCGTGTAAAAAGTATTGGTGCCGGTCGACGAGTTTAGGTAATTTACATCTGCTATATAAGAAGTTGTCTCGTCAATCACATCCGGGAATGGACCAAACACATTTGAAATCCACCGATATATAATCTTATTGTCACACACTGCACCAGAGATAGCATAATTGTACAGTCGAGCTCCGGTGTAATTGGAAACCCAGCGAGGCCAGGTTATTCCCCCTCCCGCAGTGCTGTTTGAGGCAGGTAGTGTGGTTCCTGGTGGAGGAGCTGAGCCATATTGGAAATACCATCCCAGCCTGCTCTCATCAGTGAAACTATAGCATGATTAATGGCTGCCGCTCTGAAGGTTATGATAGCCATTCGGTACCTGTCACCAAAAGCTACTAGATTGTCGAAACTCTTGAGATTCCAAGATGCACATCCACTTTCTACAAAAGCTCCTAGAGCAAGTAACAAAGCCTTCGAGAAATACATCTTGCCTGGTCTTTTGAACTCCTTCAAATAGAACGGATATATGGGAATAATTGACGACGTAAACGAGCAATTGCTTCGAGGAAGACCAAGCAATTGGCGCACTAAGAAGATTAGAAGAACGACGTGCTACCTACTACCTATTATACCGCCTCACACTCTTCTTACAGTAACGTTAATGCTTCGGTATACCGGCACGACACCATATGTTTTTCCGGTCCTAACCCAGCTTCCACATGGCATTCCATCATTATTATATTGACGGGCGTAAAGGCAAATTCTTCCCATTCGCCTAGGCCAGCTAATGCAGACCAGAAAAGAAGGGGTAGTGAACGTTACCCCGCAAGTTGGGTGCTTCACCTCGTCAACGATCGAAAGAATAATTTGGCTAAAATGCTTGAATCTCCGATAGAGCAAGCGGAGAATGCGCGAAATGAAGCAGTACCTGGCAGCTTGCAAGCCTATAGGATAGGAGCTGCAACTAGCAGTATGATTGAATCATCATATGCCAAATTTTGGGTATGCATATCAGATGAATCCGAATAGCTGGAGCTACGATTTGCAGCGAAGTTTGCGTCCGCGGTTAGATTGTGTTTTTGCAATTAGGCTAAAGATATTTTGAATGTGAAGGTTGATCAGTTATCGTGGATAACAAGAGAAGATATGCGCTTTTGGCCATCATTGCCCACCGTAGGCCCATCTTCGATAGCTCGAATAGTTACATATAACCAAGAACTAGCTTATTTCAATGCCCTGTATTTCTACAATATTCAATGAACTCTAATCCGTTATAATATTATTTCATTGAAACAAAGTCATTTCCGACTTGCGTAACTTACTGTCCGGTTGGAATTGCAAAAGCAAGAGAAAGAAATTACTACTACTAAAGTCGTCAAGCTCCTTGGGAGGAAGCTCTAACATATTTGGCCGGTGTATTTGCGAAAGAAACGTGACTTGTCAGATAGACTTCAACTTCAACATCTAAATCAATAACTTCGTGGTAACCCGAGGACTTTCTCCCCAACATAATTCATAATCATCTCCCGCGAGACGGGTGCAATACGAGGCACGAAACATTCCCTCAGATAGCGTTCTACATGATATTCCTGTGCGTATCCCATGCCACCCATTGACAACACGCTTCTTTCACATGCCGTGAACGCGGCTTCGGCAGCTAGATATTTGGCACTGTTACATGCCACCCCTACTGCCGTCAGTGTGATGGTTTTGTCGGTGGTGGAACGATCATAGAGAGCGGCGGCATGATATGTTGCGAGTTTGGCAGCTTCGAGATGCATATAGGCATCAGCTAAAGGATGCTGGATCCCTTGATTCATTCCGATAGGACGACCAAAAACGATTCTTTCTCTCGCATACTTAGACGCACGGTAGAGAGCCGCGTAGCCGAGACCCAGCGCTTCACCTGCTAGGAGACAGCGTTCTGCATTCATTCCATACAGAACAATGTTGAAACCTTGGCCTTCTCTACCAATCAACGTATCGTGTGGAATAACATAGTTATCGAAGAACACTTCGTTAGCATCTACCGCTCTTCCCCCCATTTTCTTAATTTTCTTCAGCTCAAGACCGGGGTTTGAAGTATCGAAATCTATGAAAAACAAGGAGAGTCCTTCCGAAGGTTTCTCCACTTCTTCCAAAGGAGTGGTTCGTGCAAGGAGTACCATCTTTTTAGCTATTTGGGCAGACGATATCCAGATCTTCTGTCCAGAGACTGTGTAGTTATTCCCGCCGCGTACAGCTTGAGTTTTGAGGGCCAGGGTTTCGAGCCCGGTGTTTGGTTCGGTTACTCCGAAGCAAACGCGATAGGTCCCGTTGATGAGGTTGGGAAGCATTTCTTGTTTTTGTTTTGAAGTTGCATATTTTGCTACTGGTTGTGTTGCATAGACATCTAACCGATGTTAGAACCTTTCACTGAAAAACGCAAGCTGGAAAGATCTCACTGGCGTGTATTGACTGTGCACCGGCCATGCCGGCACCACTTCTATTTAGAACTAAGCTTGGGAATCATTCACGCAAGTACGGAATCCTACCTACTCTGAAATTGTTTGTAACATCATAGTTGCTTCCGAGATTCCCAAGCCTGCCCCACCGAGCACTTCTGGAAGAGCAATACCTATCCAACCATCTTTTGCCAATGCCCCATGCAATTCGTGAGGATATTCTCCGGATTCATCACGGGCTGCCCAATAATCCTTTGAAACATTAAAACTACACGCTTTGAATCCGAATGTTCGAGACTAGCTTACATCTGAAAAGTTTGTGCATATCTTTGCTATTGCTTCTCTTACTTCGAGTTGGGTCTCTGTAAATCCACTTGTTTCCATCAAAGTGTTTCTTCGGCATGTTTTCGTGCTAGAAAATTGCCTAAATGCTAGCTGACTAGAAAGCTTTAGTTGGTATTTTGTGAGTCGACACAAATTGTGACTCGGTCTCCCAAACATTTCGAGTCACGGTAACCAGCCTTCTATCAACAACTTGTGGCTGTCAAGGTCACTACTTATATGGCGAATTAGAGTGAAAAATAACTGAATATGATTATGGCGAAAAGAAATTAAAAAGATAGTTTAAAACTCGAAAGACAAGTATTGAGCTAACTATTAACTAATATAAAACGCAAATACAAACTCATTGAATCTTAA
>Ga0247812_10002444_pt1 | contig 10465 bp, 9 predicted proteins | sample UWRJL149409B1_FD_178011 | JGI IMG/M metagenome (GOLD analysis project Ga0247812, IMG submission 178011) | Plant litter microbial communities from Arlington Agricultural Research Station in Wisconsin, United States - UWRJ-L149-409B-1 | ecosystem: Environmental > Terrestrial > Plant litter >...
GGAGGAAACTACGGGCAATTGGAAGCACAAGAACTAAGCGAAGTCAACCTTTCAAACCGAACCCAAATGCAAACCCAAAGCTTTCAGCAGCAGCATATTCAAAAGACCACGGGGAATTGTTGTCCTACTTAAAAACTAGTAGAACTTCGGCGAATGTCCTATGGCCCTAGGAATATATTCTATACCCGCCGTTCAAGCGGCAGAATTTTAATCTCACTGTACATCCAACAGCTATCAATCTTCCCAATATACATCAGACCTGGTCACCAAGCTACCATCGAACAACATCGAAATTTGGAAAGGGATCGAAAGATGCTGTTCAGAATAAGTTTCTGTACATTGTCACAACGGATGAGTACGATGGCGTTCAACCGAAACTCTGCCGTCGGTTATAGTATGCAAGAACGAGGATTAAAATACGAGGATAGAGTCGCACCGAACCTTACCCGCCTCTGGCATCTCTAGTGCCCTATTGGTAAGATAGGCCGAAATATTGGTTCTCGTGAGTGCTGATAAGGTTCGAATAGTGTGGAGGTTCTTTTAATAGATTCCTTTGTGGAGAACACATATATAAGTATCTAATCAGCTGTCCTTCCTCAAGATATCGGCGATCTTCTGGCCTCTGGCTGTCGAAAACAATACCAGTTATTTGAAAATGATGTTTCTCTGGGAACTATTGGTTTTTCTTCTTCTCCCGTACGTCTCTCTTCTTAAACCATCAAGCCTCACTAACACTCGCAGTCTTGTCACATCCCAAGAGAAGCTCCCCTCTTGTCCCACCATCACCAAAACAATCGCACAACCATACTGTCCAACCCCAATCTCCAAGCCCTGTCCACCTCAATGTTTCTTACTTGGAACCTTATTTCGTCCCTGCGAATGTCCTTCACCCATTCCAACAACCACAGTCTATACTGCATGCCCAACCGATTGCGCTACAGAATGCACTTCCCTGTATGTAGTTCCGTTGTTGCAAAGTTTGTTGAGTTATTTAGCTCCAGAAAACTATACCTATACTGACCCAGGAGAAATCATGATCTCTGAAGTAATTTTTTAAGACATTTTTCAATCCTGAAAGTTGACCTGAAAATAACAAACTTTGACGTTCATAGGTATAAAACTCTAGACGATTGTCCTAGAAGCACAACGACGGTGCTCCCACCTGTCTCACTTACCTCAACAGTAGATCCACCAGATACAGCATCCTCAATCAATCTGCCCCCTTCTCCCCCAGAAATAGGAAATGGATTATATGGCCCTCCATGCTGTAAAGGCCCAACTCATCCGGAGAACTCTACTACGACGTGGCCAATAATCACTTTGACTCGAACAGCACGTCCACCAAGCCTCCCACCAACATTGATTCCACCACCATGTTGCAAAGGTACAGTGACGCCCAAAACCTCCTCCACCAAGGTTCCAAGCTGCACTATTCCAAGTTCGGCCTACACACCAACCATTACTCCCATCCCCACGCCACCTAAATCCTGCGTCACAGTCACAGATACCGGTACGTATCTTCTCCACCTTCTTTTACCATCCTAAACTATCCCCCCAACGACTTCTTACAGCCACAGCTAACAAACATTCCAAAAGCTGGGCCAAATTGCCCACGCACAACATGCCTACCGGCAGATTGCATCTACCTCAGCCAAATAACTCAAAGATGTGGCTGTACGAAAATTTTCCATACCACGAGTTGTAAGACAAGATGTGACGGTGCTTGTTCGACGCAATATCAGACCTTGTATTTACCATGTCCGATGAGTCCGCCAGGGGGGGTGGCGACAGGTGTTTGAGGGGGGATGCTGGCATGATTCTGTAAAAGTTTTATGATTTTAACAACAGATTAGCGAGAGGGAGATAGTGATGACATGTGACACGAACCCCGTTTTGCAAGAGAAATATTGCAATCTATATCAGAGCATTTGACATGACAAAAATTACTAGAGATTTGCTGTGCTCACCTAGTGTATGCATCTGCAGTATAGTGACAACCCATATAAACCATACAAACCATAGCGTGAGCAGTACACACAAGCGGTGAAAATTGAATTTCTGTGGTATTATACCGTAGTTACATTTCTTATGTACATGATCAATCCTGTTCTTCCTCGTCACTAACCTCTTCTCCTGCATCAATGGCTCGCTGTCGTAGTATAGCAGCTCTCTTCTTCTTCTTCTCTAACAACTTTTTCAAATTCTTCGCCGTGTTGAAGATTCCGTTGGTGCCTGATCCACAGTTCTTACAACTCGGATCACTTTTATACCGCCTCAAAGCACAGTTTAGACAATAATAATGTCCGCATCTAGTGACAATAGGCTCCTTGTACGTTTCCTCGCAAATAGTGCACGCAAACGGGATCCCCTCCAAAGCCGCATCGTCAAAATCCGAGTCGCCATCCTCAGCATTTCGGTTTGCGCTTGCGACTGTTGTACCCTTAAGTTTCTTTCCCTTCGTAACATTCTCCCATTCCTTATCCAGCTGCCAACCTTGCTTATAATCCTCGCGCTCGTGTAAGAACTTGCAATTATCGCCGAAACCACAGAATCCTGTTTGCTTATAATCTTTACAGACATCTGCTTGCATGTCTGTGACTGTGATGGTACGGATATTGGTAGGTGCTTTTATAGGACCGACGCTTCGATTAGGCGCATCAGGATTTCTGGTAACAAAAGATGTGGCATTCGCCAAACCCTTATATGTCCCATCGGGAATATCTAATGGTTTGGATCTTGTTGTACCAAGCAGGTTCTTGCTTGATAAAGCCCCATCGGCGTTCTCATCATACCAAGTGTTGGACTTGGTGGCGTCATTGGAACTTTTAATGGCGGCGTTGCGTTCTGCAGCATAAATTATGGGAGTATGCTCAGTATTCGAGGTAGTATTATTCTTAGAGGAGGCAATCACAGCTCCAGTGTTCTTCTTCCGCCGTTTGACCTTTCGTCCAGACTCATCTTCTGAGGAGGAATAGTCGGAGTCGGATGCTTCAGGAGGGGTTTGCGCACGCTTCCGAAAGTTTCCTTTTCCTTTTGCTGGGCGTTTCTTGAAGATCGCAACGGGGGCGGCAGCAGCCTGTGGTGAGTCCGTGGATTCCATGATAATGTGCTAATGTGCTAATCGAGGTGAGTGTGAACTGGTTGTTTCAAACCAAGAGAAGGCTGAAGTATATTGGTTCTTGAACAAGGCTTTGAAATCAGGCTGACCAAGTCGGAGAAAGGTTTTGCCGAAATGGTTGCTTACATAATGAATCAATCATTGTTTCCTCGGCTCCTCTTCCTGAAATTAAAGATTATGCAACAAAAAGTAAATAATAAATAACGCTAACAAGTAAATGGTTGCTGCGTAGAATGCGTCACATTGAAACCTTCTTCTCCAACCATATCTGTTCTCTTTGAAACACACAAAACATGAGATGAACGTCGAATACCTAATGAGCGAATGAATGGACGAGGCCACAGAGTCTATTATAATTCCTAGCGAATAAACGCGCCGCACATTTATTAGAGCTCACACCACCCGCATGCCCGCACGTAGTAGTGTTTACTTCATCTTGTTGCACACAACAACCCTCCAGTGATTTGTCTTCCTATTGATTGCTGCAGACTTTTCTGCAAATTGGCTTTGCCAGAACCAGAATTATCCCACCGTGTGGTAGAACTAGCAGCAGGTCTCAGACACAAAGAAGAAGTTCTGATAACGCGTCTTATCTCGATCGAGGAACGCGCCAATCTAATTTTGACCGGATCATATCTCTGTAACCGCAACATTTCACAACCCGCATTCCGTACCACAAATTGTTGCACAGAGTCGTACTTTCAACCTCACAATAATCACAACGATCAGTCATTCGCGCGATCAACGCCTCCACCAAACGCTTGCAATTGGCTGCTCAGGGCGGAGGAGGAAGAGCTGGCGCTGGGCCTCAATCGAGACGGGGCGTGAGGTAGAAACGTGTAGTTTGATTACCAGAGACGTTTGTAGGCTTATTCGCCAGGATGTCTGCCTCCCTTGTGGTAGGGCCTCCAGCCCAGGTGGACCTGGAATCTGATGATTTTGGAGGACAAACCGATCCCTTCCGTTCTTCCACAGGGTCGCAACATCGCTTTTCCCATTTTGACAATCAGCTGTTTGCCCTCGGACCGGCAACATCTCCAGAACAGGCAAGACGAGCTTTGCAAGCCCATCTCGCGGAAACTGAAAAACGCATACAAGAAGCCTCTAAGCTAGGCACGACTCTTGTACAACAGCGTAAGGACCTTGCAGAGCGGTTGCAAGATGTGGAGAAGCAACAGAGTGAAGGGGATATTACCCCGGAGTTGAGGCAAAAGCTTGTGGAAATAGAAAGGGAATACAATGAGGTTGGTCTCGATAGTGCGCGGGCATTTTTGCCCAAATCGAGGGTGTCTAGCAGTGAGGTGCCAGGATCGCCATTCACAGGTGATGCAAAGGTAATGCAAATCTTCACTGGTTTCATCTAATTCTGCTAATGTGATACCAGCGATCCGCAAGCCCTTCAAAGTTCGAAATTCAAGGGAACAGTTCGCCTTCCAAGCTCACCGTTCCCAATCGAAAGCAGCGAAATCAGCCTTCTAATCGTGTTCATGATATCGAGTTTGCAACGGAAATTAGCACCTCTCTCCTAGGCCAAGTCCGTCAACTACAAGCTTTGCTGGTAGAAAAGGAAGATGCACTAAAGGAGGTTACATACGAGAAATTGAGATTAGAGGCAGATGCTGAGGGCTTCAATCAGCGATTAAGAGCGTTGGATGAGAGTGAGCAGCGGTATAAGGACGAGAATTGGACCCTGGAAACCCAAATCCATGAGTTCCTTGCGGCTGCTAAAGAAGCAGCGGATAAGGAGAAAAGGTTGACCCAAACCCTTAATATTATTCAAGCTGAGAAAAGCTCTGCGCAAAAAGAGCTGGATGAGATCAAATTGAGCCATGCAAAGCTTTCTGAAGAACATGCTGCAACCCTCAAGCAACATGATGTCGAGCTAGGAAGCGTGAAACGGAACATAACTATGGCTGAGAACGAACGTGGTGCTTTACAACGCAAGGTCGAAGAGCTAACAGGCCAAAACCAAGAACTTGCTAAAGCTGTTACTTATCAACGAGGGAGACTTGAAGATCATGACCAAGCTCGTGGTATGAGTGATGCGGATTTCGAGACTGCCGCCGATAATGTTACACCGGAGCATTCTCCTCCACCGTCACCGATCAAAGGCACTCCACGGCATAGCATGTTAGAGTCCGAGACTTTGAAGAGTTCCTTGCACCATGCCCATAGAATGATACAAAATTTGAAGGGCAACATTCATCGAGAAAAGACGGAGAAGCTAGAGCTGAAGCGCATGCTTCAGGATACGAGAGATGAGCTTGAAAACCGTCGTAATGATAGTGGATTGGGATCTGGAAAGAGAAGCCGGAAAGTTGACTCGAGGGAATTCAAGAAACCTCCCAAGCCCGGCCAGTTGGGTGGACTTCGGGCTAGTCGAAGCGAGGTGTTCATTGACGATATGAATTGGGAAGAAGACAACGGCCAAGGTAGTCCAACTACCACAATGGCTCGAACTCCTGCTCTTCCAGGCGCTTTTGTTACCACCGACTCTAGTGATCATTTTGACACTGCCAACGAGGGAACTGATGCGTTTGAGACCGCGAATGAGCGTGGTACAGAGACCGAAGATTTCCAAACTGGCCACGAGGAGGTTAGTGGAAGTGATGAACTCACAGAAACTGAAGGACAGCCAAGCACTCTCCGCGGTAGACCTGCTCCTCTTGCACTCACTAAGCCCGGAAACCGTAACTCTTTCCAGAGCACGGCATCGACAAGCGGTGATGAGTATAGCTATGAAGATCTCAAAACACCAACGGCCCAAACACAGCGTTTGCGGTTAAAGGTTAATCGCAATAGCAATAGCAACAACAGGCGAATGAGGTTGCCTAGCGAGGAACCTCGTTTCCAGGAAGGTAGCCCAGCGAGCTTCGCAAACAGTAGCCAAAACGGCACTCCCCAAGCCGGACAGAGCTTATTTGCCGAGCTTGGTGATATGAGCGATGAAGACGAGTCAATGCAAGGTACACCAAGCCGAAGCCCATTCGTATCACTATCTGCAACTCCAGCATCGAGACCAAGCACGGCCAAAGGTACACCTGCGCCTCTCCCTATATCATTACCACCTGTACCAAAGATACCAATGGTTGATTCTGGAATAATGACGGAGCCCTGGGAGCCAGAACCAGTTACTCCACAAACCGCTGTCCCAATTGCCGCAGAGGCGATTATTTCTCCTGAGGCAGAGTTACCACCGGTTTCAAAAGCGCCAATGGTCGACTCAAGTATGTCAACTGATCCTTGGGAGCCGGAGATACCTGTTCAAGAATCCAAACTGCCCATGATTGCCGGAGCTGCAGCTGTTGGTGGTGCCATTTCAGAGGCATCACATCTAATTACCGACAAAGATACTCCACCCAAGCAAAAGGTATCAACTTCTGATGCAGCCAGTCAATGGCATCAGGAGATAGACGATAGTTTTCTTGCCGTCGAATCCCAGAAATATCCGAGACCAATTTCGACCTCTACCTATAGTGATATGAGCTCACAATATGACCCTGAAAAAATGGAAGAGAAACTTGCCAAATTCCCATCGCCTCCAATCTCTCGATCCCATACCCCAATGGCCAGCATTACTGCCCCCGAGGCAGTGACTTTCCCGTTAACCTTATCTACAATCCACTCAGAACATGTGGAGCCAGAGTCGCCTATTGTTCCAACATCACCCAAGCAAGTGTTTGTATCTTCTCCGGAGCCTGCGCCCGTGCCTTCCCCCCTTACATTTTCACACATTAGCGCAATTGATACCGAGCCTTCTGATCCAATCTTGCCCCAAACCCTTGAAAGAGACATGGTAGTGGCTCCCCAACATGAAGGAGGAATTCCCGTCCAAGAAAAGCGACCAGAAACACCAAAGTCGACCCTACTGGGTGCCGTCTTCAGTGGTTGGAACAAAAAGGGCCCCGCCACTCCGGTAATTGCTGAAGATGAGACAAGACAGTCACCAAGCGATTCACCCATTGAGCAACAAACTCCAGATTCGCAACGACCATTCAAAGAATTGTCAGGAAACACGAACGAGCGCCTACCCAAGAAACAATTCAATGAAACCATTGATGAAAGCTCGCAGACTGCTCTTACGGCAGAGCAAATCGACAAGATGCTTGACTCTCAAAGACGGGCTGCAATTGCTGCACATGAAGCAAGCAAGAATCCTCAATCACCATCCCGTGGTATGGCCGGCACCACCCCTAGTCTCAGAACCCGTAAATCACAGGAGAGCTTTAACAGCGTACGCCGTATTACCACAAAATCCCCAGACTTTGAATCCGTCCATGACAGCTTTCCGCTCAAGCGACCGACCAGTGCTGGCAGTGCTAGGAACAACTCCATGACAAGTGTTCATCCGCCACTACCCACTGACCACAAACAAGTAATCGCTGCCGCCGCACAAAGAACTGGATCTTCCTCTGGGACTGCACAAGGCAGCATGGGTCCCCCGCCATTACCAGTCTCGGGACATAAACCTAATACATCTTTCAGACCTAGGACACCAAGCAGTCAAGCTCCACTGAGTCCTCTTGCAACGGGCCCTACCCCAAGAGCTGGGCAATCGGTGTCTTACAATAATGAATTGCACTCTCCTAGTCTTACTGGTCGATCCAGACGCTCTTCCGTTACCTCATTTGCGTCAGAGGTAGAAACCCGCTTCAACCTTCGGCCTGGAATGATGCCCAATGGAATTGACCCAGGTACTGATCCTCGGATGATTAATGCTATTACTCAGACCATGATCGGAGAGTATCTTTGGAAGTACACTCGCAAAGCTGGGCGCGGAACGATGTCAGAGAATAGACATCGTCGCTACTTCTGGGTCCATCCCTACACCAGAACTTTGTACTGGAGCGATCGTGACCCATCTCAAGCAGGTAGAGCAGAATTAAAGGCAAAGAGTGTACCGATAGAGGCAGTACGTGTAGTAACAGATGATAACCCAATGCCTCCTGGATTACACCGAAAGAGTCTAGTAATAATCACGCCGGGTCGATCTGTAAAATTCACTGCCACTACAGGTCAACGCCATGAAACTTGGTTTAATGCATTATCTTATCTGCTTCTGCGCACAGGAGAAGAAGATTCTGCGGATGCATCCGAAGTTACCAACGGAGGTCTTACTCGGGAAGATGTGGATGAGTTCAACCCGTCATTTGGTGGTAGCAGTGCCAACCCACCCCGTGCATCACTCTCCTCTTATAACAGCCGCACAACACGCAATGATTCTATTGCGGGTGGAAGAACAAGCCGATTATCTGTACAGCAGTCACAGCCTCAGCTTACCCAGTCTAAATCAACGACAACTCGTCCAACCATGGGTACCCTCTCCCGACTTAGCAGCTATTGGGCTTCTGGTAAGGAGAGTGGTAGAATGTCGAGCTTTTCGAGCAGACATAGCAGAAATAGCTTGAATGGTCGGGAAGGCATTTATGAAGCCAGTGAGGTACATGACAGTGCGGAGGACCTGCGAGAGATTATCGAGAAGCAAGACAGAGAATCAGATCGACTCGAGAACGTCCGCGCATGCTGCGATGGTAGGTTTCTTTATTTCCACCAATTTTCCTCCAAACACTAACACTGGACAGGCAAACACGATGTAGGCCACCTTCATACACACTCCGTCAAAGGTCGCACTCCGAGCCAAATAGGAACTGCATCCAGCTCCCGCCCTGAACAACCACGACAGAAATCTCGCAACAGTCTCTTGAGACGACACGACTAAACAACCAATATCTAAAGAATTACACTATCCCAATCCTGGGCCTCTCCTTTTACGAACGTTACGTTTTCCTTTTAATTCCAAACAAAATCAAAATCCATGGAACGCGTCATGACTGCCACTACGGCCCTTTACTCACGATTTCCTTTGCTTCTAATATTTCTGCCTGCGATCCCTTGCGCTTGAAGAGAACTCGTCTTGCGTTTCGAGAGCCTAATGAAACTCTAATATGGGGCGGAAAAAAATACTTAATAACATATTCAACATCGATGGCTTCTTGGCTGGTTGATCACTCGCTCCCTTATCTTCTTGTATGATCTGAACTTTGAGGTGTGGTGATAGCTTGCGATGGAGGGTGGAAAGTGTGAAAGTAGTTACAGAAGATAGTCATTGAAGATGATCTTGCCTCCAGTCTATTGCTTGAATTTATGTTATCGAATGTCCAGATTTTTATCATCAGATTATGTACCCATGGGGGCTTCTTACCAGTATAATCATAAATTTTCCTCCTGTCTAAAAGATTTGGGAGTGTGAACTCCTTACCCATCACCCAGTTGTGAGGATGATGAGACCTTCCAAAATCATGGGTTAGATTAGGCAAGATCAATAAAGGGGGGCCAGAAAGCTCGATAACATAGCCCTGCTTGTTTAAATTAGCAACAGCATTTCTTTTCATGGTTATTGAAGGAATAGCAATCATTGAAACTTCTTCAAATTCAAGGTTAATCCAGTAAGTCAACTCTCAGACTAGCTTGTCCTTTTCATCTTCTAGATCATTACTTTAAGCTCCCCATTGTTGTGATATCACTTTAAAATTCTTTCTAAGAGTTTGATTTACAATATAAATCAAAGTTAAGCCCAGTCTTTTGAACCAATTGAAGATATGTGGGTGGAGATATTATATACACAACATCACATCAACTGAACCAGTTTCTCGTGCAGAAGTTATGATTCGTTTTGTGTGCTCACGACTATCTGTCGCTTGCTTCATATTCTTTTTATTACATCCACCTCGTCTCCTTACTCCCTTTGATAATCCCCTCCAGGTCACTGGTGGTCCACCCACCATAAAAGTCCCCAGGCTGAGGGATCACTTCTTCTCCATCCACAGAGCATTCTATAATAATCAGACTCATTCGTTTCTTTTCCCACTCAATAAATATAAAGGTGCAAACTCACCCCAGGGGCCCACATAGAAACTCACAAACCCCTTCAGATCCGTGAATTTAGGTGTCGGATCTTCATAGCTCCAGATTCGATCTTTGACTTCTTGACCATTCAGGTTTACAGAATAATAAGTAGCCCAACCTTTCCATTCACAGAATGTGGACTTTTTGGTTTTGGTCAATGGGATAGTTAGGCAGCTAATTGGGAGATAGTAGGCTGGGAAATGTTAATGAATGTTTGTTTGTAAGACATTGACATCTAACTTGGTGGATGATAGGTTTCCAGAACCCAGAATGCTTCTTTTGTATCTGCTATGGGCTGACCTTGCCATTTTACTTGCAAGTGTCGGGGAGTTCGTTCAATAAGGGGAGGCCGAGGGAAGTTTTGGACATTGAGTTTTGGTTTCGGTGGCATTTTTCATGTATCTCTCCAACACAGTACACATTTGGTAGCAATTATTGATA
>Ga0247812_10002445_pt1 | contig 10465 bp, 9 predicted proteins | sample UWRJL149409B1_FD_178011 | JGI IMG/M metagenome (GOLD analysis project Ga0247812, IMG submission 178011) | Plant litter microbial communities from Arlington Agricultural Research Station in Wisconsin, United States - UWRJ-L149-409B-1 | ecosystem: Environmental > Terrestrial > Plant litter >...
TGGGGGTCAATTCCGGAGCCAGTGTACCTAGTCTTGCAACTGTCAACTTGCGCACGAAATAGAAGAGCAATGGTTAACAATTGTCCATAACCGCCGAATAGTGCCAAAGGCCCTTGGTTGCTGGAGGTGCGCTTATTACATTGCCCCTCGAATTCAAGACGTTGCAGGCCATTAATTAACAATTGGTTTGCAATTCAAACGGTCGCGGCGGGAGAATCAATGGGTCGACAGGGTCATGAAACAGGCCAGCGCCTTTGCGCAAGGGTTGCCGAATTGCTGGCGTTTTGCTGCGTGGGCGCACTGGCGGGCTGTGTCACACACCGCAGCGACGACTTTGGAGAGCGGCCGGTGTTTCCATCCGCACAGAACGCGACGCGGCCCGAGGGCAGTTTTCCCAACCGCGATTTCCTGGCGCAAGTCGAACCGGGGTTGCGAAAGTCACACCTGCTGCAATGGTTCGGTCCTCCGCACTTCGGCGAAGGGCTGCTCGGCGTTCGCGAATGGGACTACATCTTTCACTTTCACAGCGGTGGCGGTATCACGACCTGCCGCTACAAGGTGGTCTTCGATCGGGCGTATGTGGCGCAGAGCTTCCATTGGCAACCGAAGGTTTGCGGTGACTGGCTGACGGTCAAGGTGCCTGCGCAGGCACGGGGACAAGCGGCGCCCTGAGATCCCTCTTTCGGTGTCGCACCGCCTTCGGCGGCGGCTCGGGGGCGCATGGCTCTTCGGGTAAGCTCCGCGCGAAACAACGCAGCCCACTGCCGAGGAGATTTCCCATGCTGATAGGCGTACCGGCCGAGACAATGGCTGGCGAGACCCGAGTCGCCGTGACACCGGAGACGGCGAAGAAGCTCGTGGGCCAGGGACATTCCGTGGCGGTGCAAAAGGGCGCCGGCCTCTCGGCAAGCGTGACCGACGCAGCGTACGAGGCTGCTGGTGCAACGCTCACCGACGCTGCGGGCGCATTGGGTGCCGAGGTGGTGCTCAAGGTGCGACCGCCTTCGGACGCTGAGGCGATGTCGCTGCAGCCCGGTTCGGTGCTCGTCGGCATGCTGAACCCCTTCGATGCTGCCGGGCTCCAGCGCCTGGCCGCGGCCGGCGTGACCGCCTTCGCGCTCGAGGCGGCGCCGCGCACCACGCGCGCGCAGAGCATGGACGTGCTCTCGTCCCAGGCCAACATCGCCGGCTACAAGGCCGTCATGATCGCGGCCGACCAGTACCAGCGCTTCTTCCCCATGCTCATGACGGCGGCCGGCACCGTGAAGGCGGCCCGCGTGGTCGTTCTGGGTGTCGGCGTGGCCGGGCTGCAGGCGATCGCCACGGCCAAACGACTCGGCGCCGTGATCGAAGCATCGGACGTGCGCCCGAGCGTGAAGGAACAGGTCGAATCGCTGGGCGGCAAGTTCATCGAAGTGTCCTATGACACCGACGAGGAGAAGGAAGCCGCGGTCGGCGTCGGCGGTTACGCCCGGCCCATGCCGGCGAGCTGGCTGGCGCGCCAACAGATCGAGGTCGCCAAGCGCGTGGCGCAGGCCGACATCGTGATCAGCACCGCGCTCATCCCCGGTCGTGCCGCGCCCACGCTGGTCACCGAGGACATGGTCAAGTCGATGAAGCCGGGTTCGGTCATCGTGGACATCGCCGCGGGCAGGGGGCCAGGCGGCGTCGGCGGCAATTGCCCGCTCTCGGAGGCCGACCGCACGGTGGTCAAGCACGGCGTGACCATCGTCGGCGAGACCAACCTGGCCGCGCGGGTCGCGGCCGACGCGTCGTCGCTCTATGCGCGCAACGTGCTCGACTTCCTCAAGCTCATCCTGCCCAAGGACGGCGGCCTGAAGATCGACCTGGAAGACGACATCGTCGCGGCCTGCCGCGTGGCGCACGACGGCCAGCTGACCCCGAAGTGATGAGGAACTAGACCATGGACATCGTCAACCCCACCGTCATCAACCTGATCATCTTCGTGCTGGCCATCTACGTCGGCTACCACGTGGTGTGGACCGTCACGCCTGCGCTGCACACGCCATTGATGGCCGTGACCAATGCCATCTCGGCGATCGTCATCGTCGGCGCCATGCTGGCCGCGGCGCTTACCACCACGCCGTTGGGCAAGACCATGGGCGTGCTGGCCGTGGCGCTGGCGGCAGTGAATGTCTTCGGCGGCTTCCTGGTCACGCGGCGGATGCTGGAGATGTTCAGGAAAAAGGACAAGAAGACGCCGGCAGCCGCCAAGGGAGACGCCGCATGAGCATGAGCCTCGTCACGCTGCTGTACCTGGTGGCCAGCGTCTGCTTCATCCAGGCGCTGAAGGGCCTGAGCCATCCGACGACATCCATCCGCGGCAACGTCTTCGGCATGAGCGGCATGGCCATCGCCGTGCTGACCACCATCGCATTGATCCACGGCCAGGCCAGGGCGCTGAACATCGACTTCGGCACGGGCATCGCCTACGTGCTGGTGGCGCTGGTCGTCGGCGGCGGGCTCGGCGCCTTCATGGCGAACAAGGTCGAGATGACCAAGATGCCCGAGCTGGTGGCCTTCATGCACAGCATGATCGGCCTGGCCGCGGTGTTCATCGCGGTGGCCGCGGTGGCCGAGCCCTGGGCCTTCGGCATCACGCCCGCACCCGTGGCCGCCGCCATCGGCAGCGTCACGGCCAATGGCGCCGTGCTGATCGACGGCGTGCTGCGCTACGCCATCCCGACGGGCAACCGGCTCGAACTGTTCCTCGGCGCGGCCATCGGGGCCATCACATTCAGCGGCTCGGTCATCGCCTTCGGCAAGCTGTCGGGCAAATACAAGTTCCGGCTGTTCCAGGGCGCCTCGGTGCAGTTCAAGGGACAGCACAAGCTCAATCTCGTGCTGGGGCTGCTGACTTTGGCACTGGGCCTGCTGTTCGTGGCCACCGAGAGCTGGACGGCTTTCTTCGCGATGCTGGCGCTGGCCTTCGTGATGGGCGTGCTGATCATCATCCCGATCGGCGGGGCCGACATGCCGGTGGTGGTGTCGATGCTCAACAGCTACTCCGGCTGGGCAGCCGCGGGCATCGGCTTCAGCCTGAACAACGCGATGCTCATCATCGCGGGCTCGCTGGTCGGCAGCTCGGGTGCGATCCTGAGCTACATCATGTGCAAGGCGATGAACCGCTCGTTCTTCAACGTGATCCTGGGCGGCTTCGGCGGCGAGGCGACCACGGCGGCCAGCGGTGCCAAGGAACAGCGCCCGGTCAAGAGCGGCAGCGCCGACGACGCGGCGTTCGTGCTGAGCAATGCCGAGACGGTGGTGATCGTCCCGGGCTACGGCCTGGCGGTGGCGCGTGCCCAGCACGCGGTCAAGGAACTGGCGCAGAAGCTCACCGACAAGGGCATCACGGTGAAGTACGCGATCCATCCGGTGGCCGGGCGCATGCCGGGCCACATGAACGTGCTGCTGGCCGAGGCCGAGGTGCCCTACGACCAGGTGTTCGAGATGGAAGACATCAACGGCGAGTTCGGCCAGGTCGACGTGGCGATCATCCTGGGCGCCAACGACGTGGTGAACCCGGCTGCGCACACCAAGGGCAGCCCGATCTACGGCATGCCGATCCTCGAGGCCTACAAGGCCAAGACGGTCATCGTGAACAAGCGATCGATGGCCGCGGGCTATGCGGGCCTGGACAACGAACTGTTCTACATGGACAAGACCATGATGGTCTTCGGCGACGCCAAGAAGGTCGTGGAAGACATGGGCAAGGCCATCGAATAGGTGTTGATCGCCCCCAGGCTTCGCGCACTGCTTGTCGCTTCGCCAACCCCCTGCCGGGGGCAACACCAGTGGCCCGGCTGAGCCGGTTCCACGGTGTTTCACGATCAGGCGAGCGCAGTGACACCCCTGCCTGATCCGCTTTTAATTTGGAGACTCAAGAATGACCGATCGTCCCTGGCTCAGCAGCTACCCGGAAGGTGTTCCGGCCGACATCGACGCGACCCGGTATGCGTCGCTCGTCGCTCTGATGGACGAGAGCTTCTCGAAGTACGCCGACCGCACGGCGTACAGCTTCATGGGCAAGGACGTGCGCTACGCCGACGTCGACCGTCAGAGCCGGGCCTTTGCGGGCTATCTGCAGGGCCTGGGGCTGGTCAAGGGCGACCGCGTGGCGGTGATGATGCCCAACTGCCCGCAGTATCCGATCGCTGTCGCCGGCATCCTTCGGGCCGGGCTGATCCTGGTGAACGTGAACCCGCTCTACACGCCGCGCGAGCTCGAGCACCAGTTGCAAGACAGCGGCGCAAAGACCATCGTGATCATGGAGAACTTCGCCGCGACGCTCCAGCATTGCCTGGCCGCCACGCCGGTCAAGCACATCGTGCTGGGCGCCATGGGCGACCGGCTGGGTCTGCTGAAGGGGACCATCGTCAACTACGTGGTTCGCAAGGTGAAGAAGCTGGTGCCGGCCTATGCGCTGCCCGGCGCGGTGCGCTTCAACGCGGCGCTCTCCAGAGGCGCCGGCCAGGAACTTGTCTCGCCGAGCATCGCGTCGGACGACGTGGCGGTGCTGCAGTACACCGGCGGCACCACCGGCGTGTCGAAGGGTGCCGTGCTGCTGCATCGCAACGTGATTGCCAACGTGCTGCAGTCCGAAGCCTGGAACGATCCGGTGATGCAGCAGGTGCCGGCCAACGAGCAACCCACCAGCGTTTGTGCGCTGCCCCTGTATCACATCTTCGCGTTCACGGTGAACATGATGCTGGGGCTGCGCACCGGCGGGAAGGTGATCCTGATCCCCAATCCGCGCGATCTCTCGGCCACGCTCAAGGAGCTGTCCAATCACACCTTCCACAGTTTCCCGGCCGTGAACACGCTCTTCAACGGACTGGCGAACCATCCCGATTTCGGCACGGTGAACTGGAAGAACCTCAAGGTGTCGGTCGGTGGCGGCATGGCGGTGCAAGGCGCCGTGGCCAAGTTGTGGCTCGAGAAGACCGGCTGCCCGATCTGCGAGGGCTACGGCCTGTCGGAAACCTCACCGTCGGTGAGTTGCAACCCAACCACCAGCAAAGGCTACACCGGCACCATCGGCGTGCCCCTGCCGAGCACCTTCATGACATTGCTCGACGACGACGGCCAGCCGATCGGGCTTGGCCTGCCCGGCGAAATCGCCATCAAGGGGCCGCAGGTGATGGCTGGCTATTGGCAGCGGCCCGATGAGACTGCGAAAGTCATGACGCCCGACGGTTGGTTCAAGTCGGGCGACATCGGCGTGGTCGACGAACGCGGGTTCTTCAAGATCGTCGACCGCAAGAAGGACATGATTCTGGTCTCCGGCTTCAATGTGTACCCCAACGAGATCGAGGACGTGGCGGCGCTGATCCCCGGCGTGCTCGAGTGCGCAGCCGTCGGCGTGGCCGACGACAAGACCGGCGAGGCGGTCAAGCTCGTGATCGTCAAGAAGGACCCGGCGCTCACCGAAGCGCAGGTGCGCGACTTCTGCCGCGAGAACCTTACGGGCTACAAGCGGCCGAAGGTCATCGAGTTCCGCAACGACATGCCGAAGACGCCCGTCGGGAAGATCCTGCGGCGCGAACTGCGCGACGTGAAGAAGTAAGCAAGGCGCTTTCGTGCGAGCCGCCGCGCCCATCGCGATCGTCGCGGCCATGCACGAGGAACTGGCGCCGGTGCTCGCGCTCATGCCCGACGAGCACAAGGTGGTCGTCGGGGGGCGCGAGTTCTGGCAGGGACATCTGCATGGCCACGAGGTCGTCGCGGTACTGGCACGCATCGGCAAGGTGGCCGCCGCCACCACTGCGACCGTGCTGGCCGAGCGGTTCCAGGTCGGTCGTGTCGTCTTCACCGGTGTGGCGGGTGGACTCGGCCCCGGAGTTCAGGTGGGCGACGTCGTGGTGGCAAGCGAGTTTCTGCAGCATGACATGGACGCCTCGCCGATCTTCCCCCGCCACGAGCTGCCACTGTATGGACGCAGCCGGTTCGCGGCCGATCCCGCACTGGCCGGAGCCTTGTGCGAGGCGGCGCGGGTGTCGTTGCCGCGAGCGCGCGTGCATCGAGGCCTGGTCGTCAGCGGCGACCGTTTCGTATCCACCACCGCGGAGGCGCGGGCGCTCCAAGCCGAGTTGCCCGATGCACTCGCCGTGGAAATGGAGGGCGCGGCTTTTGCGCAGGTGTGCCACGACTTCGACGTCCCGTTCGCTGCCGTCCGCACGATCTCCGACCGCGCGGACGACGCCGCGCACGGTGATTTCCTGCAATTCATCCGCACGGTCGCGAGCCCGTATTCGGCCGCCATCGTCGAGGCGCTGTTGCGCGGCCTGCCAAGGTACTGAGCCGTCGTCATTCAACGGCCGAGGCCAGAGACGCCGCGGAAACCAGCTTTGCCGGGCCGCCGGTGTCGCCCCCCTTGAGGGGGAGGGCGCCAGCCCTCGGGGGTGCTTCTATTTCAACCAGCCGCGCCTGCGGAAGTACCACATCGGGCCGAGCGCGCTGGCCGCCATCAGCGCCAGCACATAGAAATACGCACCCCGGCCCAGCGCTTGTATTTCGGGGATGTTCATGTTCATCCCGTAGATGCTGGCGATCAGTGTCGGCGGCAGCAGCGCCACGCTGGCCACAGAGAAGATCTTGATGGTCTTGTTCTGATTGATGTTGATGAAGCCGACGGTGGCGTCCATCAGGAAGTTGATCTTGTCGAACAGGAAGGCCGTGTGGTTGTCGAGCGATTCGATGTCGCGCAGGATCTGCCGCGCCTCTTCGAACTGCTCGGCGTTGAGCATCTTGCTGCGCATCATGAAGCTGACCGCGCGGCGCGTGTCCATCACGTTGCGGCGAATGCGCCCGTTCAAGTCTTCCTGGCGTGCGATGGCGCCCAGCACCTCGCCGGCCAGCTCGTCGCTCACGTTGCCTTCGAGCACCTTCTTGCCCGCGACCTCGAGCTCGTCGTAGATGTTCTCCAGCGTGTCGGCCGAGTACTCGGCGTCGGCGTCGAACAGCTTCAGCAGCACTTCCTTCGCGTCCTCGATCAGCCCTGGCGCGCGGCGTGCGCGCATGCGCAGCAGGCGGAACACGGGGATGTCCTCGTCGTGGATCGAGAACAGCACGCCGCGGCTGCGCAGCTCGGCGTTGTGCTGGTTCAGGATGAAGGCCACGCGCACCGAGCGGGCGTTTTCTTCCTCGTCGATCAAGAAGTCGCTGCGGATGTGGAGTTCGCCGTTGTCTTCCTCGTAGAAGCGGGCGGACTCCTCAATGTCCTCGTCCATCGCGTCTTCGGGGATCGAGAGGCCGTAGTACTGCTTGATCCAGCGTTTTTCCTCGACCGTCGGCGATTCGAGGTCGACCCAGATGGGCTGGAACTGGGACAGCTCCTCCAGGGCCTCGATCTCTTCCTGAACGAGGCGCCCGTTGGCGAGCGTGAAGATGTTGAGCATGGCTCACTCCCGTGAAAAGGTCTTGCGGTTGGCGGCGGGAAGGGCGCTTTCAAGACCCTCGCCAACGACGCTCAGGAGGGAGTTGAAAGCTGCCGAGACGGATAGCTTTCCATGCGAAATCTCCGGGGTTGCAGCGAGGCGCGATTATGGCACCGCAGCATGGCCCAGCATGCGCGTCGGCTGGATGGGCATACAGTAAAGTCGAGCCTCGATGCACCCTACCGAACTGGCCGTTTCTTCCGTGTCCGGCGCCCAGGCCGAGCGACTGGCTGCAGCACTTGCCACGCTCAACGACGCGCAGCGCGCTGCCGTCGAGCACGGTGTGGGCGCTGCGGTCGGCGACGCGCGCCCTCTCCTGGTGATCGCCGGCGCCGGCTCCGGCAAGACCAGCACGCTGGCGCACCGCGTGGCGCATCTGGTGGCGCTAGGCGTCGATCCGCAGCGCATCCTGCTGCTGACCTTTTCGCGCCGTGCGGCGCAGGAGATGTCGCGCCGGGCCGGACAGGTGGCGGCGCGCGTGCTCGGGCTGCGTTCGGAGGTGGCGCCTTCGCTGCCCTGGGCCGGCACCTTCCATGGCATCGGCGCGCGCCTGCTGCGCGAGTACGCCGCGCAGATCGGCCTCGACGAAAACTTCACAATCCACGATCGGGGCGACGCCGAAGATCTGATGGGCCTGGTGCGGCACGACCTCGGTTTCTCTTCGACGGCCAAGCGTTTTCCGCAGAAGGGCACCTGCCTTTCCATCTATTCGCGCGCCGTCAACACCTGCTCGGCGTTGGGCGAGGTGCTGGCACACACGTTTCCGTGGTGCGCCGAGTGGGAGGCTGAACTCAAGCGCCTGTTTGCCGCCTATGTCGAGGCCAAGCAGCAGCAGCAGGTGCTCGACTACGACGACCTGCTGCTGTACTGGGCCGGCATGGTGGCCGAGCCGGCGCTGGCGGCGCTGGTGGGCGCGCGCTTCGACCATGTGCTGGTCGATGAATACCAGGACACCAACCGGCTGCAGGCGTCGATCCTTCTCGCGCTCAAACCCGACGGGCGCGGCGTGACCGTGGTCGGCGACGACGCGCAATCGATCTATTCGTTTCGCGGAGCGACGGTGCGCAACATCCTCGATTTTCCCGAGCAGTTCACGCAGGCCGCGCGCATCGTCACGCTGGAGCGCAACTACCGGTCGACCCAGCCGATCCTCGACGTTTCCAACGCGGTGATCGCCGCGGCCGCCGAGCGGCATGCCAAGACGCTGTGGACCGACAAGGCCTCGGCGGGCCGTCCGCAACTGGTGCTGGTGCCCGACGAGGCGCAGCAGGCGCAGTGGGTGGCTGACCGTGTGCTCGCACATCGCGAAGGCGGCCTGGCGCTCAAGTCGCAGGCGGTGCTGTTCCGCACCTCGTACCACAGCGCCGCGCTCGAACTCGAGCTGGCTCGGCGCAACATCCCGTTCGTCAAGTACGGCGGGCTCAAGTTCCTCGAGGCATCGCACGTGAAGGACCTGCTCGCGGTGCTGCGCTTCGCGCAGAACCCGCGCGGGCGCATGGCCGGCTTTCGCGTCACCCAGATGATCCCGGGCATCGGCCCGGTCACGTCGACGCGGCTGCTGGATGCGATGGACCAGGCCGCCGATCCGGCCGCGGCGGTGCAGGCCTTCGTGCCGCCGGCGTCCGCACAGGTCGAGTGGGCCCGTTTCGCGGAAATCTATGCAGCGCTGCGTGCGCCGGCGCTGGCCTGGCCGGCGGACATGGAACTCGCGCTGCGCTGGTACCTGCCGCACCTCGAGCGGCTGCACGACGACGCTGCAGTGCGCCGCGGCGACGTCGAGCAGCTGGCGCGTCTGGCCGCCGGCTACGCGTCTCGCGAGCGTTTCCTCACCGAACTCACGCTGGATCCACCGGAGGCCACCAGCGACCGTGCCGGGCCGCCGTTGCTGGACGAGGACTACCTGATCCTGTCGACGATCCATTCGGCCAAGGGGCAGGAATGGACGTCCGTCCACGTGCTCAACGTGGTCGACGGCTGCCTCCCCGCCGATGTGGCTCAGGGCGCACAGGAACTCGAGGAGGAGCGGCGCCTGCTCTATGTGGCCATGACGCGCGCAAAGGACCATCTGCATCTGCTGGTGCCGCAGCGCTTCTACGTCACGCAGCAGTCGGCGCGCGGCGACCGGCATCTTTATGCCGGCCGCAGTCGTTTCGTTACCGAGGCGGATGCCGCCCGCTTCGAGCAGGTCACATGGCCGCTTCCACCGCCGCGCGCGCCGCACGTGCCTGCGCCAGCGGCCGCGATCGATCTGCTGGCCCGCATGCGGGCTGCCTGGCGTTGACCCGCTCGCTCCCGCCCCTGACGGCAACAGGGTCGGCTGGCGCTTCGGAGGCGTGGTCTTTGGTGTTCCTGACGCTGGAAGGCATTGCCGGCGTTCAGGGCGGCGCTATGAATTGATGAGCATGTCGGGCTCCTGGAAATTCGGCGGCAGTGCCGTGCAAACGAGTGATTGCAATCGCTGGAGTGCTTGGGCATAGTGAATCGACCTTCTCTTGCTTCCTTCGATTCCTGCCTTCCAAACTCCTTTCCCCCGGTCGACGCGCCACCTTGGCGCGGCGGCTTCTTTCCCACCGTCAACTCCAGGAGGTCATTTCATGAATCTGACGATCAGCGGTCATCACCTCGATGTCACACCGGCCCTGCGCAGCTACGTCACTACCAAGCTCGACCGGATCACCCGGCACTTCGATCAAGTGGTCGATGTCAAGGTGATCCTTACGGTGGAAAAGCAGAGGGAAAAGGAGGGCCGGCAGAAGGCGGAATGCAACATCCACGTGAAGGGCAGCGACATGTTCGCCGAGTCGAGCCACGCTGATCTGTATGCGGCCGTCGACGACCTGGTCGACAAGCTGGATCGCCAAGTGGTGCGTCACAAGGACAAAATCCAGGACCACCACCACGCAGCGCCCAAACGCCTGATGTAACTGTCTCCGGGCAAATACTCTTGCGGGCCACCTCCGGGTGGCCCTTTGCTTTTTGCGGTGGGGGTGCATAATCGCCCCCGCTCC
>Ga0247812_10002446_pt1 | contig 10464 bp, 4 predicted proteins | sample UWRJL149409B1_FD_178011 | JGI IMG/M metagenome (GOLD analysis project Ga0247812, IMG submission 178011) | Plant litter microbial communities from Arlington Agricultural Research Station in Wisconsin, United States - UWRJ-L149-409B-1 | ecosystem: Environmental > Terrestrial > Plant litter >...
TGGGAGCTCGTCATTTCAAAGTAGTCTTGGCTGATAATTGGTGATTGATATGAATCCCGACTGGTGGTGGTGGTTGAGCTTCCTCGATGTCGCCTTGGTAGTGAGGCAGTCCATTGCATTGTGTCGCGAAGAGTGGTTGTCTGTGTCTCATTCCTCCCGTCTGCAACGATACACCTATGATCAAGCACACCGCCATCTAAATGTGCTATCAGGCATTTATTAGTCGGGCTCGCACGTCATGGCTAGCACCTCACCAAGAGCTTTGTGGAAGTTATCCTTTCCCTTGACTCTGACCCACCCATCTGTGGAATCTGGATAAACCAAAGCATGGTCAATATCAATGAACGATCCGTCGGCTCCATTGCGAGCAAAGTCCTTCAGCCTCTGCCATGTGCACTGCCATGGCAACCCTGCAACAACAATGTAATAAAGCCCTGTGATATCTCCAGCTGCAACTTGAGGCATGGTACATAAAGAACGATAAAAGACAGATAAAACGGTGAAAGGTAATTTCAGGGACCCCGAAACATATACAGAAGGAAATTCACAGTAGTGTTAACCTTTATATAGTTATAAACCTCCCTTGTTGGATATGGTGTAGGCTTGACAATGTAAAGCGCCTTCAATCTTCCATTGAGGAAGTAAAAACGATGATTCGAGATAATATACCATGGATTGAATCACCCGGAGGGCTCATGCATATAAACGTAACTCAGAGATGGATTTGAACCAGAATATTGAGAAACTTGCAGCAAAATTAGCAGCTTGATAGGTGGAAAGCCTCCCGGATTACACATCCGCATTACAGCACAGGGATTACGTTACTGCCATGTGCGAATATATAGCAGACTCCATACCTGGTCATGATCAGGTTTTGGGCGTTGATTAATTCGGGCTTAAATACGATAGCTTGTTAGCGTGTGGGTAGTAGGCTCATGGGCAAACTGCAAAAGCACATACTGGGTAGGCTAGGTATCCCGCTGGCTTAATGCCAAGGTCAGTCTCCAGCTCCCCCAGGTAGTTTGCAGTTTGCAGTCAACCGAGAGCTTGTATCATACCGCAAGGTGTCTTGTTGAGCAACCCAATTACCGGGTCCGGAGATGTTCTCCTTCGGGGATGTAACCGTGCGAATTCTAGACTCCATAGAGCCGGAAAGACTGCAATCATACCTGAGAGTAACGGTAATATCCCTGCGTGTGTAACCGCTGGCTACTGCGGCGGGAACTGCACGAGCCAAATGGTTATCCTTGAGCATGACATGGCACAATCACTTTTAGGTAGCACACATTGCAACAGGCCATTAGGAACACGCCAGCTCCCAAAAAGCAAATAAAGAGCGCCACGTCTCAAGAAGCCCGTATGCAATATGTACCAAGTTGGGAATGAAGACTCGATGGCTACGACAGAGTGCATGTACGTAACAACATATGGAATAAAGATGCAGCACTATAGCACTGCAGCACTCCCTACTTCCATGCCTTGGCATCTGTATCACTCACATGTGGCTACAGTAAGACTGTTGTTTGCTCTGTGTGGGAATATGCTTGGCGTATATCTACGGGATATAGTCGACATTTCCCCGTTAACCAGCTGCCTTTAGTGGTAAGTCTTTGATGAGTCCATAAAGTAATGTAATGTATCTGGTGAGGATTCGGATAACCTTATACGTGGGTGGGTCTTGCTTCTTGTGCTGCGGCTGCTTCTCATCTCCTGTGATTTTAGCTGAAGCTTTCTACGAAGTACAGTAACTAAACGAAACATTTCCCACCTCCTAGTTGACATTGCATTTCGTAGCTACAACCCAGCACAGACCCATGGTGCAAATGTAGAGCGTGCGTAGCAGTACGTGTTATCAATCCCCCGTGAGACAAGACGGAGAGACCTCGCAATATGCAGTGCTTTTATTGCTTCCGGTCGAAGTCAACTATATGGGTCAGCTACACACCATTGGAAACGCTTTTCTTAGGAAGAAGTTAAGTTTTCGTAGGACCGCCAATGTTGCACAACCTGTCCCAGGAGCCACGATACAGGTGGTGTCCATGCTTTCTACTGTCGTCAATGTCTCTATAAGGATAAGGTTGCGAGTCGTCTTGGCTCTTTCATCGAGTAACGCTATCAATGGCTGATGATAATAATGATCTGTGATTCCCATGAGATGGATTCATCAAGCATCGTGTGTTCTCACTCCCATCCTTAGGCCCGGCTCTTCCATATGACGTCAGCCATCACATGAATAATTTCACGGTATCCTCTGTATCAGAACGGAGCAGACACCGTAGAAATATCAAGCGAATCATAGCTGGGCGTTGGGCATGTGGTGTGGCTTTTGTCGGTTTTTTTTATTGGAATTGATGGTTGTCTCATCGAGTGCTGGTGGAGGCTAAAAACCTTCCTCTAGATCTTATGATCTAGTGTGTTACCAATAGCTAAGATCGGTACCGAATATCCGGGAATACTTAGTCAGGCATTCAAACTCTAAATAGTATGACACACGAAACTACCGGTGCTAATGGAAAGCTTCGAGAACCTCATCAATCCTCTATCATTCGAGCCTTGATGGAGAATACAATGGCCTCCCGAATATCGCATGATCGGAGGACTCCTCTTGAGAACTAGGTACTCCGAGAAGCCACGGTGGCCAAATATCCTATATAATCGCTCCATTTACAGTTCGGCAACGGCAGGACTCTTGCAGGGAAATGCACAATTGAACAAGAATGTCCCAGATCTCGAGTACAGTATTATACAGACTGTGGCACCACTTGGCTGGTTTTACGACATACTGTACCGAGCAGGTGAGACTGCTCACCTCACCGTCACCTCACCTCCCCACATTCAAGAACCCTTCACTTTTAGCGCCCAAGGCAGATCATCACTAATGCAAGATGCTGCATACGCGGGCCATCCCCAACATAAGAGCAATCCAGTCGTGGAATTTACAAGGTTCGGACACGGAAACAGGCAACTTTGCCGACTGACAAACATATAAAGCCTTTGGGCGCGGTCTGCGGTCCGGTTCCGTTTTTTTGATCTTCGATCTAATCCCAACGGTTTACACAACAGATTCTAACTACATGCATCCTTTCTCGTGACGGAAGGCGGGTGGCATTGTCATGGGTGGATTCGGTAGAGGTGCAGCCCAAATAAATCCAAGTGACTAAACGTGGGGGAAAGGGTTGGTCTAGTTCTTCAGGGACCGAGGAAAAGATGCGTTGGTGTTGGAGAAACCTGGTTGTTCATATGGGGCAGAACCGCACACCAACAGTAGGGCAATAACAAGTCCTTCGCCTTTTCTTAAACATAGTACTATCGGAGAGATCTTAAGGGAGATTTGAGGACTTCACACCGAATGTGAATCACAAAAAGCGACTCCTGCCATATTTCAATGCAGTTTATCAATGCAGGCTACCAAGCAATCAATACCCCTACCGCAACACCACCACCCTCTTACTCCCGTACAGGAAGATGTAAACCCGACTCCTTCTATCCTTCACCTGACTACTCACTTCCCGCTCGCATATCGATTGTCTAGAATGGAGGAGAGGCTTCTACCAATAACAATTTTCAGGAAAAGAGTGCTGACACAAACAGAATACTGAGATTTAAGATTTCCATTTCATCTAGCAGATACCCTTCGAACTCCTTGAACAAAAGAAAATAGACAATGACCCAGTGGTATATCCTGATAGATGCAAATATCCGAGTTTTGTGCGTCCTTTCCTTTCTTGAACCCTTTACCGCCCGAAACGCCGCGCTCCGAAAAATCAAATACAAAATAGCAAATCACACACTTCTTCACTTATCCTCTCTTATCCTCTCTTATCCTCTCTTGATCTTGCTAGCTAAGCAAGCTCAACAATCTACCACCACCGTCTCCTCAAAACACTCCCACCACCACCCCTACCATAAAGTCTCACAGGTAGTGGCCCATCATCTCTCTTTCCTTTCTTCGTTCCTTTGACGACGGTCGTAACGTTTTGAGAAGTTACCGTTGTATTTGTGGTGCTATTGGTCAGGTTCCATCCAGAAGTACCATTTTTGAGATCCGATTCTTTGAACAGTTTTGCCTTTGCGACGAAAGCTTTGAAGGCGTCGGTTTTGGCATTGATGGCGAAGACCATTCCCTTTTCACATTCGCCTTTTTGCTTACTGTTTACCGTTGTTAGTTTATATATGAAGAGAGCGTAAATAGACTTACGAGAAGAAGTAAAGAGGCTTTGTATCATTCCCAACCGGATAATCGATGAATGTAGTCGAGTTCTGAATAAAAGTATACTTAAACCCAGAATCAAACTGGTTGTTCGGCACACAAGGACGCTCAGCATCGCATGTCGTAACCGAGTGGTTTCGTGGCAAAAAGGTGAAGCGAACAATATCTCCAGGCTTAGCATCAAGAGTAGCAGGTTCAAACTTGTCGTCTCTGCCAACTTTGACCTTGTGGGTTGGCTTTGCGTTGGCTGCAGTTCCGGTTGCGGCAGTTCCTTGGACACGGCGGACGCTGGTGTGGACGATGGTCTGGACGACTTGTTTACCAGCGATGGTCTTGGTTTCAGTAACGAAGATCTCAGTGGTGAGGGTGATATCTGGGGTTCCGGCGTCAACTCCAGCTCTGTTCTTGTCGTCGCCGTTGGAATCAACGCTGAGCTTAGCTTCAGGAGTGATTTGCGCCTTGTCGCCTCGGGTTTCGGTCTTGGTGGATGATTCTCCCTTCTCGTTAGTGGTGATAGTGATGCTGATAACGTGGACGGTAACAATAACTCCAGACTTGTCATAGATTGCTTCGATACACTCGTAGTTCTTTGCACCAGTTGGGCAAGCGCGGACTGTTTGTCGACCATCAGCTCCCGCATCGTATTGAGTTACCATAGGTCCGCTAGGTCCGCTTGCATTAGGAAGGCCTGGTATGCCGAGTGCTCCGGCACCAGTGCCTAGATTTCCATCGGCCTTAGAGTTACCATCCTTAGAGCTACCGCCTTGGTTCGTTGGACCAGTAGCTGGGGTGCCGGCATTTGAATTGCCAGTGCTGGATTTATCGTTTCCAGGGGTGGAATTTCCAGAAGCTCCTGTGTTCCCATTTTTTACGGAACCCGCATCAGTGCCCGACTTATCACTGCCTGTAGCCGAAGATCCCGACTGAGCAGCGTTGTTGCCTCCTGTTGCTGAGCCAGAGACCACGGTGTTACTATTGGAGTCCTGGTTAGTGCTCTTGGTACCATCAGCGTTCGTGTAGCTATTGTACACATTGTTGTAGGTATTTGTTTTGGAATCCCAGGAACCTTGCTGAGCCCCTCCATTGTTGTTAGATGCACCATTGGTGTTCTGTTGGTTGGTGTTTGAAGTAGAACTCTTGGTCCCATCAGCATTTATGTAGCTGTTGTAAACATTGTTGTAGGTATTGGTTGTAGAGTTCCATTGACCTTGTTGATAGCCATTACTAGAAGCAGCATTGTTCTTCGAATCAGTATTCGTGTTGGTGCTCTTGGATCCATCAGCATTGGTGTAGCTGTTATACACGTTATTGTACTGGTTGGTGGTAGAGTTCCAGGTTCCAGCTGTGGTGTTTAAGTTGGAGCTATTGGAATTGAACGACTTGTTGTTCGAATTAGCACTGGTGGAGTTGGCATGGTTATTGTTGAATGAATTGTACGTATTGTTCACATTGTTGGTGGAACTGGAGCTGTTGATCGAGTTCGAATTTGAAGCATTGTTGTTGGTTGAGTTGAATGACTTGTTTGAGTTCGAGTTGTTGTTGTGGTTGGCGTATGAGTTATAAATGTTTGTGTTGTTGTTCACCGAGTTCGAGTTGTTAATATTAGAGTTGCTCGAGTTTGAGTTCGAGTTGTAAACAGTGTTCGAGTTATTCGATATGTTTGAATTGTTGATATTGGTTGAGTTAAACGACTTATTTGAGTTGTTAATGGTGTTTGAATTGTTCACATTGGTAGAGTTGAACGAGTTATTGACGTTGTTAACATTATTCACATTGCTCGAATGATTGACATTCGTAGAATTGAATGAATTGTTCAATGTATTTGAGTTGCTGACATTGTTGACATTGTTAACATTTGTTGAGTTGAATGAGTTGTTGACTGTATTGGAATTGTTAACGTTGTTGACATTGTTGGTGTTGTTGATATTTGTCGAATTGTATGACTTGTTGACATTGTTCACATTGTTGATATTGTTTGTATTGGTAATGTTATTGACATTGTTGACATTGTTGACGTTGGTAGAGTTATTGAATGTATTGGAGTTGTTAACGTTGTTGACGTTCTTGATGTTTGTTGAGTTGCTGAATGTATTGGAGTTATTCACGTTATTCACATTGTTGACGTTTGTTGAGTTGTTAAATGTATTGGAGTTGTTGACGTTGTTGACATTGTTGACGTTGTTAACGTTGTTGATGTTTGTTGAGTTGCTGAACGTGTTAGAGTTATTCACGTTATTCACATTGTTGACGTTTGTTGAGTTGTTAACGTTATTGACGTTCTTGATGTTTGTCGAGTTATTGAACGTGTTAGAGTTGTTCACGTTATTCACGTTGTTGACATTCGTTGAATTCTGGAAATGGTTGACGTTGGTAACGTCGTTTGTATTGCGGTTCGCCGTTGAGTTGAACGAGTTATTGACGTTATTGACATTATTCACATTGTTGGAAGTATTGGACGTGTTGGCGGTAGTGGAATTGAAGGAATTATTCACGTTGTTGCTGGTATTGCTCGTGCTGTTGTTGAAAGCATTGTTGATACTGTTGCTATTTCGTCCGCTCTGGCTATCAACTGTTGCGGTTTGCTGAGACGTTGTCGTCACTGTCTTGGTAGCGAAAACCGTAACTGGAGCTGGTGGTGCAGCGCAGGCAGAGGCCTTTGGATCCACTACAGCAGGGGTTGCGATTGAAGCACCTGAAAGCAGAGCAATTGCTACTGCCGAAGAGAGCTTCATGATGGCCACAAAAGAAACAATATTGGAAATGAAGAATACCAACTAAGTAGAAAATACTTGCTAGCGAAGGAAACCAAATCTCAGACGACCCGATCGTGAGGATACGAAAGACAAGGAAAGGTCAGACAAGTCTGATATGAGAATGTGTGAATAATGACCGCAGTGAAGAACCACTCGTTCCTCTGGGCAGTCCAGATATATAGATGGGCTTCGCAAAACCAAGTCAGATGAAGGAGTTGGCAAATCTTGGCAAATAGAGATGAAGGAATACAGACAGTTCGCTTGAATGGAGCGAGATACTGTGATCTGAATGCTTGAACATGTCCCAAGGAGTATATCCAGGCTAAACATGGTCTAACCGCCGCTCACATTGGTAGTTTGCGGATTTGCATGGAACTGCCAAGCATCCATTGGTAGTTCCCTCGAGTTGGTTGACGAGGGAGGAGGATCCACAAACCGTCGCCATAGTAGTCTGCCAGATGAGTAGGCTGGCTCGATGGGTATGAGATGTAAAGGTCCAACACCACCAAGCCCAGCAGCCAACAAGAGGCTCCAATTTAGGGCCAGGGTAGCTCGTTCTGGCCCATTAGATGGCTCAGGCAGTCCAGATGAACATGGATATGCGATGTCTCTGCACGTACCGCTGTTGGAGGCTCAATTATCAGGGTTTGGGTAGCGTGTTGAGCCTACGGGATGGAGATCTGAGCAAGGAACAACTGTCAAGGGAGCTCGCATGTTGGTTAGCGGCATTACCTAAAGTGGGTTGTGAGAATCAGAGGAATGTGATGTTCGGAGTTTAAGATGGGTTGAAATTCGGATGGACAGGAGAGGATTGGGATGTGCTGGGCAAGCGTGAGGTTAGTGAGGGCGGTGTGATTGGCTCGCTTGCTGACATAATTTCGAGTTGGTTACATTGTAAGCTGGTCTGACCTCAGCCCCATCCGCTGAGATGTTCAAGGGGGGTCATTGACCACTAATCGCATCCTCAGTCGATCCTGATTGGGGCTGATGATTACTCTAATCATCAATACTTCCAGCGGGATGTTCTTCCAGCCTCAATGGAGTGGTCCTTCAAAAGAGACCGAGAGCTCCTAGGAGGCCCGGGAAACTAATGTATACAGGCCTTCATATCCAGAATACTCGTAGTAATAGCCTATAAGAAAAGAAGCACGAGCCGCCTTCGCGATTTCGTACTCAAACTTCTACGCTGCAATTACTCCAACGGGAAGTACACCGCCATCCAACATCAGCGAGCCACCGCTTGGACTTCATTGCTGAACATCCTCTGTTGGTGTTGGTATTAGTGAGAATGGTATTGTGAAATTCCGTCTTTCCCTTCGTCCACACTCATGGCACAATGCCGTGTCCTTTGATCGAAGCTGGCCTCTTTGGGAGCCCCTACAAACTACATGCTACCGATATTTTCAAACTAAGCCATCTCAACTAAAATTTATCTAGCAGAAAACTCAATTTCATATCTGGCTTATACCTGCGAGGCTTTCTATCCGGATGCTAATCAATCCAATCCAGCCGCCTCATAAAGCCCCGCGCCGTACGTAGCATCCAAATACAAACCAAACCTAATCCAGAAATCAGGAAAAAGTATGCCCCCAATAGCGACCTGAAATAAGAAAGGGCATAAGTTGATGTGGGAACAAATAGTGTGGAAGCCCACAGAGGGGGCGGTCCAAAATTCCCTTGGACGATGCGTACTTACCTTCTGTTTCGGCAAGCATACGTGTACTGGATGTTTCTTCCCTTTGAGTGAGAGGAAGTGTTTATGTGTGCTGAAATACGATTCCACTGCCTAGATCGTAGGCTGGACTAACTGCCGTCATCTGGCTCAAAATATCATTCAACGATGGAAAGGCGCGTATAAAGAAGAGATTCACAACTGTTAGTCGGAGGCTGTACAAGTTCAAACTGTTGGCCGTGGGAAGCTGTTTCAGAACAAGGATTGAGAATTGGTAAACCACGGTCGGCATACTCATTGTCTCTATATATCCTCAGCGAAGTTGATTCAACTCCTGAGAACGGCTTTTATATTAACGGTGGAATTAATTTATATAATATTTCATTCTGACAAATTCTCCACAGCAAATATTGTTTTCTATTGTTTTCTAATGCTTGAATATACCTTCCCTAATATCTAGCACGGATTTTGCCTTCTAGGAATTACCTATCTTCAATAACAATGCAGTCATGTGTACGAAATATATAATTTCTAAAACAAATTTTACAAAGCTCTAGAACGCATATCATCAACCAAGATTGCTAGCGAGGAAGAGTTGCTAAGACATTGGTGCTTTATAAAATATACAGCCCCAGGAAGAGGAAACCATTTCCTCTGAGAAATATTCCAAACTCAGGTCCCAGACCTCCGAGCTTCTACCATCTCCGATATATCCGTAGCCACCTGTTCACCGTGATCAAGCCCATAGTCGGTCTTGAGCTCAGTGGACAGTTCCACGTGCCTTTCCAAACCAACTAAAAAGAACCCTACGACACTAATACCCAAGCAAAGCCACCATATAGCCTTCAGCGCGATGATGTATACCTGTACAACATCGTCCCAATGGCGAGGATCTATTGTTTTTATTATACGATGCGCTTGGCTAGCGAAAGAATAGGCTCCACCATCCTGCAATTGGATTTGTAAATCAACAGATGTGACGCGGAATAAATTCTTCTGAAAAACACTATTGAAGATGATTGAAGGAAGTGTGACCCCCCACACAAACCCAAATACCTTAATAAAAGAAAAAGCAGCAGACGCAGACGCAACATCTGATTCCGGTAGTGAGGCAAGAACGGCGGGAAGCACAGTCGAAACGGCCATTCCCAATGAAGCATTTATGAGCTCGTAGAAGGCCCAGGCGACTTTAGGGGTATCTTGGTCGAGAAGTGTGAAAAGGCCAAAGGATAGGGACGAAAGGACGAACATAACTGCATGGATGGGCCGATAGACACCGAATTTGCTTAGTATAATTCCACCAACCATAGCAAAGACTAGAATACCAATAGTCATTGGAATGAAGTTGACGCCTGATTGCAGAATTGTGGTACCTTTGACGGCTTGAAAAAATACCGGTAGAAAGTATCCTGCTGCTTGAATTATCATAGAGGCTAGAAAGTTTAGCGCAAAGCCCGCCGCCGAGGTACGATTGCTGAAAAGACGTGTTGGTATGCTAGGGTTGGTCGCAATGAAATGTTGATGGAAATGGAAGAAGATCCAGCCAACGATACCTAGAACTATAGGAATGATAACACGCCAGGAGGACCAAGGATATTTGATACCGCCTGTCACAAGTCCGAATAATAGAGAAATCAAACTGGCAGTGAAAACAGAGTTTCCAACGTAGTCTAGGTCGCGGATATTTGAATTAGCTTCACCTGTTTTGACATGCATGAATATGGCAACAGCCACCAAAGCAATCGCACAGAAAGGTATATTCATATAAAATATCCAACGCCAGTTTGTTTGGGCGAGAAGGCCTCCCACAACTGGTCCTAACGCAGCTG
>Ga0247812_10002447_pt1 | contig 10462 bp, 11 predicted proteins | sample UWRJL149409B1_FD_178011 | JGI IMG/M metagenome (GOLD analysis project Ga0247812, IMG submission 178011) | Plant litter microbial communities from Arlington Agricultural Research Station in Wisconsin, United States - UWRJ-L149-409B-1 | ecosystem: Environmental > Terrestrial > Plant litter >...
GCTAAAGTTACTTTTTGTTTTTTTAAAGTTTCAAAAAGCTCTCCGGAATGTATAAAGGCAGATCCATTACTTTCAGATATTTTCTCAGCATTATGTGTTTTGTCACCAAAACCAATGCTCATTCTTGCATCTAATTTTATAGACCTTAAATGTGCTTTTATTAAAATAGCAGCTAATAAAGCTTCTTCAGGATTTTGTATTTCGATTTGAAATTCATCTCCCCTATATACTTCCCATTGAGATGGTGTTTCTCCAAACGGAGATAGAATCTTTTTTAACCCTTCTACCCAGTCTTTCGATTTTTGCTTTCTCGAATCAATAATGTCGCCTGTAATTACGCTTGTCATAACTTCAAATATAATTAAAAATAATTAACTTTTAATATTACAAATATACGTAATATTTTTAATTATTACGCTTTTGTGTAATTTTTGTATATATTACGTTTTTTAGTAATGTATTATACTATTACAATAATTAGTAATATTTTAATTAAAGAAAATTATAACTTTTATTTCTTTAAAAAAGAAACTAACTTAGCCTTCACTAAAGATTAAGCTTTGAATAAAGAAATCAAGATTATCGAATGTCCACGTGATGCCATGCAGGGTATCAAAACTTTTATTCCTACCGAAAAGAAGGTTTCATACATTCAGTCTTTGCTTCGCGTAGGCTTTGATACGATTGATTTTGGCAGCTTTGTATCTCCAAAAGCAATTCCGCAAATGCAGGATACAGCCGAAGTTTTGGCACAACTCGATCTTTCTCAAACGACAAGTAAATTACTGGCGATAATCGCTAATACACAAGGTGCAATTTCAGCTTCAGAACATGAGGCTATTCAATATTTAGGATTTCCTTTTTCTATATCCGAGAATTTTCAAATGCGTAATACACATAAAACGATTGCCCAATCGCTGGTGACGCTGGAAGAAATTCTTGAAATCGCTGCAAAAAAAAATAAGGAGGTTGTTACTTATCTTTCAATGGGTTTTGGAAATCCTTATGGAGATCCTTGGAATGTTGAAATAGTAGGCGAGTGGACAGAGAAATTATCTAACATGGGCGTAAAAATCCTGTCGCTTTCAGACACTGTAGGAACTTCCACTCCAGAAGTAATCACCTATCTTTTTTCTAATTTAATTCCGAAATACCCTCAAATCGAATTTGGAGCACATTTGCATACCACCCCAAATAGCTGGTTCGAAAAAATTGATGCTGCTTCTAAAGCAGGTTGTACACGTTTTGATGGTGCCATTCAGGGTTTTGGAGGCTGTCCAATGGCTACAGATAAATTGACGGGAAATATGCCTACAGAAAAGTTGGTTTCGTATTTTACTGCTAACAAAAAAATTACCGGTTTAAACTCACTTAGTTTTGAAAGTGCTTATAATGAAGCATCAAAATTGTTCGGCAAATATCATTAAAAAGTAGTATATTTATTATTTATATGTAATAACCTTTGATAAAACACTGTTATTATTGATTATTTAATTGGCTGATTATGAGGATAAACATCTTAAATAAAATCCCTAAAATTTTAATTTTTGCATTCTTGTTCTTTTCATGTTCGAGTGATTTAGATTTTGACCAGATCAATGATATAAAGTTAGAACCTGTTTTTGTTGCCAATCTGGCGCATTTTAATGTTCCCGCTGATCAGTTTGTTGTTACCAGCCAGGCGCAGGAAATTGCATCTGATATTGAAGATTTTGATGCTTTTAGAAAGAAATTCTTTAGGGAGAATCTGGCTAAGGCTGAGATGAATTTTGAAATCGAAAATACCATCAACAGGGCTTTTAGTCTCAATGTTTTACTTTTAAACGATAATGATGAGGTGCTTCAAACGATTACTTTTCCAATTCCGGCTTATTCAGGAACTTCAAATGTTATCAAATATCCTACAGAAGTCTTTGAAAATGATAGGTTAGCACTTTTAAAGCAAACTACAAAAGTGGGTTTTTTAATTCGAATAGCAGCTGGTTCACCCATAGACGAAGATAGTCCCGGTAATTTAAAATTACGATCAAGTGCAACCGTTTATATGGTAATCGAATGAGAAAAATATACTTATTTTTGATTGTCGCTTTTCAGCTTTCATGTTTTTCCCAAAACAGAGAACTGTTGTATAATTTTACTTCGATTCCGCAGTCGTCACTTGTAAATCCCGGAGCCGACGTTTCGTATAAATATTATTTTGGCATTCCGATTTTATCCGGAGTTTCGGCTAATTTAGGATCTAACAGTTTTTCAGCCTATGATCTGTTTGCAGACAATGGCGTCGATTTTAATGATAAGGTTCGCAATATTATCAACAAATCTTCTGCAAAAGATAAAGCTCAGGTAAACCAGCAACTCGAAGTGTTTTCAGGAGGATTTAGAATTGGAGGCGAAGACAGCCAATCATACATCTCATTTGGAGTGTATCAGGAATTTGATTTTTTGATGTATGTTCCTAAAGATCCCGGGATATTGGCATTGGAAGGAAACCAGAATTATATTGGAAAATCATTCAATTTGGCTGATATCAATGTCAGAGCCGAAGTCCTTTCTGTGTTTCATGTAGGATTTCATAAAAAATTAAACGAAAAAGTTGTATTAGGCGGACGTGCCAAAATTTATTCGAGTGGTGCTAATGCAACATCAACAAGAAATTCCGGTTTTATTTACACAGCTCAAAACCCAGGAACACCCAATATTTATACCCAAGTTATATCATCTAATTTAGAATTAAAAACCTCAGGCCTCGCTCCTTTTACAAAAGACGAATACGATGGAAATATCGCGAGTGACATTGCCCACAACACTTTTTTTAATGGAAGTTTGGGACTTGGGCTCGATGCCGGTATAACTTATTATTTTAAAGAAAACCTTCAGTTCACTGCGAGTATTATAGATCTTGGATTTATAAAACAGTCTAAAGATATTGAAACGATAACCTATAAAGGGGAATACAGATACAGTGGTGTAAATCCTGGTTTTGATGGTTTAGACCAGCCTGATGATGTTTTTGATGAATTTGACAAGGCGATTCCACGAGATACGCTATATAATAAATACACAACCTGGCGTCCAACTAAATTATATTCCTCTATCCAATATTCGTTTGGTGATTCCCGTTCTAACGCCGACTGCAATTGCGGAGCGCCCAGCAGCCATCGAAGATACATTAACTCGGTTGGTGGTCAGCTGTTTGCCATGACAATGCCCAATGAGCCTTTTGTTGCCATTACAGCGTTTTATAAACGAAGTATCTTCGAAAATTTAGATTTTAAAGCCACTTATACGTACGATTCCTATTCCAGTAAAAATTTTGGTTTGGGACTTTCCGGAACGATCGGAAAAGTCAATATTTATACTCTAGTCGACAATGTCCTAGAATATACCGATGTCTCGAAGGCCAATAGTATCGCCTTTCAATTCGGAATCAATTTCATTGTCCCTGAATAATTTTTTTTCATCATGTAAGTAATATAAGTTCATTTTATTCGTGATTATTATGCGCTAAAAACTTACATCACTTCTGTGAACTTATATGGTTCAAAAAAATTAAGAATAAGTTAGTATTCTTGTTTCCAATTTATTCACTATATTTGCACGCAATTCAACTAGAAATTGCAACATGATAGCACACAACTCCAAGATCATCGGCGAAGGTTTAACTTACGATGATGTATTATTAGTACCTAACTACTCTAATGTGCTTCCTCGCGAAGTGAGTATCAAATCAAAATTCTCAAGAAATATAACACTAAACGTTCCTATAGTATCAGCTGCTATGGATACCGTTACAGAGAGTGCAATGGCAATTGCTATGGCGCAGGAAGGCGGAATTGGTGTTTTACATAAAAACATGACCATCGAGCAACAAGCTGCGAAGGTTAGAAAAGTAAAACGTGCAGAATCAGGAATGATTATCGATCCGGTAACATTACCAATGACTTCGACAATTGCAGATGCAAAAAATGCAATGAAAGAATTCGGAATTGGTGGTATTCCAATCGTTGACGAAAACAGAATCCTAAAAGGTATAGTTACGAATCGTGACTTACGTTTCGAGAAAAACGGTGCAAGACCGATTGCTGAGGTAATGACAAGTACAAATTTAGTTACTGTTGCCGAAGGAACTTCATTAGAACAGGCAGAAGTAGTTTTACAAGGCCACAAAATCGAAAAACTTCCAGTTGTAAATGCTAACAATGAATTGGTTGGTCTAATTACTTTCAGAGATATCACAAAATTGACTCAAAAACCTATTGCAAACAAAGACGTTTACGGACGTTTAAGAGTTGCTGCTGCTATTGGAGTTACAGGTGATGCTGTTGAAAGAGCTGCTGCACTAGTTGCTGCTGGTGTTGATGCTATTATTATCGATACTGCTCACGGTCATACTGAAGGTGTTGTCAATACATTAAAAGAAGTAAAATCAAAATTCCCGGAAATAGATGTAATTGTTGGAAACATTGCAACTCCTGAAGCAGCTAAATATTTAGTAGCCAATGGTGCTGACGGTGTTAAAGTTGGAATCGGACCTGGTTCTATCTGTACAACCCGTATTGTTGCCGGTGTAGGTTTTCCTCAATTTTCAGCAGTTTTAGAAGTTGCTGCTGCTATCAAAGGAACCGGAGTTCCTGTTATTGCTGATGGTGGAATTCGTTATACAGGAGATATTCCTAAAGCAATCGCTGCCGGTGCTGACTGTGTAATGTTAGGTTCATTATTAGCCGGAACAAAAGAATCTCCTGGAGAAACTATTATTTTCGAAGGAAGAAAATTCAAATCATATCGTGGAATGGGTTCTGTTGAAGCAATGCAAACAGGTTCAAAAGACCGTTATTTCCAGGATGTAGAAGATGACGTTAAAAAATTAGTTCCGGAAGGAATTGTTGGTCGCGTTCCTTACAAAGGAGAATTAAACGAAAGTATGCTGCAATTCATTGGTGGTCTTCGTGCCGGAATGGGATACTGTGGCTCAAAAGATATTCCAACTTTACAAGAAAGTGGACGTTTTGTTAGAATCACCTCAAGCGGAATCACTGAAAGTCACCCACACAACGTAACGATTACAAAAGAGGCTCCAAATTATTCTAGATAATTTTTAGTTTTCGATATAAAACAAAAGGCATAAGAGTTTGAATCTTATGCCTTTTTGTTTTAATTTAAAATTGAAATTCCATTATTCAGTTCATCGATGAGATTTTGATTTTGTTCTATTGCTTCAGCCTGACCTCCGTATTGCATTTGTATTGAACCACCTTTTCCACTGTAGAAAAATCCTTGATATTTGTATAGATAATCATTATAATCTAGTTCACATGTAAAATAGGTCACTTCTATATTTTGTAATTTCTTTTTGTAGATTTTTAAATTTTTAATTTTTCCAAACTCTTTATATTCTTCTTCAATGGTACTTTTGAGTTTTTTGTCAGATATAAAATAATCATATTCAATAAAGTATACAGTTACTAAGTTGTATTTGTCGTTAAATTCAGCATCCCAATTCTCAGATTTAGAATTTTTAATCCAATGATCAGGAGTGTATTTTATTTGATACAGTCCTTTTCTACTTGTATAGGTTTCTGACTTTGAATTGCTTTTAGTTTGCCCTAATGAGAAAAGGCATGATAATAAAAATAGAACTATTAATTTTTTTGACATTTTATTTTTAGGTTGCGAGTTTAAATTTATAAGACGAAAATAGGAAAATTAAAACGACCAGAAGAAAAAAAATACATTTGAAATTTAATCTTCTCTAAAGCTTAAACCATCCTTTTTTAATGCTGCTAATAGTTTAGGAATTGAGTTTGGTCCAATTCCATGTAATGCTTTAATTTCTTTAATGGAATATTGAGATAAGTCTAAAGCAGTTTTAATTTCTTTATTTTCTAAGGCTCGTCTTGCCGGGGCTGACAATACAGATAAAAGTCCCGATTGCGGTTTGCGTTCCTGCTCGCAAATTGGACAAGTAGGGCAGTCACTTATTTTAAAATAATCATGCCCATTTTTGCAAGTTTTGTTGTTTGTAGTTGTTGACGCCATTTTAATATTTTAAACTAAATTATAAAATTATTATTTTTTTTTAAACATTATCTAAGTTTAACGACAAGGTTTTTGAAATTAAACTGATGGACATACAATAAAAAAATCAGCTAAAACAATTGCTTTAGCTGATTTCGGAAATGATATATTGATGTATAATTAAGATTATGATGTTGGTGTTGGATCTCCTTCCCTAAGTTTTTGATTTTCCAGGATCTTTTGTAAAAAAGGCTGGACCTGAGTTTCAATTTCAGACTCTGAAATGTTTAATGCTTTTGGATCGTTTACCAATTCTAGCCATGGTTTTGGACCATCAAAATTATAACTTCCAAAAACGATGACCGGAGTTCCTTTTACTTTTACATTTTCACTGTCTTTCAAAATCCATTCGTCTGCCCATTTATAAAGATATTTGGCATCTTTTTCTAATAAACGCAGACAAGAATGCGATGCAGGGTATCCAGGTAATTCATATTGGTGAAAACCAACTCCCAGTTTATTTTCGATATTAAAATTCCATTTTAGATCCCATTCGTCGTTAAAGGTACTGGTGGTTTTTTCAGCTTTCCAATTGGTGAAGAATAATCCTGTTGGAGTTTGATCTTTTTTTCTTCCCATATTGGTTGGTCCTGTGTAAACTAGATCGCCATTTTCATAAGCAGCAAAAGTTTGAGTAGGATAGGAGAAAATTAAAACTTTAGAAACATCTTCTAAAGCATCAACATGCAATGGAAATGGAAGATAGTAAACCAAATCACCGCTTAAATCAGTTGGAATTACAACTGAATCCATTTTGGCGATATTTGCTCTATCAGTTCTGTTTATAGCGTATGCAATGTAAAGTTTGGTCGAATCACCTTTTATAGAATCTAGCCATTGCTTTGTTTTCTCAAATTTAAAAGCAATTGATGATTCTGGCTTTTTGTATTCAATAGTTTTGTGAACTTTTGCTTCAGTTCGTCTTATAGTCTTCTTTTGTTCGCAAGAACCTAACAAGACTAAAACAAGTAAAAACAAAACATTTGATGTGTAATATAACTTTTTCATAAAACTGGTTTTTTATATGATGTAAAGTTATTTTAAGAGCAGTTCAAATGAATTACACAATTTGCTGAATAGTTTATTTGATTATCATTCTAAGAAATTAAATTCATCTGATGCAAGTCGTCTAAAATTAGTTTGAAAAGTTGCAGTAGTGATTTCAAAGTCTCAAAGTCATGAATTTCGCCATCCATAAAAAAGGATAATTCTTATTCATTGTCAGGCAGTTTACCTTCCCATATTCCTTTTTTATCTGAAATTATTAGATTGACTTCCTTCTGATATTCGAGAATACTTCTAATATCTTTATTTCGTAATAAAGTTTTTATTTTAAATTCGTTTGTGCTTTTAATAGTAAAGGATTTATCAAAATCAGCATCTCCAATTTCGATATCCTGAGCTCCAAATAGTTTTTCTACTTTTCGAATAAATCCTTCGCGATATATTTCAAATCTAAAGTTATTTGATAGAGCAATTGGAGCAATAACCCTTGTAGTTTTGCCACTGTATTTTCCAGACCAAACGGTAAAATTATCAAAAAATATTTTCCAGCTTTTGTATTCAATTTCTGTTGAGTCCGAGTGCCAGGAGTAACCTTCCTTAAAAGTTCCGTTTATTTCTTTTGAAAATTCTTGCCAGATATTAATTTTTGAGTTTTCAGACATGTAGTTTATTTTAAACTGATTTTGAATGCTTGCCAATGGAAAAACTATTGTAATTTGAAATAAGTTTTTGTAAGTGTTCCACATGCGATATCTGTTCTTCCTTTTTCAGTTTTTTGTCCGGTATTGGTTAAATTTAGGTAACCTGTTTTTTCATCTATCCAATATTGCCAAATTTCATTGTTAGAATAGATTAGATCAGCATATGAAGAGCTTTCTGAAAATTCTTCTGAATATAATATTTTTTCAGTTTTTGCTAATTTCCAGTTTTTTGCATTTTTTATCAATTCAAAAAACTGGATTTCACTTGTATTAATTTTTATCATCTGGCCAACAATGCTGTCTTCTCTCATAACCCACGAAGGAACATTATCAATCATTTTCCAATTACCAACCAATTCATTACTTAAATTTTTTCTGAGAATTATTTTGATTGAATCTGCTTTTTTTAAAGAGAGGGCGCCAATTTGTGTTTTTGCATTAAAGCGGTTTGCATTATAGAATGAATTCATAGCGCCATTTAGATTTGAATCTTTCAAAAAATCTTTTGCCCGATTAAAATCTTTTATTTGTAAATCTTCAATCTGATTATTATTCTGAGACCACGATTGTAGATATAATAATAACGATATGAAAATTATTCCTGGTCGCATTTGGCTATTTTTATTTTAAAGATATTTAAAATATTACTAAATCAACCCCTTTATCTTAGCATGCTGCAATAAAATAATAGTTTTCGCATCTACAATTTCGCCAGATTCAATCATAGCATACGCTTCTTCAAAAGTATACTCTAAAACTTCAATATTTTCTTGTTCAGAAGCTAATCCGCCACCTTCGCTTACTTTCATGCTTTCATCGTATTCGCCTGTAAACAAATATAAGATCTCGGTTACAGCGCCTGGAGACATATAGGTTTGTGTAACTTTATCTACTTTTTTAATGCGATAACCAGTTTCTTCTTCAGTTTCGCGAATGATACATTCTTCCGGATTGTCTTCATCTAAAAGTCCCGCGCAAACTTCAATCATCATTCCAGTTTTGTTTCCGTTAAGGAAAGTTGGTAGACGAAATTGTCTTGTTAAGATAACTGTTTTTTTAGTCGAATTGTATAACAAAATTCCAGCTCCATTTCCGCGATCGTAAACTTCGCGAACGTGGGTCTGAATTTTTTCATTTTCTTTCTGATAACTAAAAGTAACCTTGTTCAGGATGTACCAATTGTCTGATAATAACTTAGTTTCTGTAACTTTAATTTCCGGGTTTTTCATGGCGTAAATATTTGTATAAAAAAACGCCCTGATTGTCAGAGCGTTTAGTGATTGTTATTTTGTTATTGTTTGCTTTCTGTCTGGTCCAACCGATACAATTTTGATTGGCACTCCAACTTCTGCTTCAATAAATTCAATATATTCTTTTAGCTCAATTGGCAATTGCTCATAAGTAGTTAAACCTGTTAAGTCTGCTTGCCATCCTTTAAATTCTTTATAAACAGGAGTTACATTCTCTGGCTCAATGTTATAAGGAAAGTGAGAAATAATTTGTCCTTTGTAGTTGTACTCCGTACAAACTTTTAAAGTTTCAAATCCTGAAAGAACGTCACCTTTCATCATCATTAACTGAGTTACTCCGTTTACCTGAACAGCATATTTTAAAGCTACTAAGTCTAACCATCCACAACGTCTTTGTCTTCCTGTAACAGATCCAAATTCGTTTCCAACTCTTGCCATTGTAGCACCAACTTCGTCAAAAAGTTCAGTTGGGAAAGGTCCGCTACCAACACGGGTAACGTAAGCTTTAAAAATTCCGTAAACTTCTTTGATTTTGTTAGGAGCAATTCCTAAACCAGTACAAGCTCCGGCAGCAGTAGTGTTTGATGAAGTTACGAAAGGATAAGTTCCGAAATCAACATCTAGTAAAGATCCCTGAGCACCTTCACATAAAATAGATTTACCTGCTTTTTGAGCCTGGTACATATATTCTTCACTGTCAATAAAATCTAATTTTTTTAATTCTTCGATAGCTTCAAAAAACTCTTTTTCAAGTTCAGCTAAATTATATTGGATAGCAACATCATAAAAAGCAATCATAGCTTCATGTTTGTCTGCTAATGCTCTGTATCTTTCTTTGAAATCTTCTAATTCAACATCTCCAACACGCAATCCGTTTCTACCGGTTTTGTCCATATAAGTAGGGCCAATTCCTTTAAGTGTAGAACCAATTTTTGCTTTTCCTTTTGATGCTTCTGAAGCCGCGTCTAATAAACGGTGTGTTGGTAAAATTAAATGCGCTTTTCTTGAAATGATCAATTTGCTTTTGATATCAAGGTTAAATTTCTCTAAACCTTCAATTTCTTTTTGAAAAACTACCGGGTCAATTACAACACCATTTCCGATGATATTAATAGAATTTTTATGAAAAATCCCTGAAGGAATGGTTCTAAGTACGTGTTTAATTCCATCAAATTCTAATGTATGTCCTGCATTTGGTCCTCCTTGAAAACGTGCAATAATATCATAATTTGAGGTAAGAACGTCAACAATTTTTCCTTTACCTTCATCTCCCCATTGTAATCCTAGTAATAAATCTACGGTCATTCTGTTTTAATTTGCGTTGAGACAATTTAAGTTGCCCTACTGATTAATGTAGTTAATTTTCTTTTTTTTTATTTTTTAAATAAGCCCTTCCGGATTTATAGATTTTGTTTTTTTTTACTGTAG
>Ga0247812_10002450_pt1 | contig 10456 bp, 11 predicted proteins | sample UWRJL149409B1_FD_178011 | JGI IMG/M metagenome (GOLD analysis project Ga0247812, IMG submission 178011) | Plant litter microbial communities from Arlington Agricultural Research Station in Wisconsin, United States - UWRJ-L149-409B-1 | ecosystem: Environmental > Terrestrial > Plant litter >...
CACGCCCAGCCGATCGATCCGCCCACGCTGTCGATGCGCTTTGCGGTCAACGATTCGCCGATGGCGGGCCGCGAGGGCACCAAGGTGACCAGCCGCATGATCCGCGATCGCCTGCTGCGCGAAGGCGAGAGCAATGTGGCGATCAAGGTGACCGAGGCCGACGACAAGGACAGCTTCGAAGTGGCCGGCCGCGGCGAGCTCCAGCTGGGCGTGCTGATCGAGACGATGCGCCGCGAGGGCTTCGAGCTTTCGATCTCGCGTCCGCGCGTGCTGTTCCGCGGCGAGGGTTCGAACCGCGAAGAGCCCTATGAGACGGTCGTGATCGACGTGGACGAGGAATATTCGGGCACGGTCGTCGAGAAGATGTCGATCCGCAAGGCCGAGATGACCGACATGCGCCCTTCGGGCGGCGGCAAGACCCGCATCACCTTCAGCGCGCCCTCGCGCGGGCTGATCGGCTATCATGGCGAATTCCTGTCCGACACGCGCGGCACGGGCATCATGAACCGGCTGTTCGAGAAATACGGGCCCCATAAGGGCAATATCGAGGGCCGCCAGAATGGCGTGCTGATCTCCAACGGCATGGGCGAGGCGAATAATTACGCGCTCGGCCCGCTCGAGGAGCGCGGCATCCTGATGGTCGCCCATGGCGAGGCGCTCTATGAGGGCATGATCATCGGCGAGAATGCCAAGACCGGCGATCTCGAAGTCAATCCGATGAAGTCCAAGCAGCTCACCAACTTCCGCGCCAGCGGCAAGGACGATGCCATCCGTCTGACCCCGCCCTGGAAGATGACGCTGGAGCAGGCCATCGCCTATATCGACGACGACGAATTGGTCGAAGTCACGCCCAAGACGATCCGGCTGCGCAAGCGTCATCTGGATCCGAACGAGCGCAAGCGCGCGAGCCGGTCCAAGGCGGCCGCCTGATTTGACGCATGAAATTGGCGCCTGAAATAGACGCCTGAAATTGCCGGGGGATCATGCGCGCTACGGTGTCCATGATCCCCCGTCTGATTCCCGGCCGCTGCGCTATTGCCTGTGGCAGCGCCCTTAGCTATTTTCCTAGCTAAGGAAGCAGACATATCCACCTTCACCGTCCATGAAGCCAAGACCAATCTTTCCCGCCTCATCGCCGAGGCGCTGGAAGGCGGGGATGTGGTCATTGCCCGGGGCAAGGTGCCTGCGGGGCGGCTGGTGCCGGTGACGCCATTGCCCTTGCGCCGGATCGGTGCGCTCAAGGCCGGATCGCGATCGATGCGCGCTTTTTCGAGCCTCTGCCTGCCGAGGAGCTTGCCGCCCTGGGGCGAGGAATGAGACTGTTGCTGGATACGAATGCGTTGATCTGGGCGCTCACCGACGATCCCGCATTGAGCGCCGCGGCCCGCCAACGAGATTCTGGTCAGCGCGGTCTCGGCGATGCAAGTCACCACCAAATACAGATTGGGAAAATTGCCCGAGGCAGGCCTGCTGGCGGATGATTTCGGCGGCGTGCTAGCCACGCTCGGGTTTGCCGAACTTCCGATCTCGGTAGCGCATGCCGCCACCGCGGGGAGTTTGCGGATCGATCACAAGGATCCGTTCGACCGGCTGCTGATCGCGCAGGCGCAGGTCGCGAATGTCGCTTTTGCGTCCAATGAAACCATATTCGACGGCTTCGGGGTACGATGCATCTGGTGATAAGGGAAGTTTTCGCTGAACCCCTTATGAATTTTCCATTCCCCACCGGTTCAGTCTGGCTGCGCTAATGCTATCTTCCGTTGGCTGGACCCGCCCAAGGCGAGTCGGCCGGTTGCCTTGTAGGGCGGGGCTGGAGTGAGACGATGAACAAGTTGATATTGAAGATCGTGGGATCGTTCGCGCTGGGTGCGACGGTCCTTGGCGTGGCGGCGACGCCGGCCGAGGCGCGGCGCTATTATCGCGATCGCGACGGGACCGACACCGCGATCCTCGCGGGCGTGGCGGGCCTGGCGATCGGCGCGGCGCTGGCCTCGGACGGCCGCCGCTACGACCGGCGCTATTATAACGACCGCTATTATTATGATGGCCCGCGCTACCGCGGCTATCGCGAATATCGCTCCTACCGGGGCTATCCGCGCTACCGGGATCATTATCGCTACGATCGGCCCCGCTTCCGCGGCTATCGCGGCGGCTGGTAACGACCATCGGCCCGTTGCGATTCATTCGCAACGGGCCTAACGCCGGACGATGCTTCCGCTTTCGTCCGTTTGCCGCGGTAGGGCCTGATGCGCTGGCTGTGGCTGGCGGCCGGCCTGTTGTGCGTCGCACTCGGCATCATCGGCGCCTTCCTGCCGCTGATGCCCACCACCATCTTCCTGATCCTGGCGGCGGGCTGCTTCGCGCGCTCCTCGCCGAAGCTGGAGGCATGGCTGCTGGACCATCCGCGCTATGGCCCCACCTTGCGCGCCTGGCGCGCCGAGGGCGCGATCGGGCGCAAGGGTAAGATCGCCGCCGCCCTCGGAATGGCGGGCGGATTTTTGATCTTCCTGTTTTCCGCGCATCCCGGACCCCTGCTGGCCGCGATCGTGGCGCTCGCCTTGGGTGCCTGCGCCGCCTATGTCCTCTCGCGCCCCGCGCCCGCTTCCGAGCTTGCCCGTCGCGGCCCGCCCGCATAGGCAGGGCGCACGTCATTCGAGGAATCCGGCCATGCTCCCCGTCCTGCAAAGCCTGATCGCGGGCCTGCCCTTTTTCCTGCTCCACCTGGGCGTTTCCATCGCGGTGTTCCTGATCGCGCTCTCCGCCTATCTGTGGCTGACGCCGCACAAGGAGATGGAACTCATCCGCCAGGGCAACCAGGCGGCGGCGATCTCGCTGGGCGGGGCGGCGATCGGCCTGGCCATCCCCATGGCGGTGTGCCTGCAGGGATCGATCAACGTGTGGGACATCGTGATCTGGGGCGCCGTGACGCTGATCCTCCAGGTCTTCGCCTTCCGGGTGGTGGATCTGGTGGTGCACGACCTGCCCAAGAGGATCGAGCATGACGAGAAATCCGCAGCCCTGTTCCTGGCCGCGATGAAGATCGCGGTCGCCATGCTCAACGCCGCCGCCGTCGCGGGCTGACCCGGTGGCGCGGCGGGGCGGTTGCCTGATTCCCCTGCTGGTGGTGTTCGTCGCGGTGGCGGTGCTCACCGACCATGGCAGGGACAGCGACGGCGGATGGGACGGCCCGCGCCGGCCGCCGGTGGAGGGCGCGCAGGTAGGGCCGCCGATCGGCCCCGAACGCCCGCCGCTGCCGGGCGGCGCACTGCCCGAATATGGCATCGAGGAACCTGCGCGCAAGCAGGACAGCCAGGGGACGGGCTTTGCCGTCTCGTCCGAAGGCGTGTGGCTGACGGCCCAGCATGTGGTGAATGGCTGCGACCGGGTGGGGCTGGCCACCGATACGGATCGCGCCGAGCGCGCGGGGGACGTCTTCCAGAGCCGGGTGAGCGATGCCGCGGTGATCACCGGCGGACTGCCCAGCGGCACCACGCTGGCGCTGAGCCGCGTCTGGCCGCGCGAGGGCGACGACGGCTATCACATGGGCTTTCCCCATGGCGAACCGGCCGTGGTCCACAGCCGGTTCATGGGCCGCGGCCAGGCGGTGCGGCTGGGGCATAGCGAGCCCGTGCTGGCCTGGGCGGAGATCGAGCGCATCCCCGAATTCGATCATGAACTGGGTGGGATCAGCGGCGGCCCGACGCTGGATGCGAACGGCCGGGTGGTGGGGATCAATTCCGCCGCGGGCGAGCGGCGCGGGCGCATCCTGACCACCGATCCCGCCGCCGCGGTCCATTTGCTGGAAGCCGCGCGCCTGCCCGCGGCGGGCCGGACGGCCGCGCCGATCGGGGATATGGCGGCCGCCGCCGCGCGCTTCCAGAATCTGCTGCGGGCCGGCGTGATCCGGCAGGTCTATTGCGACGTCTTCGAATGATCGCTAGGCCGCGCGGCGACACACAGACTGGAAGACAGACATGACCGACACCGTGCCAGACCGCCTTGCGATCGATCCCGACAGCCCCTTTCACGACGCCGACCTGCTGGCGCGCGGCATCGGCATCCGCTTCAAGGGCGTGGTGAAGACCAATGTGGAGGAATATTGCCTCTCCGAAGGCTGGATCCGCGTCCAGGCCGGCAAGACGCTGGACCGCAAGGGCAAGCCGCTGACCCTGAAGCTCAACGGGCCCGTGGAGGCCTGGTTCGAGCGTGCGGCGGGCGAGGATGTGGCGGAGGATGCTCCCGCCGACACCGATGCGGATGCCAAGCCCGCGGCGTGACGCCGGGGGCCGACGCGTTGTGATCGGAAAAACAAGGGCTTCGACACGCTCAGCCTGAGCGGATCCGGGGCGCGCCAGGGCGTGTTCCCGGCGCCCGCGCGGCGCCCCAGCGCGCCGGCCTATCCCTGGATCACCACCGTCGAGGGGTGATGCTTGTCCAGATGCTTGCGGATGATCTTCAGATTGCGCGTGTTGGAGCGGAAGAAGAAATCGAAGGCGTCGCCGACGAAGGGCACGATGCCCAGCAGCGCATCGAAGCCCACATTCGCCGCCATCCGCGTGATCTGGAATTTGGACATGCCCAGATTGCGGGCCTCCCACACGATCCAGGCGCCCATGGCGGTGGTGATCAGATCGCCCAGCACCGGGATCAGGCCGATGATCGCATCCAGCCCGAACTGGCGTTGGGTGCCGGGCAGGGTGAAGCCGCGCTCCAGCACCGCTTCCATCATCTCGATGCGCTTGCGGATGGAGGCGGGGTCGCGCCCCATCTGCGGCAGGCTGGCGGCGAGCCGGTCGATCTGTTCGGGCGAAACGCGCATGTCTTTCCTGGCTCCGTCGCTGGGGTGCGCCACCGATATGGGCGCGCCGGGCTAATCCTTCAACAGCCGGCCCAGCGGATGGACCGCACGGGCATTGAGCGCGAAGCCGCCCAGCCGCGGGGCGACCGCGGACCAGCGCATCGGGCTGGCGATCGGGATGAAGGGCATATTGGCCATATAGGCGGCATCGGCCTCCTTGAGCCGGGCCGCCCGCTCGGCCAGAGAGAGCGTATCGCGCGCCGCCACCAGGGCGGCATCGCCCGCGGGGCTGCAGGGCGTGCCATTGGCGCAGGCGAGCCGGCGCAGATACCAAGTGGCGCTGTCGCTGGGGGAGACCGAATCGATCAGCGCGAGATCGGCCGCATCCTTCGCGCCCACGCGCACCGCGCCCAGGCCGATGGCGGCGAGATCGGCGGACAGGCGGGCGAACAGCAGGCGTGAGCCCGGCCCCGCGGGCAAGGCGATGCGCAGCGCGGGCACCGCGCCCTTGTCGTTCGCCCAGGCGGCGACGCGCGCCCGCGCCAGCGCCACCCGCAGATCGCGGTTCAGCGACGCCCAATCGGGCAAAGCTGGATCGCCGGCCATATCCAGCCGCATCGGCACGATGGAAAGCATCGGCCGCCACTCGCGCACGCTGAACAGCGCCACGATCGCATCGCGATCGATCGCCATCGCCAGCGCATTGCGATTGTCCGCGCGCGAGAGGAATCCGTCCTTGCCCGCGGTCACCGCCAGCCCGAACAGCCCCTGGGCGGGATCGAAGCGGAGCTGGACGGCGCTCATCGCCGCCGCGCGCGCGACGGGCAGATCGAGATAGCTGCCCCCCAGCACGGCGGCCACGGTGCCGCGCTTGAACCGCACCAGCGCCAGCGCGGCGCGCTCCGCGCGCAATTCGACCGGATAGGTCACCTGCGGCGCTTCGGTGGGGCTCTTGGGGATCAGCGGCTCCAGCAGCGTGGCGCCGCCGGCGATCGCGCCGATGCGATAGGGCCCGCTGCCCTGCCCTCGGTGCAGCGCGCCGAGCTCCGGCTGGGCGAGCAGCGGCAGGAGGAGCGGGCGGGGGGCCTTCAGCCGGATCTCGATCACCTGCGGGGTGACCGCGACGATGGCATCGATCGCGCCGAACAGCACGGCCAACCGGTTGGGACTGCCGCCCGCCACGGCCGCGCGCAGCCCGGCGACCACCTGCCGCGCGGTGACGGGGGTGCCATCGGACCAGGAGGCATCGCGCAGGCGGAAGATATAGCTCATCCCGTCGTCCGACACGTTCCAGCGCTCGGCCAGGCCCGTCTCGATCTGCCCCGCCGCATCGAAGGAGACGAGCCCTTGGGCGGCGGCCAGCAGCAATGCCGCTTCGGGCGCATCGGGCTCGGTGCGCGCGGGAATGACGAGCTGCGGCTGCGGCCCGATCACGCTGACACGCAGCGGGCCCTCCTCCTCATCCCCGCCGCCGCATGCGGCGAGCAACAGCAGGCTACATAGCGCGAGAGCGCGCACACAGCATGCTGGGGTGGTCATGAGTGCGGGCATCATGGACATGCCCCGCTGTATGACTCCGCGGCGCACCTGCCAAGGCATGACCGGCGTTGGTGCGGGCGGGGGGAATCGAACCCCCAAGGGCAATGCCCGACGGATTTTAAGTCCGTTGCGTCTACCAGTTTCGCCACGCCCGCATGGCCCCAGCAAAGCCGCAGAACCGCATCGCGGTCAAGCGTTCGCGTTTTGCGCATAGGCACCGACGGCGCGAAACGCTATGCGATGCGGCATGAACCCCATCCCCGCGCCCATCATCTCCATCGCCAATCTCACCAAGACCTATGCCTCCGGCCATCAGGCGCTCAAGCGCGTGGATCTGGACATTCGCAAGGGCGAGATCTTCGCGTTGCTCGGCCCCAATGGCGCGGGCAAGACGACGCTGATCAGCATCGTCTGCGGCATCGTCACCCCCAGTTCGGGCAGCGTAACCGCCGACGGATACGACATCCAGCGCGACTATCGCGACGCGCGCACCCGCATCGGGCTGGTGCCGCAGGAATTGCACACCGATTCGTTCGAGACCGTGTGGACGACCGTCACCTTCTCGCGCGGGCTCTTCGGCAAGCCGCCCAAGCCCGCCTATCTCGAGAAGATTCTGCGCGACCTGACGCTGTGGGACAAGCGCGATACCAAGATCCAGGAACTTTCCGGCGGCATGAAGCGCCGCGTGATGATCGCCAAGGCGCTGAGCCACGAGCCCGAGATCCTGTTCCTGGACGAGCCCACGGCCGGCGTGGACGTGGAGCTGCGCCGCGACATGTGGGGACTGGTGCGCGAATTGCGGGAGACCGGCGTGACCATCATCCTGACCACCCACTATATCGAGGAAGCCGAGGAAATGGCCGATCGCGTGGGGGTGATCGCCAAGGGGGAGCTGATCCTGGTCGAGGATACCGCGGTGCTGATGCAGAAACTGGGCCGCAAGACGCTGACGCTCAACCTTTCCGAGCCGATGACGGCGATCCCGGCGGATCTGGCCGCATGGGCTCTGATCCTGAAGGCGGACGGCAATGAGCTGGAATATGGCTTCGACACCAATGCCGAACACACCGGCATCCCCGAATTGCTGCAGCGGATGGGCGATCTGGGCATCGCCTTTAAGGATCTGAACACTCGGCAGAGTTCGCTGGAGGAGATTTTCGTGACCCTGGTCCATGCCCCGGAGAACGGCTCATGATGGCGTTCAACCGCCACGCCGTCTGGGCGATCTACCGCTTCGAGATCGCGCGCTTCGGGCGCACGATCTGGACGAGCCTGCTCACCCCGGTGATCACCACCTCGCTCTATTTCATCGTCTTCGGCTCCGCGATCGGATCGCGCATGACCGAGGTGAACGGCATCCCCTATGGCGCCTTCATCGTGCCCGGACTGATCATGCTGGCGATGTTCACCGAGAGCATCTTCAACGCCAGCTTCGGCATCTACATGCCCAAATGGGCGGGGACGATCTATGAACTGCTCTCCGCGCCCATCTCCGCCTTCGAGACGGTGGTGGCTTATGTCGGCGCGGCGGCGACCAAATCGATGCTACTGGGGCTGGTGATCTTCGCCACGGCGCATGCCTTCGTCGACGTGCAGGTGGCGCATCCGCTGCTGATGCTGGCCTTCATGGTGCTGATCGCGGTGACCTTCTGCCTGTTCGGCTTCATCATCGGCATCTGGGCGAAGAGCTTCGAACAGCTCCAGGTGGTCCCGCTGCTGGTGGTGATGCCGATGACCTTCCTGGGCGGGGCATTCTATTCGATCGACATGCTGCCGCCCGCCTGGCGCACGGTGACGCTGTTCAATCCGGTGGTCTATCTTATCAGCGGCTTCCGCTGGACCTTCTTCGACAAAGGCGATGTGGCGATCGAGATCAGCCTGGCGGCGACGAGCGGGTTTCTGATCGTGTGCCTGGTGGTGATCGGCTGGATGTTCAAGACGGGGTATCGGCTGAAGAGCTGACGGGCGCTCCGGTCCGTCTCATATCGACCGTCATTCCCGCGAAAGCGGGAATCCCGCTTCTTCCTTTCGGCCTCGTAGAGAAAAGCGTCATCCCCGCTTTCGCGGGGATGACGGGGGGAGAGGGCGCATACGCGGCCCTGCCGGAGCAATCGGTCCCTGCCATACCGTGGCATCGCTCAGACGTTCAGGCGCTCGCGCATTTCCTTACCGGGCTTGAAATAAGGGACGCGCTTGGCATCCACCTCCACCGCTTCGCCGGTGCGGGGGTTGCGCCCGGTGCGGCCATCGCGCGCGCGGGTGGAAAAGGCACCGAAACCGCGGAGTTCCACGCGACCGCCATCGGCGAGCCGGGTGCCGATCTCCTCGAAAAAGACATCGACGATATGTTCGACATCCTTGAGCGAAAGATCGGTATTTTCCGCAGCGAGCTTCTGGACAAGTTCGGACCGGATCATGACATCCCCCTGTGCTGCAAATCGGCTGGCACCCATCCCCACGATGGCTGGCAGCCCGATCAGCGGGCTAAAATTTCTACAGAGCCAAGTGACAGCATCAAATGACTAACCTCGATCAATGTGCCGAAATTCCGGTTTATTTGCAAGTCCTTGCGGACAAAAATCACCCGCATCTAGCGAAATATTGATCGTTAACTTCCTCCAAACGCCGGTCACAGGATTGTAAAGACACAAAAAAACCGCCGCCGCCCGGATGGGGCGACGGCGGCTAAGGCCATCAGAAAATCTGACAGTCGGTTATTTCTTCTCTTCGGTCCGCGCCTTGAACGCCTCGCCGAGGATGTCGCCGAGCGACGCGCCCGAATCGGACGATCCATATTGGGCAACGGCCTGCTTCTCGTCGGAAATCTGCATCGCCTTGATCGAGAAGTTGGGCTTCTTCGAACGGTCGAAGCCGATCACCATCGCATCGAACTTCTGGCCGACCTGGAAACGCTCCGGACGCTGCTCGTCGCGGTCGCGGCCGAGATCGGTGCGCTTGATGAAGCCGGTCGCGCCATCGTCGCCCGCCTGGACCTCGAGGCCGCCATCGCGGACTTCGAGAACGGTGACGGTGACGATCGCATTCTTGTTGACGCCGGCATCGCTGGTGGACCCACCGACGGCAGGCGCACCCTTTTCAAGCTGCTTCATGCCGAGCGAGATGCGCTCCTTTTCGACATCGATGTCGAGCACGATGGCCTTCACGCTCTCGCCCTTGCGATGCAGGTTGAGCGCGTCCTCGCCGGAGATGCCCCAGGCGATGTCGGACATGTGGACCATGCCGTCCACATCGCCGTCCAGGCCGATGAACAGGCCGAATTCGGTGGCGTTCTTGACTTCGCCCTCGACCTCGGTGCCCACGGGATGACCGGCAGCGAATGCCTCCCACGGATTGTTGATCGCCTGCTTGAGGCCCAGCGAGATGCGACGCTTGTCCTCGTCGACCTCGAGGATGATGACGTCCACTTCCTGGCTGGTCGAAACGATCTTGCCGGGATGCACGTTCTTCTTGGTCCAGCTCATTTCGGAGACGTGGACCAGGCCCTCGATGCCGGCTTCCAGCTCGACGAACGCACCATATTCGGTGATGTTGGTCACGCGGCCGGTGAGCTTGGCGCCCACGGGGTACTTGGCCGATGCGCCCTCCCACGGATCGCTCTCCAGCTGCTTCATGCCGAGGCTGATGCGCTGGGTCTCGCGGTTGATGCGGATGATCTGCACCTTCACCGTGTCGCCGATGTTGATCATCTCCGAAGGATGATTGATGCGCTTGTAGCTGAGATCGGTGACATGGAGCAGGCCGTCGATGCCGCCCAGATCCACGAACGCGCCGTAATCGGTGATGTTCTTGACGATGCCTTCGATGACCTGGCCCTCGGTGAGGGTCAGGATCAGGCCCGAGCGCTGCTCGGCGCGGGTTTCTTCGAGGATCGCGCGACGCGAGACCACGATGTTGCCGCGGCGGCGATCCATCTTGAGGATCTGGAAGGGCTGGGGGATGTCCATCAGCGGGGTGACATCGCGCACGGGGCGGATATCGACCTGCGAACCGGGCAGGAAGGCCACGGCGCCGTTGAGATCGACCGTGAAGCCGCCCTTGACGCGGCCGAAGATGACGCCTTCGACGCGGGCGCTCTCGGAGAATTCGGCTTCCAATTTG
>Ga0247812_10002453_pt1 | contig 10447 bp, 6 predicted proteins | sample UWRJL149409B1_FD_178011 | JGI IMG/M metagenome (GOLD analysis project Ga0247812, IMG submission 178011) | Plant litter microbial communities from Arlington Agricultural Research Station in Wisconsin, United States - UWRJ-L149-409B-1 | ecosystem: Environmental > Terrestrial > Plant litter >...
GCCGGAGCATTTGGAAGTGCAAAGGAAGCCAAGCATTATCATGCTTGTAGAAGGCTGCACAACTTCAAACGCATCAAACGGGTATCGTATAAGATTATAGTCTCTGCCAGTCGCTGTTGTCGGTGACCTCGCTAGCTGCTTGTTTTAAATACCACCAATGTCAGTACTAACATGGTTTACCAGTTAATGGTTCTGTAACATACTGAACAGGTTAGGCTCGACTGTGTTCAACGGACTGGTCTGATCAAATTAAGCTTCCCCTCATTATAATACTGTGGCCGCCCTTGTTCTTTTGAAGGTTTCGATACCCGATTCGCCCTAAAGATTGAAGCGACAGTTCCAGCCTCAACTGAAGACCACAACTGACACCTAACTAAATGGTACAATATATCAGAAGCTGCGACGGAGAATCAAGTTGATCACATCATCAACTTCAAAGCTAAAGCTTCAAATTGACTTAGCTCCAATTTTCGACGGATATGGGACCTACATTACGAGCGTCCTGCGATAGCTGCAACCTCGCAAAAGTCAAGTGCACCAAACAGCAACCTCAATGTCAAAGATGCAAGAAACACAACATTGAATGTATCTATGGTATCTCACTAAGGGCCGGGAAGCGAGCATCTCAACCCCCTCTTCCAAAGAAGGTAGAAAGTCCTCCACCGCTTCCAACAGATTGGAATATGGATCTTTCCACAAGCACAACCCCATATTCACCACTAGATATGGATGGCGTTTGCCCATCGGTGTTCGAATATGATATGCCTTTTCCTCTTGAAGGCTATCAAGGCAATATCTTCACCAACGATGATAACTTTCTCCCCATGACGGATTTCACCTTTCCTGACCACATACACTCTTCTTCAGCTGCTACCAATACTTCTACTTGCAATACATCGCCACCCATGTCCGATTCTCTACTGTTATCTATATCTACTGGAATGGTACGCCCGAGCCACACTCAAAACATGCCAACTTCGTCACTCTTCGCATGCAGCTGTTTCCGAACCACAATCCTTACTTTAAGCACTTTACAGCAGTTATCAGAATCGTCGCACACCACCTTTGATGTTGCTCTTGTCCATAACAAGGAAGCTGTTGCTTTGTGTCTCAACACCCTAAAGTGCAGCTGTGCAACAGATAGTACTATCGTTCTTTTAGTAGCATCTTTACTTGCCAAAATAATTCACATCTACGAGCGGCCCTGTGGAGCTTGGAAGGCTATCGAAAATAGAAAAATGTCTCACGATTCAAAGGCCGGCACGGCACGGCTGACGTTGGGAGCCTACAGTATTGATGAAAGCGACGAAGAGAGACTGAAAACTGAGATAGTGAAAATGGAACTTCGTAAAGTGGTAAGCATACTCTCAAAACTCTAAAACTACTACTGATGTGCTAAAAGTCATCAAACAGCAGACGGTAATTACCAAGCTGAGAGAATTATTCAATAAGACAACTCTGGAGTCTGAGCAAAGAGTTCAGGAGTCTTTGGTTGCCTTTCTATCCGAAAAACTTCGAGTCGCCTTTGAACAGGGTATTTCTTGCTAAGTTTGCCAGGGCTAAGCGGGGGAAATACGAGGTTTGCTATGCTATTGTCTGCTAGGACTTCATCGGCATGTAATGTCTTTATTGCGGCGTTTAAGAATTATCGGCAGGCAAACAGTATATCCTTCTCGTCGTGTCAAACGCAGGGTAGCAAGGAGGTCTCTTTCTGCTTCCGGGTGTATTACTCCAGAAACTCTCCTAAAACATTGGGGTTGGATTTGGATTGTAGAAGGTTGGCCATGGGAGCAAGATCAGATTGCACGTTTCTGGAACTTTGACAAACGTATAACCTCATTATTGTTTAATATTGCGATCGATATGAATATAAGATTGACAGAGTTCTTGCGATTTGTGCGCCGACCAGCCTTGTGTTTACTACTTTACATTAGTTGTGTGATCCTCGGTAGCAACGTTAGACAGAGAACGCCAAATCTTTATCCTCACTTTACCCTGCTTAAAATATAGAAAGTTCTATGTTTGTCTGGCAGGGAGTTGATTAGATCTTAATGATAGCTGCTAAAACTACTACCACTTGACCTATAGATGTACTGACTCGCAGTATCTAGGCATAGTGATTGCATAAAATGATTAAATTCGGGGCTAAGTTCTGTTTAGACACAACCCGGAGATAGTACTCTAGTCATTCCACCAAATTTATCGCTTTGTAACGTTACGAACTCCAAGACTTGAATCTCACCGCCATTTTCCAACACATCGACAAGTCAGCTCACACACGCTAGGAGATAACACCACGGAACACTAGACACGGATATACAGAGCAGCAGAAAGAGCAGCTGGACCCGGCGAATAGTGATCATGAGCATAACCCATTAATGTATGAGCTCCTCAAGTTTCCCCTCATGTCTAATCTCTTCGGGCCGAAGCACAGCAGAATCTTTATATATGTGGTTGACACGTCAAAAGATGCCAATCAGGAGCTACAACAGCGAGTGTATCCCCGGGAAATACGTACTCTGAATTCGGACCCTAATGATGTCTAATGAGGTACAAAGATATAAATAGGTTTATATATCTACCAGCATGTTCATCATTTGTCGTGGGTGGACTGGGTTCTGTTTAAAGGTGATGGAAGCTGGGGAAATTTTCACTGGCCACGAGCACAACAGAAGAAGTGGATAGAATACACCGTATATGACAGTCAGAGATAATTAGCCCACGTTCCTATAAAATTCCTGTCCAATTATTATGAGAACATAAACCAAAAAATCTCAGCCACTACTTATAGCAAGAACCAGCCTATCAGGGATCACAGTAGTGAGTCTGAAATGATAGTAAAAGTGTCTGATTCTGCTTAAAGTTCAAGAGGCTTCTAAAATATACTTGTTTGCTTAAAAGGAAAGCACGTTGGACGTTGAGTCCAAACGCCAGTGCCAACAGCGTGAGGACGTTGGGTCCTCACACAGCCCTAGAATTTCTTGCCAAGCAGATACAACGGCGGCTTGGTATTATAGGCTTGTTACATACATCCTAATACTTATGGTGGCAACCTAAAGTTAAATGGATAGTAGAGTTTATATTCTAAGTAGCAGACCAAGTAGTAGGTAATGAATTTTAGATATGCCTCTTCGTTATTGAATCGCTACTCATTTCCTTCATATTTGGGCAATAGAGCCTTGTTTCTCCAACGAGATTTGTCTATTTCAACAGTTATATTTTGTATTGGGGCTAATAAGATGAAACCTGGAACTCCCAGGCAATCACTAAGATGTTAACAAGGAACAACGAAAGAAGAAGTTTGGATGTAGGGGTTATTGCCACAACTGGTAGCTTTCTCGCTTAACCTGAGAAGCCCCTGAAATGAAGCACTTGATAGTGGTCAAACTGCCAAACTCCCCCCACCTTCTGAAAATATTACATACGCAAAGAGTGAACATGGATTTGGTTTTCTGGATGTGATTCACCCTAAACTAGTTTTTAGCCTTCTTCTGATGTGATTTTGATACCAAAAGACACACACCCCCTTGCAAAAATCAATTTGAGAGGTGACAACAAATGCATAATAATCAGCTGAATTTTCTTGCAAAAGAATTCACGACTGTATACCACAAACATAATCTGATCACTATAGGTCAATCCTTTCCAAGTTATTTTCCTCTTGAACTCTTGATCCATGAATTAATTTTCACAGTGAGACAGTCAAACAGTGCTGAAATCACACCGTATTCACCGCCCTCGGCTAAGGTTAGATGGCAGAAGCCCAAGGTGGGGAACCAAAAAACCAAAAGCCACAAAAAAGAAAAAGAGGTAGACGAAGCCCCTACACCAGGGCAAAAGCAAAGAAAGTCGATTGGGAACAAGTTAACATGATAAAAACAGCAAAAAATGAACAGAGTGGGACTCGAACCCACGCCACTTTCGTGACCAGGAAATTAGATCTTGCGATCCGATGATTAAGGTAACCTTAACCTGGCGCCATAACCAGCTCGGCCATCTGTCCGATTGATGGGATTCTTTTTAGTAGAGGAGATAATATTGAGGGTAAAAAAGAGACGGCACAGCTTTAGTGATTATCCGGCCTGAAAAAACCTCCATCTCCAGATTGACGCATATTCAAGTTCAGTGTAGGCACTCATCTACCTAAATGGCGCATACTGTGAACGAGATACTCTGCGGATTTTACCTTCGGTTTTGCAATTACGGAAAGTTTTTCGTATGTTATCTTTGCTTCCCACAAATTGAATTGCTTAAAACGAACGAACAATATACATCTCACAATTTTAGTAATGTGCCAAGTGCATGCGATGAGAAACTACATTGTAGCTACAAAGATTACGGGTGCCTAAGAAAACCATAGAATTTCAAAGGGACATATTTAATAGTTTCATTTTTTGTTTGTGTGAAAGCTTATTAAAAGTATATCCGAAAGTCTGTCCGCACGAGTCCGACTATCTCAGAAATCTCAATGCAGCCTATCCACTGAAATCCTGTATAATATCTCGAGATACTACTTGGTATAAATTAGATGATGATCATCATGGTATAATCATCTTGCTTTTGTGTAATTTCCCCTCCCATTCTCTCCCATTCTCTCCCAGCGAATGAATTAGTCAAAGAAGCCATGCAAAATTTGCTGCATGAAACCAATATGTAACCCAGAAATAAGGGGGAAACGTCATCTCATCAAATGAGGATGTATTGCTCCCTTTTATGCAAAGAACGTACATCGTCACGCGGAGCTCTCGAGAAAAAACACTCCTCAAAATAAACGCAACGCCATATGCACCAATTAATTAAACCCTCAGCCCTGGATCCCTTCATAGTCATCATTATCAGAGATGTCTTAGCTGACTTCCAACTCGCGACTTAGCTCGAGGACTCCATCATGAAGGATAGTTCGTTCGCGCATATGTAATGTCTCGTAAAATATGCTGTTGGGATCGTTCGTAGTTGAAATTGATGCTAAGGCTTTCAGTCTGCGCGACTCTCGCTCCCTAATGATAACACTCATTGCATTCTCCCTGATTGTAGGGTTTCGACCGGCCCAACCTTCATTTGCGCCGAGAAGGTCGGACTCCAACACGTATTTTAAAAGTCGGAATGGCAGGTTGAGCAATATCCGAGAAAGAATCACAGATATGGAGTCTTCGACTTGGGTTCTAAGGCTGTGGTCCCCTGGGTGGTCGCCAAACTTGAGAGAGCTGAGGCGTTTGTCTTGAGATGAGGCTCGATCTTGGGTGATGGCTGGAAGCCTGTAATTATGGGATGGCTCTGCAGCTGAACAGTCAAGCTGGAAGTTAGCAGGGAAGTTCTGGCTGGTGAAGTCTAAAGCCGTGGAAAGCAATCTTCCAACAGTGCTGCCATAGGTTGGAGTATTCGTAACCTCTCCTGGCTTCACCCAATGAGGGAGCAAACCTCCGTCAATGGCAAAATCAAATGCCTTTTCAATAGTTTGCCAAGAGATGAACTCCGCTGCCACCTGTACGCCTCGGCTTGTGACCACATGAAGGTCTAAGATACAACCAGCAACAGCGTATCCTAGTGCCGTATCGAAACGTTGGGCGGATAATTCATTGGTCGCGAAGTACGATTGGCCAGTTGTCGGTTCATAGTCATCCCTAGCACTCATAAGTCGGCCACCATAGAGTCTTTCGACAGCCATGTTGAAGCCATCGGAGCGGAGGAAACGATCAGAAGCCTCAATCAACAAAAACCTGCCATTGTTGGCTTGAATCTGAGCTTCCATAAGAGACTTAAGTTTGGGACTGCGAGCAAAGATCAGACTGTGGCCAGGGATTCGAACTGGTTGAGCGCGATCGTCTGAATAGCGAAGCTCTAGGTGCCAGTCCGAAAACTCGGGATTCGCGAATTGATTTCGAAGATAATAGACAAGGCCATCAGACCTATCAGGCTCGGGGTTGTGTACAACGGGATAGGTGATGTAATTTGATGGTTGCTGGACATGCGATCCTGTGACTGGAGGCGGTCTTGGATGTCGACGATATTGGAGACCTTCATCTGCATAGCCGTTTGCCCCATTTGGAGCTCCTGTGTTGAACTGATTAGAGTAGGCAGTGTCTTGTTCATTTGGAACCGAGGCCTGAGAGCCCTGGAAGCTCTGTGGTGTAGATGGGTCATAAGCAGCCGTCCGGTGACCATCGAAGGTTGGAGGAGTCAAGGAGGGAGAATATCCATCAGTAAAGCCAGGCGGAAGTGGTCTCAAAACATAACCCTCCGGGCCTTGACCAATGTAGTTATCTGGACGTGGAAAGAAGCCTGGAGGGGGTTGTGGACCACGTGCAGAATGTCCATTGGCCATATATTGTGTGTAGCTACCATTGGATGCGTGTGGACCGTGATGGCTAGCATAGTGCTGTGGCTGGTATTGGTATGGTGGAGCATTCCCGGCAGAAGGTGGAGGAGCCGGTGATGAATTGTTGGAAGACTCTGGATAAGCGCTGAACATTTGACTTCCAGCACTAGGATGCGCATGGTGCACTTGGTGCTGCCCACGCAAGTGCTGAGGAACAAACATGTTTGGATCGTTTATGGAGTTTGACTGGCTTTGACTTGCAGGGACGAAAGGAGGTGGCATATGAAAAGTCGATCGCGAGGCTGAAGACGGTGGCTCACTTGCTTCAGAAGGTTCACTTTGATGTTTCTCCTCTGCTTGATACGTTAGGTTTTTGGTGATCTCAATACCAAGTGGGATTGCATGCTTACCAGTAGTTTCTGACTTGGTAGAAGCCTCTGACATGGTACTGGCGACGAAGGGCACTTCTTCTTCTGCTGCAGATGCAGCAGTCGCTACTGATTGCGGACGCTCTACGGCTGGCCTTGGATCCTCAACAAGAATGTGTTCCCCAGCAGAGCCGTTCACAATGACCGGGGTAACTTCGGGGAGCAGCGGTTCCACAGGCAGAGGTGCTGGTGTTGATGGTGGAGAAGGCTTTGAGATGGCAGTATCCGCAACATCGTCCTTTATCTCCACCTTTTCCTTTTCCCTCACCGTGAGGAGTTGTTTGCGCTTCTGAAGGTAGACCAAGGGGAGCGCAGGAACAATAGTCCTCGTAGTGCCGAGACCTCTGCCATTGGCCTGTGCAACCTTTGGTGCCATATCTTTAACAGCAACAGAAGAAATAGCCCAAGGTGAAGCAGAGGTAGCAATATGGATTAATGTCTGGTAGAGGTGTGTTGTGCCCGCTTGGTCTGTGATGGTTTGTTTTTGGAGGTGAGGGTGTGTGTGTGTTTTATGACGATGGTAGAACTCCCCAAGATTCAACAATAACCATTCACTGGCTATATGTGTCTCATGGGGAGTCTGTGATTGAACTCGGCGCTGTAGCTGTTAAAACAGTGCTATTGCTTTGGAGTCGGAACGGTACAGGAGGCAGAGGCAGACACGTATAGAGGGTACAACTTGGGTTGAGGTTTGAAGTCCACGAAGCTCGGGCAATAATATTATTTCTAGCTCCAGATGTTTTTACCTTTGGGTAAGCAGCATGCCAAGACATAGAGTGGAGCACGCCCCGCAACTCCCCCACCTTACCCTCACCTACAACAATATACATAAGGTACTCTGTACACACCCTAACAGACCTAGAGCAACTACCTGTGCTGGCTTGCTTCCCTTCACGTGCACCTGAGAGGCCCCCTTCGAGCTGAATGATGATGGTGGTAAGGGAGTTGGTTTATGCCTTGTGGATTCCTGTATATATAGGTAGCAGCTTAGGTCATTTGTACCAGTTGTCTTACTCCGCCATAGTACATATAGGTTGTTCAGAACGAAAGAAATGGATTGGATAGAGCTTCTAGTACCACTACTAAGGCACTAGCTAGTTTCAGTCATGGTAAAAAAATCCCCTGAAGCATTAATGTGTCAGAGGTAGAAAACTTGGCGAGCTTTAGCTATCATTATTAACCTTCTTCCCATACGGTCCCACCTAACGCCTGCTTCGCAATGCACGCCTTCATGAATCGATCAACCTTACACTTTACAGGAAATATACAAATATACGCACTCCTGCACTCCCATGGACACCACCATTGTTAACCACGAAACCAACGCTCAAACTCCAAAGCTATGTGATTGACAAGCCACCCGCTGATATTTGTTTGCTTATCTCTGATCCTCACCAGAAACTACACCACCCAATATAGTGCTGGCACAAGTTCTCCAGCTTCGTTGCCTCATTGAGCAACTTATCGACTTGGAGGATGTACGTCAACTCCTCCTCAGGTCTAAAGTCGTGACCTGTAAGCTTCTCCTTCACGCGATTGAGCACCTGTAAAGCCCGTTCGTTCTGTGTCTCTGTTACATCTGCATCCGCTCCACCAATCCCTTGCACACTTGAATTTGTCCTAGCACGGGGTCTCGAAGACGGTGGCCCTCCAGGTGCTGCGGTAGGATCCTGAGGCATCAGCGCTGATGGGGGAACTTCGGCTTCCATGATAGATGGTCGTCGATTCTCGATTTGGGCGAGAGATCCACGGCGCTCGGATCGGAAATTTGGACCTGGTGGTGAAGGGATATTTTCTCCTGTAAGTCGCCAGTTCAAGAGCGGATCGTGGATGAACTACATAGTGGTTAGCTATTTGAGTAAAAATGTATCATTTGCTTCCAGTGACTTACAGCTTCAAGAACTGCCATCAGTGACTCCTTGTTATCACGCAATACTCTCATAACATTCTCACAAGTGATCCTAAAACTCCCTTCAATGTTGCTGACTTCCATAGCATAGGTCAACATCCTGGTCAATCGGAATGGGACTCTCTCAGGATACTTCTCCCGATGCATAGCAACCTCAAAACAATCGCCAAAATCAATGTGAATTATCTTGCCCGTGATCCTGTCTAGCATTAAGTTCGATGGATGTCTGTCGCCCAGGCCGAGGATGTATCCAACCATAGACATCACGCCCAGAGAACGTGTATAATTGGTCCGACGCTCCAGCCATGATTCTGAGCTCTTACTCTTTAACCATAATACACGATAGAGATCTTGACCTGTTGTATTGTCAAGTGCGTACCCGAAGACTTCAACCTTCTGCATAAGGGTGAGATTATCGTAATCAGGAGCCATTTGAAGCATAATGCGATGCTCAATGTTCAGCAGGATCTTACGAGACTCTCTGTACTCGCGAATCAAGACGTGCAGAGTATCACTATTCGGGACCCAGCCAAGTAGACCTGAGCTTTGCGACAAAGGAATGGCAGGATATCCCTGGATATTGAGGTGGCGCTTGTAAGACTCTGAATCACTTGTCAGAAGAGTATTGCAGAGGCCGAACAATTGCATGACACGCTCATCCTGCCGAATATCCTCGTGACCTTTGAGGAGGAACTCGTATGCATTACCGTCACTTCCATTTAGACTCAGTTTTCGTGGACGTTGCTTCGACGAGATGACGCTGAAGGTAGTTTCAAAGTTTAAGGTTCGAATGATAGGCTTGCCGCTCTGGTAGGTGCCAGGGACAGCAAGATCCAGATCCCGAGCATGAAGGAGCTTTGGTGACACGTAAGCCAACTCGAGATTGTTAAGCTGAGGTAACTGACGCGCAATTCTTCGGAACACCTGGTAGTAAAGGTCCCAGGCTTGGTTAATATCACCAATATCCTGGGATTGTCGGTATGTGAAGCACCACTCACGAGCTTCCTGAAGGTCACGACCAAAAGTCTGCGCGAATGATATTTCGCGTAGTGTTTCCGGGCCCTGGTCCAACATTTCGTGCAACGGGGCTAAGGTAGCAAACATGCCGTCGATGTTGCGATCACCGAAATACAGCCTAGACGCTTCCTCGAGGCCTTCGTGCCATTGTTCGTGCCATAAAACTGCAACACGGATGAGCTCTTGGCTGACAACATCAGCCTGCTCAACTAGTCGTGCACTATGTTGCCGCATGCTATCCATGATCTGCAATGCTGACCTTGATCGTCTGGTGTTTGGAGCCGACTTCATCGCAACCGTCAATGGGTAGACTAGAGCCTGGGGATGTGCTCTGCCTACGTCTGCAAGTAGGTTGTGTATCGACTGGCGGACACGGTTGTTTGGCTGGTTGATACGGGCAATAAGCTGGGGGATTACTTCCAGCCAAGTATCAACACTGACAGAGGCAAAGCCTTCAGTCACAGCAAGATTGACCTGGGGATCTCCACCATGTGCAAACCATAGCGTCAGAAGTCTGAGTGTATCTTGTAGGGAGCTACCAGCAGAAAGTGAGATAGATTTGAAAAACCCACGCACAGCAGGAACAACATGTTCGGTAAGAATATTTGGCGGTAAGGCTGCTGACTCTCTTTCTGGTCGTTGGCTAATAGCTTGAACAATTTCGAAATTCGCCAGCGCCCAAGCATGCCATGCCTTGTACCAGTTTGGATTATACACCGTAGCAGCATGATAAGAGTCAAGAACATCACGAACATGGTCATGTTGCCAATCACCCTT
>Ga0247812_10002454_pt1 | contig 10446 bp, 8 predicted proteins | sample UWRJL149409B1_FD_178011 | JGI IMG/M metagenome (GOLD analysis project Ga0247812, IMG submission 178011) | Plant litter microbial communities from Arlington Agricultural Research Station in Wisconsin, United States - UWRJ-L149-409B-1 | ecosystem: Environmental > Terrestrial > Plant litter >...
TGAATTATCTGGAACTGCCGGTGCGCGACGTGGCGGCGACGCGGGATTTCTATGCGGCGGCGTTCGGCTGGGATTTCACCGCCTTCGGGCCGGATTATGCCTCGACCACGACCGGCGATACCGATGTGGGGATCAATGGCGATGCCGCGCAGTGGACCGCCCAATTGCTGCCGGTGATCCAGGTGGAGGATCTGGAAGCGGTGCAGGCGCGCGTGGTCGCGGCGGGCGGGACGGTGACGCTGCCGATCTTCGCCTTTCCCGGCGGGCGGCGGTTTCATTTCCGCGATGTGGCCGGGCATGAACTGGCGGTGATGGTGGGGGAATGAGGCTCGTCCCTGTCCCGTTGTCATGCTGAACTCGTTTCAGCATCCATCGTGTCGCTGGCGAGATGGTGGAGGCGGACGAATGGACCCTGAAACGAGTTCAGGGTGACGGCAGAAGAGGTGGCGCCGGCGGCGTCTACCGCTCCATCAGCCGCGGCATCAGTTCGACGAAATTGCAGGGCGTGTGGCGACTGTCGAGCTGGCTGGCGAGGATATCGTCCCAGCCGTCCTTCACCGCGCCGGTGGAGCCGGGCAGCGCGAAGATATAGGTGCCGCGGGTGACGGTGGCGCAGGCGCGCGACTGAATGGTGGACGTGCCGATCTTCTGGAAGCTCAGCCAGCGGAAGAGCTCGCCGAAGCCGGGGATTTCCTTGCCGCCCAGGCGGTGGAGCGCCTCGGGCGTGACGTCGCGCCCGGTGACGCCGGTGCCGCCGGTGGTGAGGATGCAGTCGATCTCGGGATCATCGACCCAGGCGTGGAGACGTGCGACTATCTCCTCGATCACGTCATGGACGATGGCGCGGTCGGCCAGCGCATGGCCGGCGGCGAGCAGGCTTTCGACCAGGATATCGCCCGAACGGTCTTCGCCGGGGCCGCGCGTGTCCGAGACGGTCAGGACGGCGATCCGGACCGGCAGGAAGGTCCGGGCGGGATCAATCGGCACTCACGAGCCTGGTGTTGGGCGCGGCGCGGACCGCGGTGGCGCCGGCCAGGCCGGGGAAGCGCGGCCACATGCCCTGCGCCATCGCCGAAAGGCTGGGCGCGGCCTGGCCCGCATTGCGCTGGTACATCCAATAGTTGCGCAGCACGATGGTGACGTAGCCGCGCGTTTCCCAGAAGGGGATGGATTCGATGTAGAGCAAAGGATCGCCGCGATCGATGCCGAGCTCGTTCCATTTCTTCACCGATCCTGGGCCGGCATTATAGGCCGCGATCACCTTGGGCAGCAGCCCCTCGGTGGCGGAGAAATCGCGCATCTGCTCGAGATAGCTCTGGCCATATTCGATATTGGTGGAAGGGTTGGTGAGATTGGCCTTGGAATAGGTCTCGCCCTTGCGCTTGGCGATGAGCTGGGCGGTGCCGGGCATGATCTGCATGAGGCCATAGGCGCCCGCGGGGCTGACGATATCGCGGCGGAAGTTCGATTCCTGCAGCGCATGGGCATAGACGAGGGACTTGTCGACGCGCCAGCCGCCGTCCGGTGTCCAGGCCGGAGCGGGATAATGATCGCGGGTGGCGACCACCGTGCCGTTGAGGCCGTTGTGCGCCAGCCAGATCTGGGTCTCGGGCAGGCTGAGCCGGCTGGCGAGGCCGAGCAGAGCGGCATGATCTTCGCGCGTGCCGATCTTAGCCTGGTGGCGAAGCACATCGTCTGCCAATTTGGTTTCGCCGATTTCGGCGAGCGCGACCGCGGCGCGGATGTTGGGACGGGCAGACAATTGCTTCCACTGCACGCTCAACCGGTCCGGCGCGATCGGCGCCTGGGTGCGGATGCCCAGCATCTGCGCGGAGAGCATGCCGTAGAAGGTGTCATCCATCTTGGCGGCCAGCTTGAGTCGCGGGGTGATCTTCTGCGGCTCGCCCAGCGCCATGTCTGCGCGCGCTGCCCAATAGAGTCCGGCGGCGCGCATGTCTTCGTCCGCACCCCGGCGCGAGACCGCTTCGAACGCCTGCTGTGCGGCGCGCCAGTCGCGCTGGCGCCAGGCGGCGAGACCCTGGATCCAGTCCGCCTGGCTGGCCCAATCGCCGGTGCCGGCCTGCGCCTTGGCGGCGAGCATCCGGCAGCCGGCGTCGTTGCCGGACATATAATGCGCCCAGGCGATCTTCTGGCGCCATTCGGTGAGCGCTTCGGGTGTGAGCGTCGGCTCGGCTTCCGCGAGCAGCATTTCCGCGGTGATCGCGTCATTGGCCTTGATCAGCGGCTGGAGCTTCGCGCCCAGCGCCGCGCCGATCGGATCGCCCTTGGTGGCGGCAACGCGCGCGCGATTGGGCTTGCCACCCAGCCAGATCATCCGCTGCTCGGCGGGGACGTAGGGGAGTTCGGTGGCGCCCTTACGGCGGGCGAGCGCGGCGATGCGATCGGCCTCGGGCAATTCGGGCGCGGCGGCGAGCAGGGCCAGCAGGGGCGGCAGCTCGGTCTTGGGTGAGCCCTTGGCGAGATAGAGTTCGGCGCGGGCGACGGCGTGGAGCGGGCCCTCCTTCATCTCGTCCAGTTTCCGGGCCGCATCGGGCCAGGCCTGGGCGCGGATCGCGGCGAAGATGGTGCGATAGGCCTCGCGCTGGTCCGCGCTCAGCTGGCGGGGAAGATCGTTGGCGGCCGCACGGGCGTCGGTCTTGCGCAGCCCGGAAAGATCCTCGCTGGCCGCATGGGCGGGCAGCAGCGGCGCGGCCAAAAGGGAACAGGCGAGAAAAACACGGAAACTCAAGACTCGATCCCCCCGATCAGCAGGCGCAGATCCTTCCAGGCATCGGCCTTGCGGGCGGGGCTCTGGATCAGGAAGCGCGGCGCGAATGTCGCCACCGCCTGCACATTGGTCGCCGTCACCGTGGCGCCCGCGTGGTTAAGGATATGTAATTTCTGCCGGGCGTGAACCAATTCCATCCCGAGAACCGCACGGTTCACCGCTTGGCCCATCAAAAGGACGCGTTTCGGCGCGGCCAATGCGATGTGATGCCGGGCGATTTCGCCGAGCCGGCGCATCGCTGCATCGTCTACCCGGCCGCCCATCGGCCGCTCCAGGCAGAGCGCGGTGAGATAGACGGACGATCGATCCCGGCCGATCGCCGCGAGCATGCGATCGAACAGCCGGCCCGATTCCTCGGAGAGCAGCATGGCCGCGGCCTGGTCCGCCGGCTCGGGCATGTCGATCATGATCATGATCCCGCCGGTGGCGTCTCCACTGGGGAGGATACGGCGGCCCTGGCGCGAGCCGTCCGGCAAGGTCTCGCTCTCAGCGAGCCAGGCGTGGAAGCCGGCGAGCGTGACGGGCAGGGTGGCGGGCGCCGGGGTGGCGAGCGCGGCGGGCGGCGATGCGGCGGCGACGGTGCGCGGCTCGGCGAGCCAGTTGCGCGGCACCTCCTCGATAGACGTATCGACGCCGGCGCCGATCCACCAATCGAGCACGCTCAGCGCGCGCGCGCTATCCAGCATTTCAAACCCCGCCCGCATGAAATTGCTTAGAGTCAGGGTTGACGGCGGGGTCAATCCAAGGGCACCCGCTATCTGGCAAAGCGTTGTTGGTGTGCGACGACAGGAAGAGCCGGCGCCCCGTGGAGACAAGAGAATGAGCGAACGGGAATCAATGCCTTACGACGTGGTAATCGTCGGCGGCGGGCCCGCGGGCCTGGCGGCGGCGATCCGGCTCAAGCAAATGGCGGCCGAAACGGGCGCCGAGCTTGGCGTATGCGTGCTGGAAAAGGGCTCCGAGATCGGCGCGCATATCCTGTCCGGCGCGGTGGTGGACCCGCGCGCGCTGGACGAATTGCTGCCCGACTGGCGCGAGACCTGCCCGATGGCCGAAGTGCCCGTGACGCAGAACCATCATTGGGTGCTGACCAAGACCGGCAAGTTCGAGATGCCGCATCTCCTGATGCCGCCCTTCATGAACAACAAGGGCACCTATACCGGATCGCTCGGCAATCTGTGCCGCTGGCTGGCCGAGCAGGCTGACGGGTTGGGGGTGGAGATCTTCCCCGGCTTCGCCGCAGCGGAAGTGCTGTTCAACGACGATGGCTCGGTGAAGGGCGTGGCCACCGGCGACATGGGCGTGGCGCGCGACGGGACGCACAAGCCCGATTATACCCCGGGCATGGAATTGCACGCCAAATACACCTTCTTCGCCGAGGGCGTGCGCGGGCATCTCTCCAAGGAATTGAAGCGGATCTTCGACCTGGAGGCGGACAGCCAGCCGCAGACCTATGGGCTGGGCATCAAGGAATTGTGGGACATTCCGGCGGACAAGCACGTTCCCGGCCGGGTGATCCATTCGCAAGGCTGGCCGCTGACCGAGGAGGCCGGTGGCGGTTTCCTGTATCACCAGGCCAATGGCCAGGTGGCCTTGGGCTTCGTGGTTGATCTGGATTACAAGAATCCCCATCTTTCGCCCTTCGAGGAATTCCAGCGCTGGAAGACGCATCCCGCGATCCGCGCCGAGATCGAGGGTGGCAAGCGTATCTCCTATGGCGCGCGCGCGATCAACGAGGGCGGCTGGCAGGCGGTACCAAAGCTCATCTTCCCCGGCGGCGCGCTGATCGGTTGCTCGGCGGGCTTCGTGAACGTGCCGCGGATCAAGGGCAGCCACACCGCGATGAAATCGGGGATGCTGGCCGCGGAGGCGGCGTTTGCGGCGGTGACGGCCGGCCGTGAATATGACGAGCTCTCGACCTATCCCGAGGCGTTGAACGCCAGCTGGATCGCGCGCGAATTGAAGACCGTGCGCAATGCCGGCCCCGCGATCCAGAAGTTCGGCCCCGTGGCAGGCACTTTGGTCGCCGGGATCGACATGTGGATGCGCACGCTGAAGATCGGGCTGCCCTTCACCTTCAAGACGCACAAGGATAATGAGAGCCTGTGGCGCAAGGACATGGTCCCCAAGATCGCCTATCCCAAGCCGGACGGCGTGCTGACCTTCGACCGGCTTTCCTCGGTGTTCCTCTCCAACACCAATCACGAGGAAGACCAGCCGATTCACCTGACGCTCAAGGACCCCGACATTCCGATCGGCTATAATCTGCCGATGTATGACGAGCCGGCGCAGCGTTACTGCCCGGCAGGCGTATATGAGGTGGTGGGCCAGGAAGAGGGCAATCCGCGCTTCCAGATCAACGCGCAGAATTGCGTCCACTGCAAGACCTGCGACATCAAGGATCCGTTGCAGAACATCAATTGGGTGGTGCCCGAGGGCGGCGGAGGACCGAATTATCCGAATATGTGATCGCCTGGCACTCGGCGCGCTGGCAACGGCGTTGGCCTTTTCCACCCCGGCGCAAGCAAGCGATGCCGAGGCGATGGCGCAATTCGTGCGCGCGCGGCTGGCGGACAGCGCTGGCCAGCCGGCCGCCGCGGCGCAGAGCTATGCCGCGCTGCTGCTGGCCGAGCCGGGCGACATCGCCATGGCGCTGCGGGCCTATCGCGGGGGGCTGGCGGCGGGCGATGCGCCGCTGGCGCTGCGCGCGGCGAACATATTGGCCGCGCAGGGCGCCTTGCCGGCCGAGGGACGGCTGCTGCTGCTGGGCGAGGCCTTCACCAAGGGCAATAAGCAGGCGCCCGGGCTGGTGGTGGATACGCTGCAGAAGGAAGGCAATTTCGAGTTCATCGTGCCGATGCTGCGCGCTTGGGCGGATTATCGCGCGGGCGCCAGGCCGGATGGACCGCACGGGGGCGCGGCGAGCGGGCCGGCGTCCGGCTATGCGGGTGAACAGCGCGCCCTGTTGCGGATCGCCGAGGGAGGCAGCGCCGAGGGGGTGACGCTCTTCCAGTCGCTGGCGGCCAATGGCGCAAGCTATTCGAGCACGGGCGCGCGGATCGCCGCCGCCGGGCTCCTGTCGCGCGCGCGCAAGCGCGACGCGGCGATGGCGGTGCTGAGCGGCCAGAGCCCGGCGATCGCCGCGGCGCGGCTGCGCGCGGGCGGCAGGGGATCGTTGGCGGCGCCGAAGGACGTTGCCGCCACCGGCGTCTCGCTGCTGCTGCTGCGCCTGGCCGAGGATATCGGCGGGCGCGAGCCCGGAGCGCTTTCGGTCTCGCTCGCGCGGATCGCGACTTTTCTCGATCCGGCGAACGATGCGGCCTGGCTGGCGACGGCGGACATGCTGCGCGCGCAGGGCAAGGCCGAGCCCGCGCTGGCGGCGGTGGCCAGGGTGAACCCCAAGAGCGTGTGGCGCAGCCAGGCGACCGATCTGCGCGTGACCCTGCTGGCCAGCGGCGGCGATCCGGCGGATGCGCTGGCGCTGGCCCAGGCGGCGGCGGCGGCGTCAAGCGCGCGCAGCGGCGATTTCACCCGGCTGGGCGACCTGCTGGTGAACCAGGGGCGCCAGGCCGAGGCGGCGACCGCCTATCGCGAGGCGATCGCGCGCACCGAGGAAGAGGGCGCCGCGGCGGACTGGTCCGTCTGGCTGCTGCTGGGCAGCGCGCTCAAGCAGGCGGGCGAGTGGGACGCGGCGAAGACGGCGCTGGAGAAAGCGCTCGCGCTGGCGCCGGGGCAGGCGGTGGTGCTCAATTACCTGGGCTATGCGCAATTGGAGCGGCGCGAGAATCTGGCCGAGGCAGAGGCGCTGATCGTGCGCGCCAACGCGATCAGCCCGGACGACGCCTCTTTCATCGATTCGCTCGGCTGGGCCTATCATGTGCGCGGCGACAGCAAGCGGGCGGTGGCGACGCTGGAACGCGCCGTGGCCGGGCTGCCGGCGGAATCGATCATGAACGAGCATCTGGGCGACGCCTATTGGGCGGCCGGGCGCAGGATCGAGGCGCGCTATGCCTGGCGCAATGCTTTGGTGACCGCCGATGACGAAGCCAGCGCGCGGCTGAAGGCCAAGGGCGACCTGGGCTGGACCGCCGCGACCGCCGCACCCTGATTGCGATGCCGACCGAGACCGCCTGGGCCAAGATCAATCTGGCGCTGCACGTCCGCAAGCGGCGCGCGGACGGCTATCATGAGATCGAGAGCCTGTTCGCCTTTGCCCGGGATGGCGACGATCTGGCGTTTGCGCCTGCCGACGATCTGACGCTGGCGATCGACGGGCCATTTGCCGCGGGGCTGGATGCCGGGCGGGGCAATCTGGTGATCCGCGCGGCCGAGGCGTTGCGCGAGACCTTTGGGATCGCCGCCGGGGCACGGCTGACGCTCACCAAGAATCTGCCGGTGGCGGCGGGGATCGGCGGGGGTTCGGCCGATGCCGCCGCGGCGATCCGGCTGCTGGCGCGGCAGTGGCAGATCGATCTCGGCGATCCACGCGTTGGCGCGATTGCAGCGGCTTTGGGCGCGGATGTGCCCGCCTGTCTGGTGAGCCGGACCCTGCGCGGGGAAGGGCGGGGCGATGCGCTGGATCTGATCGACGGCTCTGCGCTGGCGGGCATGGCGCTGCTGCTGGTCAACCCCCGCATCGGACTCGGCACCGGGCCGGTGTTCGCGGGCTGGGACCTGGTGGATCGCGGACCGCTGGAGCACGGCGATCCGCTGGCGGCGGCGCTGGCGGGGCGCAACGATCTGGAGGCGCCGGCGGTGGCTTTGGTGCCCGCGATCGGGGATCTGGTCGCCTCGCTGGGCGCGCTCGAGGATGTGGTGCTGGCGCGGATGTCCGGATCGGGGGCGACCTGCTTCGCCTTGTTCGGGCACGATGCCGCGCGCGCCGCGGCGGCGGCGGCGATCCGCGCGCGGTGGCCGGACCATTGGTGTCTCGAAACGGCGCTGAAGTGACCCGGGCGTCCCGCATCGGGACGCGAACCGAAATGGTTAACGCAACGATTGCGCACTACGGGCAACTGGCACGGGCCTTGCTGCGTTGGTCGTCGAACGGATCGGTCCGGGCGGCATGCCGCTGAGGATCCATCCGCTGGTGATCCACGCCCGCGCGCGGCGTGCATCATATTCGGGGCGGCGGGCGAAAGCCTTGCCGCCCCGAAGCCGTTCTAGGCGAGGCGCCCGTCGGGCGGACCGATCAATAAGGCGGGTGGTCCAGCCCCTTGGGGCTGCGGGTGAAGATTTCGCAGCCGTCCTCGGTGATGCCCACGCTATGCTCGAACTGGGCGGAAAGCGTGCGATCGCGGGTCACCGCGGTCCAGCCGTCGTCCAGCATCTTCACCGCCGCCTTGCCGATATTGATCATCGGCTCGATCGTGAAGAACATGCCGGGCTTGAGCTCCGGGCCGGTGCCGGGGCGGCCGGCATGGACGACCTCGGGCGCGTCGTGGAACATGCGGCCCACGCCATGACCGCAGAAATCGCGCACGACGCCATAGCGATGCTTTTCGGCATGGCTCTGGATGGCATGCGCCACATCGCCCATGCGATTGCCCGGCCGGGCCTGCCCGATGCCCAGCATCATGCATTCATAGGTCACATCCACCAGCCGGCGGGCCTTCACGCCGACGTCGCCCACCAAATACATTCGGCTGGTGTCTCCGTGCCAGCCGTCGACCAGGGGCGTGACATCGATATTGACGATGTCGCCGTCCTTCAGCGTCCGATCGCTGGGAATGCCGTGGCACACAACATGGTTGATCGAGATGCAGCAACTGTGGGTATAGCCGCGATAGCCCAGCGTGGCGGGGAAGCCCCCGGCGCGCAGAGATTGCTCGCGGACCATATCGTCCAGCGCTTCGGTGCTTACGCCGGGCACGACATGCGGCACCAACGAATCGAGGATCTCGGCGGCGATCCGCCCGGCCTTGCGCATCCCCGCGAAGCCCTCGGGCCCATGAAGCTTGATGGCGCTGGTGCGGACGGCGGCGCCCAGATCGTCTGCGGTCACATATTCGGTCATGCCCACCATATAACGCCGCATTCGCCGCTTTGCGAGTGGGCGCGTCCAAGCTATGCGACATGGCCATGAGCGAAGAACGGATCTGGACCGCGGCGCTGGTCATCATCGGGGACGAAATCCTCTCCGGACGCACGCAGGACAAAAATGTCGCGCAGATCGCGCTGTGGCTGAACATCCAGGGCATCCGCATGGCAGAGGTGCGCGTGGTGCCCGATATCGAAGAGGCGATCGTCGAAGCGGTGAACGCGCTGAAGGCCCGCAACGATTATCTCTTCACCACCGGGGGCATCGGCCCGACGCATGACGACATCACCGTGGACGCGATCGCGGCGGCGCTGCGCGTGCCCGTCGTCGTCCACCCCAAGGCGCGCGCGATCCTGGAGGATTATTATGCCGAGCGCGGCGGACTGACAGAGGCGCGGCTGCGCATGGCGCGCGTCCCCGAAGGCGCCGAACTGATCGAAAACCGCACCTCCGGCGCGCCGGGCATCCGCCACGGCCGCATCTTCATCATGGCCGGCGTGCCGCATATCACCGCAGGCATGCTCGAGGCGCTGACCGGCACGCTGGAAGGCGGCAAGCCGCTGCTTTCCGCCACGATCGGCTGCTGGGTCGCCGAAAGCGAAGTGGCCGAGCTGCTGGGCAAGACCGAAAAGGCCAATCCCGGCTGCCAGATCGGCAGCTATCCCTTTTTCCGCGAGGGCAAGACGGGCGCCAATTTCGTGGTACGCTCCACCGATCAGGCGGTGCTCGACGCCTGCGTCGCCGCATTGGCCGCGGCGCTGGCGGCGATCGGGCGGGATACCATTCCCGGCGGGATCTGACGCGATCTCATGGCGCGCATCCTGCTCGGCTGGGAATTAGGCGCCAATCGCGGGCATCTGGTCCGGCTCGCGGAAATCGCCAGGGCGTTGGTTGCGGCAGGGCATGAGGTCCATGCCGCGCTCCAGAATGTGGACGGCGCTGCAGCGATCTTTCCCGCGGGCACGGGCATCTGGCAGGGGCCGGTCTGGCCGCGGCTGATCATCAATGTCGCGCGGCTCGAAGGCCCGGCGGTCGCGACGATGGGCGATATCCTGGTGCGCCTCGGCCTGGACCGCGGCGCGGCGTTCGCGGGTCTGATCGGCGCGTGGGAATCGTTGTTTCGCGCCATCCGCCCCGATGCGATCGTCAGCGATTTTGCGCCCGCGATGCTGCGCGCCGCCTGGACGCGGATCCCCAGCATCGCCGTAGGCACCAGTTTCGAGCGCGTGCCCGACGGTCTGGCGCATTTCCCCAGTCTCACCGGCCTGCCTGCGGTGCATAACGAGGCGGAGACGCTGGCGGGCGCGAACGAGGCGCTGCGGCGGGCGGGGCGCCCCGAGATGCCCTCCCTGCCGGCGCTGTTTTCCGCCGATGTTTCGCTGGTCGGGACGTTCCGCGAACTGGATTTTTACGGCGCCGCTCGTCCGGAAGCGCCGGTGTCGCCCACGCTGGGCGCCGCGCCGCCGCCGGTTTCCAACGGGCGAGGTGAAGAGGTGTTCGTCTATGGCTTCGAGCGGATCATGGCCGATTCGGTGCTGTGGGAAGGATTGGCGGCATCGGGGCTTCGCGTGCGGGTGCATGTGCCACGCGCGTCCCTGGCGCTCCGCCAGGTCTTCGC
>Ga0247812_10002455_pt1 | contig 10445 bp, 11 predicted proteins | sample UWRJL149409B1_FD_178011 | JGI IMG/M metagenome (GOLD analysis project Ga0247812, IMG submission 178011) | Plant litter microbial communities from Arlington Agricultural Research Station in Wisconsin, United States - UWRJ-L149-409B-1 | ecosystem: Environmental > Terrestrial > Plant litter >...
CTGTCCGAACTGGCTGAGGCTGAGCGGGGCGGGCACGGTGTCGAGCGGCAGCACGATGCGCATCTCCGAGCCCCAGCCGGCGGTGGCCTCCACCTCGAAGGTGCCGTCGAGCACGGTCACCCGCGCTACGAGCTGGCGGATGCTCGGGATCTCGGCGTCGAGATCGCCCTCGCCGTTGTCGCGGATCCCGATGAGCAGGTTGCTGCCGTCGCAGTCCCACTGGATGCGCACGCGCGACACCGCCGTGCGCTCGACGAGCGCGAGCACGGCGCCACGCACCACGGCCCGTGCGGCGTGGGCCACCTCGCCGGGCAGCGGGCGTCCGGAGAGCGGGGGTGCGACGAACTCCACGTCGAGCTCGCCGTGCCGCACCAGCGGGCCGAGGTCGTCGCGCAGCCGCTCGAAGGCGGTGTGCACCGGCTCCTGGGCGAGCAGCCGGTCGCGGTCGGAGACGGAGCGCAGCCGCACCATCGCGGCGGCCGCGACGTCGATCGCCGACTGCCGGGCCGCGGCATCGCTGTGACGGCGCGAGCGCAGCACCACCAGCAGCGACTCGAGCGCGGTGGCGTGCGCGTCCGTGAGGTCGGCGATCAGGCCGGCGCGGTCGCTCGATGCGGCTCTCGAGTCGGAGAGGTAGGACGGCGTCGCGTTCGCCACCTGCTGGTGGATGCTCAGCGCCACCAGCTGGAAGACGGCGTCGATACCGGCGAGTGCTGCGTCGTCAGCGGATGCCGGGTCCACCAGCACGAGGATCGCCCCCGTGTGCGAGGGCCAGACCAGGGCGGGCCGCCGCGTGCCGCCGACCACGGCGTCGCCGAGCAGTCGCGGCGCGTCCGCCACCGCGTCGCGCAGCACGTCGAGCTCGGCGATCGTCACCGTCTCGGTGATGGCCGCGAGTCCCGCCTTCTTCTGCGGACGCCCGGTGCAGTCCTCGGTGAAGATCACCAGCGCGCTGTGGGCCACGAGCGGCGCGAGCACGGCCGAGAGGGCGCCGGCCACCTCGAGCAGGGAGTGCTCCATCACGGCACGGGTGCTTCGGAGCAGCTCCAACGGGTGGGCGGAATCGGGCGCAGACATCCGCTCACCCTATCCGACCGGGTAGGGAAGACCGCCCGACGGGCGGGCCGGGTACCCGCCCGGGAGCGGCGAGCATGGGATACATGCCCTCCGCAGCCCTGCCCCTGATCGCCGCCGAGAACGCCCGCGTCACCGCGGCACTCGCCTCCGATCCCGCCCTCGACGCCGCCGAGACCGCCATCACCGGCGCCGAGCGGGTCTTCGTGCTGGGCGCCGGCCGCTCCGGTATCGCGCTGACCATGACGGCGATGCGGCTCATGCATCTCGGGCTCGCCGTGCACGTGGTGGGCGAGGCGACCACGCCCGCGATCCGGGAGGGCGACCTGCTGCTCGTGGCCAGCGGCTCCGGCACCACGGCGGGGATCCTCCGCGCCGCCGAGACCGCGCACTCCCTGGGCGCCGCCATCGTCGCACTGACGACCGACGCCCGGTCGCCGCTCGCGGAGCTCGCGACCGTCACCATCGCCGTCCCCGCCGCGAAGAAGCTCGACCGCGACGGCACCGCGTCCGCGCAGTACGCCGGAAGCCTGTTCGAACAGGCGGTGGTCACCATCGGCGACGCCCTCTTCCACGACCTCTGGCAGGCATCCGGCCGCTCGGCCGACGACCTCTGGCCCAGCCACTCCAATCTCGAATGACACTCCTCACCACAACAGAAAGCAGATCCCCCATGAAGCTCCAGGTAGCAATGGACGTACTCACCACCGACGACGCGCTGGCCCTCGCCGGCAAGGTCGCCCCCCACGTCGACATCATCGAGCTCGGCACCCCGCTGATCAAGGCGGAGGGCCTGCGCGCCGTCACCGCGATCAAGGACGCCCACCCCGACAAGATCGTCTTCGCCGACCTCAAGACCATGGACGCCGGCGAGCTCGAGGCCGACATCGCCTTCTCCGCCGGAGCGGACCTCGTGACCGTTCTCGGCACCGCGGGCGACAGCACCATCGTCGGAGCCGTCGCCGCCGCGACCAAGCACGGCAAGGGGATCGTCGTCGACCTCATCGGCGTGAAGGACAAGTCCGGCCGCGCCCGCGAGGTCATCGCGCTCGGCGCCCAGTTCGTGGAGATGCACGCCGGTCTCGACGAGCAGGCCGAGGACGGCTTCAGCCTCGACACCCTTCTGACGGATGGCACGGAGTCGGGAGTCGACTTCTCCGTTGCCGGCGGCGTCAGCCTCGCCACCATCGCGGCCGTGCAGTCGGCCGGAGCATCCGTCGCCGTCGCCGGCAGCGCGATCTACTCGGCGACCGACCCCGCCGAGGCCGCTGCGGCCCTGCGCGCGGCGATCAACTAGTCGGTCCCGACCCAGGTCGTTCTCGAACGAGGAGTGCACGCGCCCGCCCCGGGCGCGTGCACTCAGTCTCGTTCAGTGCGCGAAGTATCCGCGGTAGTACTCGTAGACCAGGCCGACGACCGAGATCGCGAGCAGCGGCAGCGCGAACAGCACCAGCCAGAATCCGACCGCGAGGCCCAGGAACACCAGTGCGAGGGAGCCGGCCAGGGAGATCGGCCACCAGCTCCACGGGCTGAAGAACCCCTGCTCCGCGTCGCCGTCGTCGATGTTGGCATCGATGCGGTCTTCCGGGAGCTCTCCGCCCTGGGCGGCGTGGGTGCGTCCCACGTAGAAGGCGATCAAGGCTGACGCGATGCCGGCCAGGGCGAGGGCGACCGTGCCCACCCAGTCGATGCCGGATCCGGTGATGCTGGCGGTGGTCGCGAGGTTCTGCGAGTCGAACAGGAACGACCACACCGTGTAGATCACGGCGAGCAGCAGGAAGAACCCGGCGAGAAGCCAGAACAGTCTCGCGTTGGCGCGCACGGCATGCCCCCTTGGGTCTCGGACTCGGAAATCGCCGCCAGTTAACTCCTCGGCCGCGACCGGCGAATAGATCTTGTATTTCGTCGATTCCGCGCGGCGGGACCCGCCGCCCGGCCCCTCTGCTCCGAATACCCGGCATGACGAAATCCACCGCACCCGTCGCCTCGGCCCGCGCAGCCGTGGAGGGCGTCGCCGCCGCGAGCGCGCTGGCCGCCTGGACCGTCGCACTGCAGACCCCGCCCACCGGGTTCTACCCGCGCTTCGGCCCTCTGCCCGCCGTGATCGCGGTGCACGATCAGCCGCACGAGTGGGACGTGGTCGGCTACACCCGCACCCTCGAGCTCTCCGACGGCGGCCACGTGGTCGAGACGATCACGCAGAGCGAGCCGGGCGTCTTCTTCGGGTACGACCTGAGCGAGTTCCAGAAGCTCTTCGGCCGCCTCGTCTCGGGCGCCCGGGCCGAGTGGACCTTCACACCGGAGGGCTCCTCGGGAACCGCCACGCGCATCCGCTGGACCTACGCATTCCACCCGCTGCCCGGCCGCGGCTGGATCGTGCGCGCGATCGTCGCCGCGCTCTGGGCGCCGTACATGCGGCGGGTGCTGCCGGCCATCGTCGCGGAGGTGGGGCGGCGGGGGTAGCGGGACGGCTACCGGCTCGCGACGACCGCGCCCGCCTGCAAGCGGATGACGCGGTCGGCGAGACGGATCACCTCAGCGTCGTGCGTCGCGTGCACGACGGCCACGCCACGTGCCGCCTCCCGTGAGATAGCGGCGTCGATGAGGGTGCGCGCCTCGTCGTCGAGCCCGACGGTCGGCTCGTCGAGCAGCAGGATCGCCGCCCGCTGGGCGAGGCCCTGCGCGACGAGCGTGCGCTGGCGCTGGCCGCCGGAGACGCTCGCGAGGGGACGGCGCTCGAGACCCTCCAGCCCGAGGGCGGCGATGCTCTCCGCGACGATCGCGTGGTCCGTTCTGCCGAGCCGTCGCCAGGCTCCGCGCTGCGCCCACCGTCCCATCCGCACCACGTCGCACACAGTCAGAGGGAGCGAGTCGGGCACATCGCTGCGCTGCACCACGAAGGCCACGCGCTCCTCCCGCACCACGCGGCCGGAGCGCGGCGGCAGCGTCCCGGCGATCGCCGCCAGCAGCGTCGACTTGCCCGAGCCGTTGTGCCCGGCGAGCGCGAGCACCTCGCCGCCGCGCAGTTCGAGCGTGACTCCGCGGAGGGCGTGCACCTCGCCGAGACGCACGTGGAGGTCGCGGACGGTGACGAGCGTCGGGGTGGCGTCGATGGTGGTTGGCACGTCTCTACCATAACCCACATGATTATCATTCTCATGTAAAGTCGGTGCTCGTGACCTGGCTCCTCGATCCCTTCTCCGCCGACTTCATGCTGCGCGCCCTCGGCGGCGGCCTGCTGGTCGCCGCGATCTGCGCCGTCGTCGGCACCTGGGTGGTGATCCGCGGCATGGCGTTCCTCGGCGAGGCGATGGCGCACGGGATGCTCCCCGGCGTCGCCGTGGCCGGCCTGCTCGGGCTCCCCGCGATCGCCGGGGCGGCGGCGAGCGCGGTCGTGATGAGCGCCGGCGTCGGACTCGTCGCCCGTCGCGGCCGGCTCTCGAACGACACCAGCATCGGCCTGCTCTTCGTGAGCATGCTCGCGCTCGGCGTGATCATCGTCTCCCACTCGCGCAGCTTCGCCACCGACCTCACGGCGATCCTCTTCGGCGACATCCTCGCGATCGGCCACACCGATCTGGTCACGCTCGCGGTCGCCCTCGCCGCCACGATCGCCATCGCGGCGCTCTTCCACCGCCCCTTCGTCGCTCTCGCCTTCGACCCGCGGGTCGCCGCGACCATGCGCCTGCGCCCGAGGTTCGCCGGCCTGGCGCTGGTCGCACTCGTGACGCTCGCGGTGGTCGCCTCCTACGGGGCGGTCGGGTCGCTGCTGGTCGTCGGCCTGCTGCTGGCGCCCTCCGTGGCCGCGGGACGCTGGGCCACACGCATTCCCGGGATCATGCTGCTCGCCGCGGGCTTCGGCGCGGCGGCCGTGGTCGGCGGACTCCTCGCCTCGTGGCACTTCGCCACGGCGGCCGGGGCGTCCATCGCGGCCGTCGCGATCGGGCTCGCTGCAGTCTCCACGGTCATCCGCTCTCTCGTCTCCTCCCTCGCACCCCGCACCCCCTCTACCCGGAAAGTCACCCGTGCCTCCCCTGCCTAGAACCTTCATCGCAGCCCTCGCCGTGCTCTGCCTCGCCGCCTGCTCCAGCCCGGACACCGGCTCCACCGCGTCGGCGACGCCGCACGGCTACGTCGAGGGCGCCAGCGAGGCCACCGAGCCGCAGCTGCACCTCGCCACCGTCGACGGCACCGGGCGTCTCGCGCTGCTCGACCTCCTCTCCGAGAGCAGCAGCGACATCACGACCCTCCCCGCCACCACCGACATCGGCACGGATGGACGGTTCGTGTTCGCGACCTCCCCCGCCGGCGTCACGATCGTCGACAGCGGGGTGTGGACCGTCGACCACGAGGACCACTCGCACTACTACCGCGCGGAGCCCACCGTGGTCGGCACCGCTCCGGGGGACGGCTCGGCCACCGTCGTCGCCGACACCACGCGCACCGCCGTCTGGTTCGGCGACACCGGCACCGGCGTCGTGCTCGACCGCGACGCCCTCGGCTCCGGCGCGATCGAGGAGCTGGTCCGCATCGACGGCGACCCGCACGACGGCGCGATCGTGCCGGTCGGCGAGCAGCTGCTCGTCACCGGGGCGGACGGCACCGTGCGCGTCCACGACGCCGACGGCGAGCCGCTCGACACCGTCGCCGCGTGCACCGACTTCTCCGGCACCATCGCCACCCGGGTCGGCACAGTCTTCGGGTGCGCGGATGGCGCGCTTCTCGCCACCACAGCCGACGGGGGCCCGGTCGTCTTCGAGACGGTCGCCTACCCGGCGGGAGTGACCGCCGAGCAACGGGCCACGGCGTTCCGCGGCCGGCCCGGGCGTCCCACCGTGGCCGCGGTCGCCGGCACCACCGGCGCCTGGCTGCTCGACACCCGCGAGCGCAGCTGGACGCTGCTGCCCACCGAGGTGCCGCTGCTGCTCGTGGCGGCGGCGGACGACCGTGACGGCAACGTCGTGGCCCTCGCCGCCGACGGCCGGGTGCTCGTGCTCGACCCCGCGACCGGCGCGACCGTCGCCGCGACCGGACCGCTGCTGGCCGGCACGGTCGCCGACCCGGCGCTGCTCGCCGGAGTCGAGCTCACCGTCGACGCCACCCGCGCGTACCTGAACGCGCCCGCCGAGGGCCTCGTGTTCGAGATCGACTACGCCGACGGCGCGCGGGTGGCGCGCTCCTTCGAGGTCGCCGGGTCGCCGCTGTTCCTCGCCGAGACGGGACGCTGATGCGCGCGCCGACCGCCGCCCTCGCGGGCCTCGCGCTGCTCGCCGCACTCAGCGGCTGCAGCGCGCCCGCCGCCGACCGTCCGCTGGTCGTGGTCACCACGAACATCCTCGGCGACGTCGTCACCGAGGTCGTCGGGGACGAGGCCGAGGTGATGGTGCTGATGCGGCCGAACGCCGACCCGCACTCCTTCGAGATCTCCGCCCGGGACGCGGCGCGCATCCTGCGCGCCGACCTGCTCGTCTCCAACGGGCTCGGCCTGGAGGAGGGGCTGCAGCAGCACCTCGACGCCGCGGCCGCGGAGGGGGTGCCGGCACTCGAGGCCGGCGACGTCGTCGACGTGCTGCCGTTCGCCGGCGGGGACGCCGAGGGCGCACCCGATCCGCACTTCTGGACCGACCCGGCGCGCATGGTCGACCTGGTCGGAGCGCTGTCGGAGGCGGTGGTCGAGAACGTCGCCGGTGTGGACGCCGCCGCGGTCACCGCCGGAGCGGCCGCCTACACGGCGCAGCTCGAGGAGCTCGACGCCGGGATGGCATCCGCTTTCTCCGCGATCCCCGACGGGCAGCGCAGTCTCGTGACCAACCATCACGTGTTCGGCTACCTCGCCGACCGCTTCGACTTCCGCATCGTCGGCGCGGTGATCCCGGGAGGCAGCACCCTCGCGGCCCCGAGCGCCTCCGACCTGCGCGACCTCGTCGACGCCATCGACGACGCGGGCGTCTCGACGATCTTCGCCGAGTCCTCGCAGCCCGACAGGCTCGTGCAGGTTCTCGCCGACGAGGCCGGCATCGACGTGGCCGTCGTGGAGCTCTTCACCGAATCGCTGTCCCAGCCCGGCGAGGGCGCCGACAGCTACCTGACCATGATGCGCACGAACACGGAGCGCATCGCAACCGGACTCTCCCCGTAGCGGGCGAGCCACAACAGAAGAAGGAAACACATGACAACCCTGCTCAACCGGCGCACGTCCGTGGCGGCTCTCGTCGCGGCGTCCGCCCTGCTCCTCACCGCCTGCGCGTCGACTCCCGCCGCGTCGCCCTCCGACCCCGCCGCGTCGGCGGACGAGGGCAGCCGCGTGGCGCTCACCTACGACGGCGGCATCTACGTGCTCGACGGCACCAGCCTCGAGCTCGTCTCCGACCTGCCGCTCGAGGGCTTCAATCGTCTCAACCCGGTGGGCGACGGGCAGCACGTGCTGGTCTCCACCACCGAGGGCTTCCGCGTGCTCGATGCGGCCGGCGACACCGAGCTCACCGACCTCGTCTTCGATGCCCCGACCCCGGGACACGTCGTGCGGCACGGCGGCAGGACGATCCTGTTCTCCGACGGGACGGGCGACAGCATCGTCTTCGACACCGCGTCGATCGGGTCGGACGAGCTGCCCGAGACCGAGGTGGTGCCGTCCGAGGCGCCCCACCACGGTGTCGCGATCGAGCTGGAGGACGGCACGCTGCTCTCCACACTCGGAACCTCCGACAGCCGCACCGGTGTGCGCGCGCTCGACGCGTCGCGCGAGGAGTTCGCGCGCAGCGAGGAGTGCCCCTCGGTGCACGGCGAGGGTGCGGCCCGCAACGAGGTCGCGGTCTTCGGCTGCAGCGACGGCGTGCTCGTCTACGACGACGGCACCTTCACCAAGATCCAGGCAGCGGATGCCTACGGCCGCACTGGCAACCAGTACGTGAGCGAGACCTCCCCGATCACCGTCGGCGACTACAACTCCGACCCGGACTCCGAGGGGTACCTGCTGTCGCAGCTGGTGCTGACCGACACCGAGGCGCTCGAGTCCACAGTCGTCGACCTGCCCGACGGCGTCGAGTACACCTGGCGCGGGGTCGCGCGCGACGCCGACGACAACGCGGTGATCCTCGGGTCGGACGGCGCGCTGCACACCCTCGACGTCACGACGGGCACGATCGTGTCGTCCACGCCGGTGATCGACGCCTGGGAGAGCCCGGTCGAGTGGCAGGACGCGCACCCCGCGCTGATCGTCATCGGATCGACCGCCTACGTCACGGACACCGCGGCGAACTCGATCCACGCCGTGGATCTGGCGAGCGGTGAGATCGTGGCATCCGCAACTCTCGAGGAGACGCCGAACGAGATCGCGGTGGTCACCGGCTAGGCCGCACGCCCGACGCCCTCGCGCCCGCACGGGTGCGGGGGCGTCAGAGCGCCCGCGAGGTGAAGCGCAGCAGGTAGCCGTCCGGGTCCTGCACCAGGAACTGCCGCACCCGCACCTCGGTGCCGCCGGTGCGGTACGTCTTCTCCTCCGGCTCCAGGAACAGCGGCCAGCCCGCCCCGGCGAGACGCTCGAGCAGCGGCGCGAGCGACGGGACAGCGATCTCGAGGTTCACGCCGCGGCCGAGCGGGCGCTCCAGCGGCGCCGTCACCCAGTCGCGCCCGAGCCCGATCTGGTCGAGCATCACATGGGCCGACCCGAGCGCGATGGCGGCGAAGCCCTCGTCCATCCGCTCGTAGGCCACCTCGAAACCGCAGAGCGCCACCCAGAAGTCGAGGCTCGCCGCGAGGTCGCTGACCAGCAGTTCAGGGACCAGGGCGGGGGCGGATGTCATGTCCCCCAGTATGCGGGCGCGTCGCGGCCCGAGACGGTCGCGCGACGGAATGGCGCGCGCACCCGGGGCGGGCGTACCGTGGCGGCATGACCGAGAACGAGGAGCAGCTCACGCCCGAGCAGAGGGAGCGGCTGCAGCGCGAGCGCGCCGAGGCCACGATCCGTGCCGTGAACGCCGGGGGCAATCCCGGCGAGGAGGCGCTGAAGCTCGCCAATCAGTACTCCGACGAGTGGCTCGACCGGGCGAGCGCGCGGGTGCGCCGCCTGTTCCGCCGCCGCTGACACGGACGGGGCCGCGCGGAACCGCCCGAAACTCCGGTCGGGCGTGCGAACCGCCCCGCAACTCCGGTCGACGGCGCGCCTACTCGCGTCCCTCGCCCCGCCGCAGCGTCTTGCCGGTGAAGAACGCCGGGTTCACCGCCCGCATCACGAACATCAGCACAACGCCGGTCGCGAGCAGGAACACCCCGAGGATGAACACGAGGCCGGTCTCCCCGATCTTCGAGCCGCTGCCGTAGTCCGGGTCCATCGAGTCCAGCAGCGTCGTGACGAAGATGACCGCGAGGATCACACCGCCCACGAGCGGCGCGAGGAACTTGAAGAAGAAGTTGCGCACCGAGGCGAACGCCACCTTGCGGAAGTAGTACACGCACGCCAGCGCCGTGACGCCGTAGTAGAAGCAGATCATCATGCCCAGGGTGAGGATCGTGTCGGTGAGCACGTCGGTGCTGAGCACCCGCATTACCGCGTAGAAGCCCCAGGCCACGATCGCCGCGATGATCGTGGCGAAGCTCGGGCTCTTGAAGCGCGGGCTGATCGCCGCGAAGCGCTTCGGGAACGCCTGGTAGTGCCCCATCGCGAGCATGGTACGGGCGGGCCCCACGAAGGTGGACTGCAGCGAGGCCGCCGAACTCGACAGCACCGCGAGCGACATCAGGATCGCGAACGGCCCCATCACCGGTCCCGCGAGCGCCGCGAAGACGTTGCCCTGGATGTCCTCGTTGCCGAGACCGAGCTCGCCGGTGCCGATGCCGGCGAACATCAGGCTGGCCACGGCCACCAGGATGTAGAGCACAAAGATGATCGCCACGGTGAGGGTCGCCGCGCGACCCGGTGTGGTCTCCGGATTCTTGGTCTCCTCGTTCATGGTGAGGGTCACGTCCCAGCCCCAGAAGATGAAGATCGAGAGTGAGACGCCGGCCGCGAACGCCGAGAACGACGGCAGCGCGAAGGGGTTGAACCACTCCGGGCTGAAGGCCAGCGCGTCGAAGGCCCCGCCGTTGGAGAACAGCGAGATCGCCGCGACGCTGAACCACACCAGCACGATCAGCTGGAACGCCACCAGCACGTACTGCACGGCCTTCGTGGTCTCCATGCCCCGGTAGGAGATGTAGCAGGCGGCCACCATGAACACCAGACAGGTGGCGATGTTGATGCCGACATTCGACGCCAGGTCGGCGATCGCGGGGTCCCCGGCGATCTGCGCGATCGCCAGGTAGAGGAAGTCCACCGCGATCCCGGCCAGGTTCGACAGCACCACCACCGTCGCGACGATGAGGCCCCAGCCGCC
>Ga0247812_10002456_pt1 | contig 10440 bp, 14 predicted proteins | sample UWRJL149409B1_FD_178011 | JGI IMG/M metagenome (GOLD analysis project Ga0247812, IMG submission 178011) | Plant litter microbial communities from Arlington Agricultural Research Station in Wisconsin, United States - UWRJ-L149-409B-1 | ecosystem: Environmental > Terrestrial > Plant litter >...
GCAGGCAGAGCGTCGATGATCCTGGCGACCGCGGATTCGTCGTGTGCGGCGGACACGAACCACGCCTCGAACACCGACGGCGGCAGGGACACCCCCGCGTCGAGCATCGCGTGGAAGAAGTCGCGGTACCGGAAGCCCTCCTGGTCCTTGACCTCGACGTAGTTCGTGGGAGCGTCCGGACGGAAGGCGAACGAGAACAGGTTGCCCGCTCGCTGCACCGAGTGCTCGACACCTTCGGCGGCGAGCGCACTCGACGTCTCGGTGGCCAGCAGGTCGGCGACGAGGTCGAGGCGGGCGTACACGGTCTCGTCGGCGGCGGTCAGAGTCGCGATTCCCGCGGCGACCGCGACGGGGTTCCCGCTCAGGGTTCCCGCCTGGTAGACCGGGCCGCTCGGCGCGAGCTGGTCCATGAGCGACGCGGTTCCGCCGAGTGCGGCGAGCGGAAGACCGCCGCCGACGACCTTGCCGAAGGTGAAGAGGTCGGGCGCGTAGTTGGAGCCGTCGAGTCCCCACCAGCCGGCCGAGGAGACGCGGAAGCCCGTGAGCACCTCGTCCATGATGAGCAGGGCACCGTGAGCGGTGGTGATCCGGCGGAGGGCGGCATTGAAGCCCGGCGCGGGAGGGACGACACCCATGTTCGCCGGAGCGGCCTCGACGATGATCGCGGCGATCTGGTCGCCGCGCTCGGCGAAGACGGCTTCGACGGCGGCGACGTCGTTGTAGGGGATGACGAGGGTCTGCGCGGCGATCGGCGCGGGCACACCGGCGGATCCGGGCAGCGCGAGCGTCGCGACGCCCGACCCGCTCTCGGCGAGGAGCCCGTCCGAGTGGCCGTGGTAGTTGCCGGCGAACTTCACGAGGAGGTCGCGACCGGTTGCCCCGCGGGCGAGACGGATCGCCGTCATCGTCGCCTCGGTGCCGGTCGAGACCAGGCGCACCTTCTCGACGGGGGACGAATCGCCGTTGACCACGCGACCGCGGATGATCTCCGCGAGCTCGGATTCACCGGGGGTGGTAGCGCCGAAGCCGAGACCACGGTCCACCGCGGCGTGGACCGCGGCGAGCACCTCCGGGTGGGCGTGGCCGAGAACGGCGGGACCCCACGAGTTCACGAGGTCCACGTAATCGCGACCCTCGACATCCGTAATATATGCGCCCTTCGCGCTCACGAAGGAGCGCGGAGTGCCGCCGACGGAGCCGAACGCGCGCACGGGCGAATTGACGCCGCCGGGGATGGACTGCTGCGCCCGGGCGAAGGCTTCGGCGTTGGTGGTCATGCGATGCTCCGAGCGAGTTCGACGGCGTAGTACGTGAGGATGACGGATGCGCCGGCTCGCTTGATCGAGAGGACGGATTCTGCGACGGCTCGCTCGCGGTCGATCCAGCCGTGCGCCGCAGCAGCCTCGATCATCGAGTATTCGCCGGACACCTGGTACGCCCAGACGGGCACTTCCGAGGAGGCGGCAACGTCGGCGAGCACGTCGAGGTAGCTGCCCGCGGGCTTGACCATGACGATGTCCGCGCCCTCGTCAATGTCGAGGTGGGCCTCACGGAAGCCCTCGCGACCGTTCGCGGGGTCGAGTTGGTAGGTCTTGCGGTCGCCGCGGAGGGTCGACCCGACGGCCTCGCGGAACGGTCCGTAGTAGGCGGACGCGTACTTCGCAGCGTAGCCGAGGAGCGGGGTCATGCTGTGGCCGGAGAGGTCGAGGGCGTCGCGCACGGCGGCGACCTGGCCGTCCATCATTCCGGAGAGGCCGATGAGCTGCGAGCCGGACTCGGCCTGGATGACGCCCATGTCGCGGTAGCGGAGCAGCGACGCGTCGTTGTCGACGGAACCGTCGGGCGCGAGCACACCGCAGTGGCCGTGGTCGGTGAACTCGTCGAGGCACAGGTCGGTCTGGATGACGAGGGCGTCGCCGACCTCGTCCGCGGCGATGCGCGTCGCGACGTTGAGGATGCCGTTCGGGTCGGTTGCGCCACTGCCGATCGCGTCCTTCTCCTCGGGGACACCGAACAGCATGACGCCGCCGATTCCCGCTTCGGCTGCCTCATTGAGTGCACGCTTGAAGCTGTCGAGTGAGTGCTGGAGGATGCCGGGCATCGAGCCGAGCGGGATCGCTTCGCTCACGCCCTCACGGATGAACATCGGCAGCACGAGGTCGGCGGCGTTGAGGCGCGTCTCGGAGGTGAGGCGACGCATCGCGGGCGACTGGCGGAGGCGGCGGGGGCGGACGGCGGGGAAGCCGGACATCTATGAGTCCTCGGGGTCGGGCTGTGCTTCTGGATCAGTCAGGGATCCGTGAGGGACGATGTCGGCGGCACCGAGAGCGATGAGCTCCGCGGCGACGCGACCGGCGAGGTCGGACGCGGGGGTGGGGGTGTCGGCGACGTAGAGCGCGTGCGAAGCGGTGAGTCGGCCGGACCCGTCGGGCGCGTAGACGCGACCGGAAAGGAAGAGCATGCCGTCGTCGATGAGACCGTGGACGGCGATCGGTGCGGCACAGCCGGCCTCGAGCTCGGCGAGCACCATGCGCTCGGCGTCGACGATCGTGTGGGTGGGCTTGTGGTCGAGCACGGCGACGAGCTTCTCGTCGCCCGCGCGCACCTCGAGGGCGAGAGCACCCTGTCCGGGAGCGGTGGGCCAGCCGTCGATGCCGAGGAACTCGGTCACCTCGTCGGAGCGACCGATGCGCTCGAGACCGGCAGCCGCGAGAACCACCGCGTCGAGCTCCTGGTCGGCAACCTTGCGCATGCGCGTGTCGATGTTGCCGCGGATGTCGATGACGTCCAGGTCGGCGCGACGGGCACGGAGCTGCGCGGCACGGCGCGGGCTGCCCGTGCCGACACGAGCGCCCTCGGGCAGGGTGTCGAGGGTCAGTCCGTCGCGCGCAATGAGGGCGTCTCGGGCATCCGCTCGCTTGGGGACGGCAGCGATGACGAGATCGGCGGGCTGCTCGGTCGGGAGGTCCTTGAGCGAGTGCACGACGACATCGCACTCGTTGTTGCGCAGGGCATCGCGCAGGGCGCTCGCGAAGACTCCCGTGCCGCCGAGGCTCGCGAGCGATTCCTTGGACGTGTCGCCGTGGGTCGTGACCGTGATGATCTCGATCTCGACGCCGGTCTTCGCGGCGAGCGAATTCGCGATCGACTGGGTCTGCGCGAGAGCGAGGGCCGAGCCCCGCGTTCCGATACGGACGACACTCACGGGAGCACTCCCGCGAGAGCCGGCTTGAAGCCGAGGCGCACGTTCTCGCAGCAGCCCGGGCGGCACACGTCGTACCAGGGACCGAGATCGGTCAGCGCGGGGCGCTCCTCGACGGGCATGCCGTCACGTCGCTCGAGCACGAGGTCGATGAGACCGGCGACGTACGCCTTGTGCACGCCGGGGGTCGGCACACGCACCGCGAAGACGCCGAGCTTCTCGCTCGTCTCCATGGCCTCGGTGTCGAGGTCCCACTTGACCTCCATGTGGTCGGAGACAAAACCGAGCGGCACGATGACGACGGCCTTGATTCCGGATGACGCGAGCTCTTCGATCGCGTCGTTGATGTCGGGCTCGAGCCACGGCATCGAGGGAGGACCCGAGCGGGACTGGTAGACGAGCGACCACGCGACGGACGCCGCGGTGGCGCCCTCCGTGGGGAACTCCTGCGCCGCCATGACGACCTCGGCTACCGCGTTGTGCTGGGCGGCATACGCTCCGCCCTCACCGAACCCGCGGGACGCGGGACCGCTCTTGGAGGCGTCCGAGGAGGGGATGGAGTGTGTCGAGAAGAGCACGTGCGTCTCCTCGGGCGTGAAGCCCTTCGCCGCGGCATCCGCGAGCCCCTGCTCGACGCCCTCGATGAAGGGCGTGACGAAGCCGGGGTGGTCGAAGAACTGGCGCACCTTGTCGATGAAGATCTGGCCGGTCAGGCCGGTCTCGTCGAGGGCCATGGCGTAGTCCTCGCGGTACTGGCGGCAGCTCGAGTAGCTCGAGTACGCGCTCGTGCCGATGGCGATGAGCTTGGAGAAGCCGCGCTCCTTGGCCTCGGTGAGGGCGTCGCGGATGTACGGGTCCCAGTTGCGGTTACCCCACAGCACGGGCAGGTCGATGCCGCGGGCGGCCAGTTCGGCCTCGAGTGCTGCCTTGAGCTCGCGGTTCTGCTCGTTGATCGGGCTGATGCCGCCGAACGCGCGGTAGTGGTGCGCGACCTCTTCGAGGCGCTCCTCGGGGATGCCGCGGCCACGGGTGACATTGCGGAGGAACGGGATGACGTCGTCCTGGCCTTCGGGTCCGCCGAAGCTCGCGAGGAGGATCGCGTCGTACGCGACGGGCTCGGTGACGTGCTCGGCACCACTCGCTGCCTCGTCGGACGCTGCGGCGCGAACGACCGCAGTGAATTCTCCGTTGGAAATGGTCACGACAGCACCTCGGCGATCTCCGACGCGTCGATGCGACGACCGGTGTAGAACGGGACTTCTTCACGAACGTGGCGACGGGCATCCGTCTGGCGCAAGTGGCGCATGAGGTCGACCAGGTCGACGAGTTCGGGTGCCTCGAGAGCGAGGATCCACTCGTAGTCGCCGAGCGCGAAGCTCGCGACGGTGTTGGCGAGCACCTGCGGGTACTGGGCGCCCTTGCGTCCGTGGTTGCCGAGCATCGCACGGCGCTCCTCCTCGGGCAGCAGGTACCAGTCGTAGCTGCGCACGAAGGGGTAGACGGTGAGCCACTTCTCCGGCTCCTTGCCGCGCATGAACGCGGGGAGGTGGTTGCTCGTGAATTCCGCGTCACGATGCACGCCGAGGGCGTTCCAGGTGGGGACGAGGTCGACGAGGAGCTTGCTGCGGCGCAGCACCCGGAGGGCCCACTGCAGGGTCTCGGGAACCGGGCCGTGCAGCCAGATCATGAGGTCGGCATCCGCTCGAACCGACGAGACGTCGTAGAAGCCGCGAATGGTGACGCCGGCGGCCTCGACCTCGGCGATCTCCGCCGACAGGTCGCCCTTGTGGGACGAGGCGCCGGGTTCGCGACGCAGCACCGCCCAGAGGGTGTAACCGAGTTCGGGGGTTTCAGCTGGTGTTTCTGGAGCGGGGGCGCTTTCCGCGCTGGTATTCATGGGATCTATCCTCCCTCGCGTCACCGCCGCCGTCTAATTGGGATGCCCTTTCCTGTGGGCCGCCCGAACGACCGCACCCGGGCTACGGGTGCGGTCGTTCGATCACGCGCTGGCTACTTGAGCACGTCCTTGACGTTCTCGCCGGCCTGCTTCGCGGAGGACTTGGTCTGGTCGGCCTTGCCCTCGGCAACGAGCTTGTCGTTGTTGGTGGCGTTTCCGACAGCTTCCTTGCCCTTGCCGACGAGGTCTTCTGCGGCGTTCTTGATCTTGTCTGCTGCACTCATGTGAGTTCCTTTCCTGGGGTGTGGCTAGTGCACACGTTGTTCGCGCGCGAAGCTCGCGCGCACACCGGTCGCTACGTGGAGCAGCACCGGAATCCTGGTCTCGAGCACGTCATCGAGCTCGATGACCGCCCGCTTGACGGCGTCGACGACGAGTCGTACGTCGGCCGACCGCCGGGTCGTGACGCGCAGTTCGAGCGCCACGGTCTTCTTGTCGGTTCGATACGCCCTCGATGCCACCGAGACGACGTCGACGATGCGCGACACGTCCTCGGTGATGAAGTCGGCCGCGACACGGGCATCGACGGATGCCCTGCCCGAGTCATCCGTGACCGTCACGACAGTGCGTGTATGGCCGCGTCCTCGCGTGAAGACCCACAGCAGGGCGAGCACCACGACAACGAGTGCGGTCGCGGCGGCGATCCACAGCGCGTTCGTGGGCGGCGCCGGGATCGCGGGAACGTCGACGACGGGCATTGCCCGGTTGCCGACCCACGCGGCTGCTGCGATCAGTGCGAGGCCGAGGATCGCGATGATGATGCGATTGCCGATGCGATTGCTGCGGGTCACGATCCCACCACCCCTCTCTCGTTCACGCTGACGGATACGGCGAGCGCCGGTCGCGGGTCGAGCGCGGCGACGAGTTGCTCCGCCGCTGTCGTGAGCGATGCCGTGTTGAGCGGCACGCCGCTCGTCGGTGTGATGCGCACCACGCCGCGGCGACGGGCGACCACGGTGCTGATGCGCTCCGCCGGAACCCGGGCCTCGCGATTCGTCGCGTGGCTGATGGCTCCCGCGAGCACGTCGTCATCGATCACGACGGCCATGCGGTCGTCGAGGAGTTCGTGACGCGAGCGGGTGCCGGGCGAGAGCGCGACGACGAGCAGGACGATGCCGAGTACTGCCGCGACTGCCGCGCCGATGAGCACGGGAGTGCCGGGGTTCTCGATCGCGTCGATCGCATCGACGGGACTCACGAGCAGGGCGGGCATGCCGGTGGCGGCGAGCACGCTCTCGATGCCGGCGTAGATGGCGACGATGGCGAGCACGACGAGCGCCACCACGACCGTCCCGGAGCGCGACCGGTGACGCGAGCGACGCACGAGGCGCCGGTAGAGCTGTTGCTCGGTCATTTCACTCTCCTGGTCTCGGTCTCGTCGCTGATGATCGCCGACGAGATGGTGACGTCGACGAGCCCGACCCGGGAGTCGGCAATCGTCGTGACGTCGTCTCGGATGGCCACTCGCGCGGCCTGGATGCGCGTCATGATGCCGTCTCCCCGGTGCTCCGATCGCAACGGCTGCATGCGGAGCGGACCGGTGATGGCCACGGCGAGAAGTCCACTGTCGTCGGTGAGCTTCACGCTCACCGCGTCGGCCTTCACGCCGAGTCGGTGGGCCGCGATGGCCCGCACCGTCTTCTCGAGCGCTCGCGTCGACACGGCATTGCGGCCGGCGACCCGGGCGCCGTCGGCGACTGCGGTCACTATGCGCTCCGGCGACCGCGCGCTGCGTCAGCCACCGCTCGCACGTCGAGTCGACCGGTGACGATCGCGCCGACGACTCCGCCGATGAGGCCGAGGACGACAGCGAGGAGGAATCCCCAGAAGCCGAACACGAGAGCGACGATCGCGAGGACGATGCCGGCTGCTGCGCCGATCACTGTGCCGTTCATACGACGCGCGCCTCTGCGACGGGAGCGGTCTCTGCGTCGGTCTCGGGAGCGTCATCGACGCCCGGGATGTGCACGTCGGTGACGGTCACGTTGATCTCTGCGACCTCCATGCCGATGAGGTCGGTGATAGCGGATGCCACGGCGGCACGCACCGCGTCGGCGACGCCGGTCAGGGGCAACGGGTACTCGACGACGATGGTGACGTCGGCGGCGACCTGGGTCTCGCCGACCTCGACCTTGACGCCCTGGCTCAGGTCGGTGTTGCCGATGGCGTCGCGGATGGCTCCGACCACGCGGGCGGCTCCGCCTCCGAGAGCGAAGACGCCGGGAACCTCACGTGCGGCGATGCCGGCGATCTTGGCGATGACCGGGTCGACGATGACCGTCTTGCCGGACGCCACGGTGACCGCGCCCAGCGGTGTTGCGGTGGCTTTCGGGGTGGACGTTGTCTGGGCTGCCATGGTGTGCTCCTCGTTGTTCCGTATCGTGTCCCTTGTGGGCTACACGACTAAGACGCATTCGGAGCGTGGATCGTCACGGTGCGCGTGTGAACCTGTGAAACGGCTGGGGCGACCGTGATCGATCTCGCCGCGGCATCCGATGCCCTGCTCGCCGGTCGAGCCGCCGACGGTGACGCGAACGCGTTCGGAGCGCTCGTGCGTCGGCACGGTCCATACCTGCGGGCGTTCGCCACGCGACTGACCGGTTCCGCCGCGGATGCCGACGATGTCGTGCAGGAGGGCCTCATCGCGGCATGGGACCAGCTCGACACCCTGGGAGAGCCGGGCAAGGTGCGGGCATGGCTCGCGACCATCGTCTCCCGGAAGGCGACCGACCGCATCCGCTCTCGCAAGCCGTCGAGTGAACTCGACGAGGAGCGCGCCGAGGACAGCGAGCGCGGTCCCGAGCAACGGGCGATCGCGACATCGCAGCTCGACGCTCTCTCGGATGTGCTCTCCGCTTTGCCCGACGCCCAGCGACAGTGCTGGGTGCTCAAGGAGGTCGGCGGCTATTCGTACGAGGAGATCGCCGAACGGCTCGGGGTCACGCCCGTCGTCGTTCGAGGGCGACTTGCTCGCGCACGCGCAACAGTGATCGCGGAAATGGAGGCCTGGAGGTGACGATGGACGGCATTGGCGGAACCACATACACGCTCGACGACCTGAGCGACTACCTCGACAGCGGACGGCTGCCGGTCAACGCGGAGATCGAGGCGGATGCCGAGTGCCAGGCGGTACTCGCATCCCTCGAGCGCGTCGGGTCGCTCTCCCGCGAGCTCGTCGCTCGGGACGCCGATGAGAACCCGACGCTCGACGAGAGCTGGTTCGGCTCGCTCTTCGCGACCATCGCCCTCGAGGTCAAGGCGGGCAAGGACATCCCGTTGTCCTCGAGTGACCCGCACACGAGCTTGAGCATCACCGAGGGCGCTATTCGGGAGCTTGTCAGGGCTGCGGGCGATTCCGTCGACGGAGTGCTCGTCGGCAGTGTGCGACTGTCGGAGTCCGTCGTCGACATCTCCATCAGCGTTCTGCTCGGCATCCCGGTTACGGGAGCCGCGGAAGCGGTGCGGCAGGCCGTCTACTCCGACCTGTTCAAACACACCGAGCTCGCCATCGACTCCGTCAACGTGACGGTCGACGACGTGCACGTTATCGCGACCGAAGGGGGCACCGCATGAGCGACCTCGCCACAATCGTCGAGGAAGCGGTTCGCGCCGTGCCGGGAGTGACCAGCCTGTTCTCGGTCGGTCCCGCATCGCTCGTCGCGGTCTCGGGCACGGACCCGGTGCGCATCGCCGTGAGCGTCGGCGTCGACAGGTCCATGCAGGCACCCGCGACGGCCGCGGAGATTGCTGCGGTCATCCGCTCGATCGCACCCGCCGGTGCGGACATCTCCGTGCGGATCAGCCGAGTGGCATCGTGATCGTTTAGAGCTTCGCGTACCGCGCGCGGACGAAGCTGTAGACCCCGAACGCGATGAGGCCGATGGCCACCGCCGCGAGCACGATGACCCCGAACGGCAGTTCGACGAGGGATTTGAGAGCGCCGTCGAGACCGGACGCCTTCGTCGCGTCGCTGGTGAACGCGGCGACGAGGAACAGGAGTCCGACGACGACGATCGCGATTCCCTTGGCGATGTAGCCGGCCATGCCGAGCTTCGTCGTCGCGTTGCCGACCGAACCGGGCGGGAGGGTGATGTCGTCGAGGAACTTCTTCTTCGCGCCCTTGATGATGAAGTAGACGCCGATCGCGGCGACGACGAGTCCGAGGACGACGAGCAGGATGACGCCACCCGGCGTCTTCAGCAGGGTCGCGCTCAGGCTTTCGGTCTGCTGTGCGCTGTCGGTCGATCCGCCACGCGCGAAGGTGAACGCGGTGAAGCCGACGGCCAGGTACGCGATGCCCTTGCCGCCCTCCTTGAGCTTGTCCTTCCAGTCGTTCCCAGCTAGGAACGCCGTGATCAGCTGGAAGATTCCGAGGGCCCACAGGCCGATGACGACGATCCACAGCACGGCAGCACCGAGCGGGTTGCCGGCGAGCGTCTGCAGGGCGCCGCCCTGGTCGGCATTTCCGCCCCCGCCTCCGAAGGCCACGCCCAAGGCGATGCCTCCGATGAGGATGTGCAGGAGGCCGTTGACGGCGAATCCGCCCCGCGCGGCTGCGCGGAATGCGGTGTTGTCACGAACGGAATGTGCGGTGCTGGTCGCTGAAGGCATGGCTAATACCGTAGGGCGCTCAGAAGAGCGGATGCGACGGGCTCTTGTCTTTCCCAGCCGTTGTGCGGGCGGGACCGCCTACTCCTCTTTTTCTGCTTCCTCGTGAGCTTCGGCCGCCGCGTCCTCCGCCGCGAGCAGCTCGGTCGCTACGGCAGTCGCCTGCGCGATGACGTTCGCGAGCCCGGTTCCGGCGGTCGACTCCCCCACGTATGCGAGGCCGTCGTCGGCAACCGGTCGGGGCAACGGGCGCGTCCATTCCACCCGCGCGAAGTCGAGCACGGATGACGCGGGCAGGTCGATACCCGTCAGGTACGCGGCATCCGCTCTCGCGATCTCGTGCAGCTCTGTGATCGAGCCAGCGACCGCACCGTCGTACGACAGGCGGAGCACGTGCTTCCCGTCGGCACGCTCAGCGAGCCACGGCCACTTGGCGGTCGCGTGGGTGAGCGCCTTCGCCCGCACCGCGGTCGTACCCGCCGCGACGAGGACTCCGCTGCCGCGCGGTGCCGCGTCGAGCGCCGGGGCGTCGACGACGAGGGTCGCGAGCGTGACGCGGGTGGCGACACCGGTCGTGGGCGCGGCCATCACGATCGTGGCATCCGGAAACTCGTTCTCGTCGAGCGTCGCGTCCAGCCGGATGTCGACGCCGTAGGTCTGCAAGTCGGCGGTG
>Ga0247812_10002460_pt1 | contig 10437 bp, 3 predicted proteins | sample UWRJL149409B1_FD_178011 | JGI IMG/M metagenome (GOLD analysis project Ga0247812, IMG submission 178011) | Plant litter microbial communities from Arlington Agricultural Research Station in Wisconsin, United States - UWRJ-L149-409B-1 | ecosystem: Environmental > Terrestrial > Plant litter >...
CCAAACTGTCGCCGGCTTCAAATCACCGGCGATTGTAATCCGCCTCGGTGGTTCTTGGATGATCACATGAGCATTTGTACCACCGATGCCAAATGCACTAACACCAGCACAACGTGGCCGGCTTTCTCGTGACGGCCACGGCTGATTTCTCAGTACTGGAGACATGTTGGCACCTTGCCAATCTACCCCAGCAGTAGGTTTAGTGACGTGTAACGTCTGCGGCAGAGTGCAATGCTTGATTGCGAGAGTCACTTTTAGTAGCCCGACAAGCCCACTAGCTGCTTGAGTATGGCCAATATTAGACTTAGCCGCACCGATCAACAGAGGCTCTCGATTAGCACGACCGGGGCCAAATACCTCAGCCAGCGCCGTGGCTTCGATAGAATCACCCAGCTTAGTAGCGGTACCATGTGTCTCAATATAGTCTATGTCATCGGGCTGAAGTCTCGCTGCAGCTAGGGCGGTACGAATGAGTCGTTGCTGGGCAGAGCCGCTGGGCGCAGTTAAGCTCGCACTACGTCCATCATGGTTGACAGCGGTACCGCGTATTACGGCATAGATATCATCCCCATCACGTTGAGCATCGGATAACCGCTTAAGCAAAACGACAACCGAGCCTTCGGACCATCCTGTGCCTTGTGTATCGGCGGAAAATGATCGACAACGGCCATCTGGAGACATTCCCTGGAGCTGGGAGAATTCTACATGCAGTCCTTGATTAAGCATCAAACTGATCCCCCCAGATATTGCCATATCACATTCACCCTGACGCAGAGCAGTGCAAGCAAGGTGAGTGGTGACTAGTGAGGAGGAGCATGCAGTGTCTGTCGTCATTGCTGGGCCTTGTAAGCCTAGGTGGTATGAGATGCGGCCGGACATGGTGGCAGCAGCTGATCCTGTCACCGTATATCCGTCAATATCTGCCAAATCCCGAATGGCGGCTGGGTTAAGGCTTTGATGGGCTAAAATATTGCTGGTGCCGATGAACACGCCTGTCTGGCTATCCCGTAGCTGTTCTGCAGTATAGCCTGCACGCTCAATCCCTTCCCAACAAGTTTCGAGCAGAAAGTACTGCGAAGGATCTAGCCTGCGAGCCTCTCTTGGTGAGATACCGAAGAAGGATGTATCATATGCGTCGATACAGGGAAGGAATCCACCCCGGCGGCAATACGAATTGCCTTGGGCGTCTGAGCTGACATCATCATCACTCCAACGGTCCTTGGGCACGTCAGTAATAGCATCACCACCTTCCTCGAGTAGCTTCCAAAAGTCTTCGGGGGAATTAATGCCACCAGGTAGGCGACAAGCCATAGATACAATAGCAATGTCTTCGTTACTATCATCTCTGCGAAAATGCTGAGTGGCGTCAAGTGTCTGGTGAGATTCATCGGGAACTCTGGTCAAATACGCTGATAATGTCTTGATGGTGTAGTGTTCAAGTAATTTGGCTGCTGGAACAGGACGGCCAAGCAGTCTCTCGAGCTCCTTTTGGATGCGAACGACACGTAGCGAATCCCCTCCAATCTCGAAGAAATTATCCTGTATACTGATTCGGTCATGGCCAAGGATCCTCGACCAAATTAAGAGTAGCTGACTCTCTAATTCGGTGACTGGCATCACGACGGCTTCTGTAGCCTGAAGTGCTGCCATTGGGTCGGGAAAGGCCATACGGTCAATCTTTCCGTTTATCGATACCGGGAAAGCTTCCATCTCTACGAAAAATGCTGGCATCATATAAGCCGGAAGTTTTTTGAGAAGCCAAGGGCGTAACAACCGATCAGCGCGGTCACGCCCTGCTCTCTTGATCTCAGATTCGCCATTCCCGAGCGGCCTCACCTTTCGCACGCAATAAGCTACAAGTCGGTCATCATGGCCAATCACAACTGCCGCGGACATGTCCTCATGTGCTGTAATAGCTGTTTCAATATCACCCAGTTCGATTCTGTGTCCTCGGATCTTGACCTGTCCATCTATACGGCCCATAAAGCTTACACATCCAGACGCTGTGAAGCGAGCGACATCACCAGTTCGGTACATCCTGCCAGAGTGGAAAGGATTATTGGGAAATCGAGCCTGACTAAGCTTGTTGTTGTTACGATAGCCTCGTCCAATACCGATTCCCCCAATACACAGCTCGCCAGGAGAGCCGAGTGGAACAGGTGACATGTTCTCGTCCAGTATATAAAGGTAGGTGTTCGCAATAGGACCTCCAATTGTCACATCATGATCATGGAATACCCTGCAGAGACTAGAATATACAGTTGACTCAGTTACGCCATACAGATTCCACAACATGTCTCCACAGTCCAGCAAGCGATCTGCAAGTGCTCGAGATAGCGCTTCGCCGGCGCACCAAATATTCTTAAGTCGAGGTTGATCGCTCCAGCCGGAATCTAGTAGCATTTGCCAGATTGCGGGTGTTCCCTGCATTATGGTGATTTGGTGTCGCTCCATAAGTTTTATAAGGGCAGTCATGTCTGTTAATTGTTGCTTTTGCGCGATGATTGTAGTTGCTCCGCAAACGATTGGCAAAAACCAATCGACAACAGCTACATCAAAAGACACGGCGGTGATAGCAAGCAGCCGGTCGTTCTCGTTGCATCCCGGTTCCTTTTGCATTGACAAAAGCAGGTTTGTGAGACCTCCATGAGTTACCTCAACGCCCTTTGGCCGGCCAGTCGAGCCGGAAGTATACATAACATATGCAAGGTCGCCACTTTGAATTGACACATTGTTGCTACTGCTACCGGTCGAGTCCGGGATTGTCACGTGTAGCGCCTCAGCGATGCTCAGGCAGCTCACAGTTTGTAATGAAGCGAAGGCCTCGAGTGTGCTAGTACCAGTTATAACTAGCTTGGGGCACGCATCTTCCATCATTTGGTTGATGCGTTCTATGGGCAATGTCGGTTCGATAGGCAGATATGCGGCACCTAACTTCATGACTGCTAACATTACCGGGACAAGCTCGACGCAGCGATCAACAGCCACGCCGACGAGGTCACCATGGCTGATTCCTCGCTGACTAAAAACTCCGGCAAAATAATTTGCAGATGAATTCAGTTCTCCAAAGGTGAGTTTTTTGTCGCCACAGATTATAGCGACCTTGTGGTAGTATTTCTCAATGACAGACTCGAGAAGCTCAGGTAGACACAGATGTAATCTTGACGAAACATCAATATCGTCAACTTGGTACTCTTTGACAGTCGCCTGGTCCTGTTTGTTTTCTTCTGCGATGATATGCATTTTTCTTAACATTCGCCCTGCTGTATCCAATGGTCATTTAGCTGTACAGATTCAGGTGTTCTATAATAGGTGAAAATATAATTACCCTTCTCATAACTTTTTCTCTAAGATCTTGAATTTGGCTCTTCTTTGTACATTATAAGGGAATTACACGTTTTAAAGTACTTTTCTACAAAGCAAGCTATTCTAAATCGACGCATTTTGTCACGGACGTATAGCAACCGATGCCTAATATCAAAGGCTCCAATTCATCTATAGCTTCCCCACCTTACCTAGTTACAATTTATACTTTTCTATCACACTTTATTTGCCCTGCAGCTTACACATTTAACGGATTTGTTTTTTTAATTTACATAATTAGTGTCTAATAATAATGTATCATAACGTTTAATGTATTTATATATATATAAATATATATATAAATAAATTAAATATTCGGTAAATCTTGAAAAGCCACTAGTAATAGATAGTATTTTAAAATAAAATAAAAACACCTAACCCTAACTAGCTAGTGTTACGTGATTAGTTTTTGGTTTCTTTATATTCTGCGTAGTTAACTAACAGTCTCCCACATTGTTTTTTATTAGCCCGCATTTAAGCCGTAATAAAATAGGAACCGTCTCGCATGCATTTTGTAAAAGCTTCGAAGAAACAGCCAATCACGTATATAAGCTCGTATAGTTGTTATTGCATGTCGTAGCATCATAAAGTTACATCAGGTAAAGCTTTAGTCAGACAAATAGTTGTCACCTAACATCATGGACACATAGGCCGGTTTAACTTTATTATTTGAGCCTTGTAATACTACCCGCCTGGAAATAAGCTTCTGACAACCAGTCGATCGTGTATATACGTGTCTTCCGGCGGTATGTCGAGATACGAAACAGTAGAGTTATACCAAGTGGAGTTACGGTTGCGGCAAAGCACAACTAACAAGGTTATGGTCATGCTCGTGAGAACAGGGAATAAAGGCTAGGATGACTTAGCGCGAAACAAGGATTCGAACCACTTATAGCTTGAATTTGCCATTCTTTAAGGCAGTAGTCGTCTACTTCGTAGATCATTGCGTACGCAAACCTCTGGACACTTTGTAACAAGAAACTGAGTCTCATCTTCTTTTATTGCACCATGGCCGTTGTCGCAGTCGCTGGTGGTATGGGTGACCTGGGTCGCCCAATCACGGACGCTCTCTTTGAGAATGGGAAGTATGAAGTTCACGTTATGTCAAGAAAGGTAGCGAAATGTTCCGTCGACTATTTCATAATACTGAACATATAAATGCAGGTTTTGGAAAATCTTCTAAATTCAGAACGCATCTCGCCATTGACCGGTAAAGCTTATCGCCGTATCATTCAGACCGATTATTCGTCTGAGGATTCTCTAGTTGAGAAGCTTACAGCAAAACATATCAACATTATTATCTGTGCTTTTTCAATGGACTCTGAGTCTGCATGCGCCTCTCAGCTGCGACTTATCCGCGCCGCAGAACGGTGCACTTGCGTCACACGCTTTGTCCCCTCCGAATTCAACGTCGAGTACGACGTTGGCGACGACATCCTCCCTTACCCGGAAAAGAGATTTCATCTCACCGCTCGGCGAGAGCTAGCCAAGACAACCACACTCGAGTATACCTACATTTACTCGGGTATGTTCATGGACTATTTTGGCCTCCCGCGAGTGGCCAGCTCATTGCGTCCACTGTGCTTCTGCATCGACCCGGCAAGTGGACAGGCAGTGCTGCCGGGAGATGGAGAAGGGAGGATGAGCATGACGTTTACAACGGACGCCGCGCGGTACCTAGTGCTTGCACTCGGCTTGGATAAGTGGCCGCGGATTATGACAACAGCAACAGCCACTGTGTCAATGAATGAGCTCGTCAGGCTGTACGAAAAGACCATGGGTCATAAGCTTAAAGTTCGCTATCAGCCAGTCGAAAAATTGCTGAATCATGAAACAATTGATCTACCAATCAATCTAGCCATAGCAAAGAACCATCCTGATCGGTTCCCTCAGGGAATTCGAGGGTTGGTCGCGGACCTTGAAGCAGGTGTCGCACTTGGCGGATATGATTTGAGCAGACTAGGTCAGCATCTCGATTTGGTCAAAGAATTTGAGGGAAAGGCACCCGCGCCAATGACTATCGAGGATTTGATAGAGAAGGCGTGGAAGCCGGCTTCTAGCCAGTGAGCAGACTCTGAAGTTTGGGCTTCTTGGTTAGACACTCGTTGGCTTTGTGATCACTTCAAGAAAATTTATTACACCCATAGAACTAGCAAGCTGCTGGACAATCTGGCAGGTAGCCAGTTATTCGGGCGCATATTGTTGAAGAGTCATTGACAGAAGAGCTTCTTGCGGTGAATTCTTCATTTGTCTTGCCAAGTATATCCTGTCAACGTTATACATGCGCTTATATTGGATTCTAGTAGTGTTTACACCGCACTGCTCTTACTTAATGGCTAAGACTCGATTTCTTAATGCCATTTACCCTGATTATGGCTTTCAAGTTTCCCTCCCCAATCAATCATGCTCTATCGTGTCTGAAGAAATTCCACAGGTCAATTGATTTCCAACAAGCATCAAGATATTTGCAACATGACTCCGGCCTCTCCTAGCAGTAAACTTCATCCACCTCACCGTAGTTAGACTTCCACACTCCAGGACTGTTCTTCAGGAACTGTGATCGGAAACCAATCATACGCTGGCCTCGTGGGCTGAGTGTTCTGGCAATCTCCTTCTCAACAATAAACGGATATGCCTCTTCAGGTGTTAAATAAGAGCACTGAAAAACTAACGCGACGCATCTTCTCGTGGAGTCCTTGGTTCTATTGGCGCCACCTCCATGCACAACTTTTCCAGTAATAAAACAAGCGTCACCTGCCTCCATCTCTGCTGGAATAGTTTCTTCTGGGGTTCCATTCTTAGAAAAGTCATCCCACATGTGGCTTCCAGGAATGAGCCTAGTTGCACCGTTCTCGTCAGTGAACTCAGTTAATGCCACTAGAAAGTTGCAGCTAGCCTCAGGCGCACTGGGGCCACAATGCGTGAAGATAGGGAACTGCCACTGATCACGATGTAGTGGCTGGGCTTTGCTCCCAGGGCCAATATCAATGAGTTGAGCAGAGTTCATCCAGTATCCCCCAGCATCTTCCAGGTAGATCTCTTCGCACAGTTGGTGGATCAAGTCGCACTCGAGAAATTCATGGCGAAATGTTTTGCTCACTGCGACCAAGCCATTCAAACGCTTTGTATTGTCACCGTGAAATTCCCTGAGCCATTCTTCCGAGTGATTTGATCCTGAGCCAAGCTTGTCCATAGAAGGCTGCACCTCTTCATTTAGACGACGAACTTGATCCTTAGTGAAGAGGCCCTTGATAATGACACCCCCATCATCGCGAAGGGCTTTAAGGATAGCATCGCAGCCTTCTGAAGGGTTGATTTTCTGTAAGTTGGCTGTAGTTGTGGACATGGTAAAAGTGAAACGGATGCTTTAGTAGCTCCAAAAGAATGATTGCGGGTGATGTGAACATTAACTGAAAACAAGGCAGCTATGAGGGCTGTCTGTCTATGCTCGATGGCGGTGAGATGTTTTGTCTAGAAAGGAATGAAAGCCGTTGTCATTTCCAAGTCATGTTGATGCTTGGGCCTTACATGCATATGGCTGGCACAGTGTCCAATTATAGAGCACGGCACGTAAAATGTTACATGCAACATGCAGTAGTGTTTACTTCTAGGGGTATGTTCAAACATCGAAAATATTTTATAAAAAGGTGGGTACTTGATCAGAGACTATGCGCTATAATTACAAACATGTAAGATTTCAATAGCATAACTTATATAATGATAACACTAATAAATGTTTTGAAAATATCATATATATAAATTAATATATCTAAATGATGTAAAATCAAGTTATCCATAAATTTTATTTTGACAGTCCTAGATTATCTTCGCTTCGAATTTAACCGGGCAGATCCTCTATTGATAAGACCCCATTTTACTAAAGTCTACGATACAGAAGTGTATATCCGTAATAGCGGCTGCGTCTTTTCGCCCCACATACTGCTTTGACTACCCCATGTGGACATTCTCTTTTAGATGGTAATTACCATTCATCTGTGTTCTGGAACACCGCCAGGAGCTATTTTCAAAACCACAAAACTAATTCCCGCAACCTCCCGCAACAAGAACCTCCCGCAACAAGCTGGCTTGTCTTCATAGCAGTCTCCCTCACTCAACCTGGAAGACACACCATCGGAAAAAAAATTCCTTAAACAATGGGGTCAACAGATTCCGACGATGATCCGTTTGCGAAATTCCAAGATGGAAGCTATTCAGTGCCAGAGGCTTCAAGCTCACTGGTCCACAAACTTATCTATGATCAGGCAGAAGCGCGTCCCCAAGCTGAAGCTATCGTCTCTTGGGACGGCAGTCTAAGCTATGGGGAGCTCGATTCCGCGTCCACTCGTCTTGCCGGCTATCTCATCGCAGCGGGCGTCAAACCCGAAAGCATTGTACCGCTTCTCTTCGAAAAGTCTCGCTGGGCAGTGGTCAGTATGTTAGCCATCTTGAAAGCCGGCGGGGCATTCATGACCCTGGACGTTTCCCAGCCAGAATCACGACTGCGTTCTATTATAGCAGATAGCGGTGCAGAGGTAGCACTCTCTTCGGCCGGCTTGGTTGAGCTCTGCTCTTCGATGGTGCCAGTCGCATTTGCCATTACAGAGCAAATGATTGCGGGCCTGGATAATGCCCTCGGTCGCTGGCCAGCAGGTCCGAGAAATGCCGCCTATGTGATGGCTACCTCAGGGAGCACCGGTAGCCCGAAACTCGTTGTGACAGAGCACTCACAACTATCGTCCTTTATAGCCTATCTCACAGCGCCGCTGGGGTTCACGAAACAGACACGCACCTTTCAGTTCGCATCTTATGCTTTCGATCCCATCATTGGAGATATATTCATTACTCTTGCTGCTGGCGGCACTATCTGTATCCCCTCAGAAGCTCAACGCAAAAACGATATTGCTGGCGCCATGAACAGTATGAAGGTAAACCTTGCGAAATTCACCCCCTCGCTCGTCAGTTCTTTGACAGACTTAACACCGACTAATGTTCCGACCCTCAAGACGCTCATCCTGGGAGGTGAGACGACACCGGTGACGGTTCTTCAAGCATGGGGACGAGAGGTAGACCTCAAACTCGTATATGGATCAACTGAGTGCACCATCAGCTGCGTAGTCCAACATGCGGGCACTGGCACCGTCGTACCTGGGGAAATTGGCCACCCGTGCGGGAGTCGATTTTGGGTCGTCAAACCATCGAAAAATGGCTCTGACCTCAGGCTGGTGACACAGGGTGAGGTTGGAGAGCTTGCCGTCGGAGGCCCGTTGGTTGCTCGTGGATACATGAACTTGCCTACCGAGAATGCATCCAAATTCATCAAGCATCCGGCGTATCGGATATATCGAACAGGGGATCTGGTACGTGGTTTAGAAAACGGGCGGCTAGTCTACGTGGGCAGGGTGGACAACCAGGTAAAGATCCGCGCGCAGAGATTGGAGCTAGAAGAAGTCGAGGAACATGTACGCCGGTCTCTCACTTTGCTCGATATTGGTATAAGGAATGTTTTGGTGGACGCGGCAGTGCCGCTTGGTGCAGCGAGCATACAGTTGGTGGCATTACTGAGTCTCGATACCGACAACCAGCTCGGCTCCCTGGTCTGCGGTGACGAAAACGGCGGCGCAACTGTCACGCTCTCTCCAGTGACAACTCGTCACTTCTCTCACCTGGTGTCTTTACTCGAGGCGAAGATGAAAGAGATTGTTCCCTCTCACATGGTACCGTCTCTGTGGGTCCCAATTGACGAGATGCCGTATACCTTATCCCGAAAACGCGACCGGCAGCGGCTTCGACGGGCCATTGAAAGCTTATCGACGAGGCGGCTGACCGCATTCTCTCAGGCACATGATTGCTCACCCGGTAACGAAGATACCGCAAATATCGTAAGTTCGGAGAACGAGAAAGAGAATTTGCTTCGGAAACTCTGGTCCGATGTCTTGGATTTAGACCCTAGGTCCATCCGATCTAGAGACAACTTCTTCCACCTCGGAGGCAACTCTCTCACTGTCATGAGGTTGATTTCCATGGCCAGAAGAGAAAATCAAACTCTTGTTGCTGACGATGTTTTTGCATACCCTGTCTTTCAAAATATGGTGTTTAAGCTCATTTCTGCAAAGAAGTCTGCTCATTTGGCCCCTTTCTCTTTACTAAAGCCTTCTCACAGTCTCACTATCAAGCAGGAGGCAGCTAAGCAGTGCAAAGTCAACTTAGACAATATTGAAGATGTCTTCCCACTTTACTCAATGCAAGAACTATATGTTTTTGGCTATCCCGAACGAGGCCGGGATGGTGCCGGACCTTGGGACTGGCAGCAACAGATCGTTTTCTCACTTCCGAAGTCGTTCAATATCCCTCTGTTCAAATCCACTTGGAATGATGCTGTAAAGCGTCACCCTCAGCTTCGTACACGCGTCGTTCGGACATCCCATGGCGTATTCCAAGTCGCCTTGCGGAATGAAGCTGCACCAGCTTGGCGAGACATTGATCAACTGGACGAATATGTTTGCTCGGATAGGGCAGCTGCCATGTCATTTGGTGACGAGCTTTTGCGACTGGCAATCACAAAATCTGGCCAGCCGGGTTATTTCGTGCTCACCATGCAGCATCTCATTTACGATGCATATTCCCGTGACATGCTCTTCAAAGAACTGGAAGCCGCATATCTTCGTCAAAGTCCCCTAGAGACAGAGCCACCAACAATGAGCCAGTTCGTGAGCTATATTAACGGAGCAGATCGTCGGCTGGGTATTGAAGCTTGGACATCCTATCTTGAAGGGTCATCGACCAAGGCTCTCTTGTCGCTACCCATTGGTCGCCAAGTGGGTGACCTGAAAATACACAGATGTTCTTTCAACAAACCGCAGCTGCCGTCTGTGAACTATACGCTGGCAACGATGATCGAGACCAGCGTCGCGTTAGCTATTGCACATATTCTAGACTGCAGAGATGTCATCTTCTACTCTGACCGCGCAGGACGCAACTTACCAGTGGCCGGTATCCAAGACCTGATAGCACCCGCAACGCTTTTTCTCCCTTTGCGTATTCAGATCGACCGGCAGCAAAGCATTCAAGACCTGC
>Ga0247812_10002462_pt1 | contig 10432 bp, 9 predicted proteins | sample UWRJL149409B1_FD_178011 | JGI IMG/M metagenome (GOLD analysis project Ga0247812, IMG submission 178011) | Plant litter microbial communities from Arlington Agricultural Research Station in Wisconsin, United States - UWRJ-L149-409B-1 | ecosystem: Environmental > Terrestrial > Plant litter >...
CGCGCCCAACCATGTTCGCCACGTCACCCACCGAGAGGAAAGCCATGTCCTACCAATCGATTCTCGTCCACGCGTGCCAGCCAGAACTGGCGCAAGCACGCTACCGGCTGGCAGCGGCGATCGCGCTGGCCGAAGGAACGCGCCTGACCGGCATCGCCCTTTCGGGCGCGATCGAGTTCATCGTCCGTTGCAGCGCCGCCGCTGGCGTCGCGCCCATCGGACCCGAGGACTACAACTTCCTGACCGACAACGCGAAGCGCACGCTGACGGACTTCGAGCACGCGGTGCGCGCCGCGGGCGTCGTGCCGCTGGAAAGCAAGCTCAGCGATGAATCGGCCATCCGCGCCTTGCCGCTGGAGGCGCGCTATTGCGATCTGCTGCTGATCGGCCAGGTCACCCACCCCGATGCGATCCTGGCCGACGATTACTCGCTGGCGCGCACTATCCTCATCCATGCGCCCTGTCCGGTGATGGTGGTGCCGTCCACGACTGCGGTCACCAGGGTGCCCGTCCGGCCCCTGATCGCCTGGGATGGCAGCATGGAAGCGAGCCGGGCCGTGCGCGCCGCCCTGCCCCTGCTGCGGCGCGCGGGCAGCGTGACGGCGGCCTGCTTTCACCCGCAAAAATACAGTGGCGCTCAAGTCCAGGCGGGCACCCAGCTTGCCACCTACCTGGCGGGTCACGGCATCGACGTCGAGATTCTGACGCCAGCGCCGGCACCAACCGGCAACATCGGCGAGGCGCTGCTCGGACTGGCCGCCACCGGGGCGCACGATCTGATCGTCATGGGCAACTTCGGCCATTCGCGCTTCCGTGAACTGGTGCTGGGCGGCGTCACCGAAACCGTACTGGCCGGTACGGTCGTCCCTGTGCTGACAAGTCACTAGTCACACACGGTCTCCGGCAGCAGCACCGGCGCCGCGCTGGTCGCCGGCGACTGTTCGCACCCGCAGTCATTCTTCGTGTTTCCACCCGGCCAAGGAGCCACCATGCACAGCCTCACTGCCGACGAAGCAGCGCACGCCCTCGGTACTGCCCTTCGGCACACGCACACGCAATTGTGCCGCCAGATCGACGCGCTGGCGGCGCAGCCGGAAGCCTCCTTCGCAGCCGGCTGGACCAAGCTGGTGGCAGGAACCGAAACGGCCTTCCGGGATGAAGAGCGTGTGATGGAGGAGGTCCGGTATGCCGGACTGGCGGAGCACCGGGCCGAGAATGCCTGCATTCTCAGCGCGCTGCATCACGTATCGCCGCGCGTCGATGACGGCGACCACAGCATAGGACGCGAGGTGTTGTCGGCACTGGCGGCCATCATCTCGTCGCACCGGTGCGGCGTCAGGGTTCGGCCGCTGGCCGCTGTGCAGTTGCGTGGGTATCAGCCGCCGCCCTGTAGCTAAAACACGGGGTCGTGGCCTCACCGACAGTATCGGCAGCGTCAATGCAAGAATGCTCTCAGTTGGCGACGCCTGCTCGCTGGTTATGTTGATTTCGATTATACGATGCGTACAATATTCGAAAACATGCCACACCTATACGGGTCATTTCTTCTTTTGCGAGAGCTTCTGACTATGATCAAGTTGAGCTTTCCAGTCGTTGAGCTGTTCAATTTTCCGTTCGACACCAACAAATTTTTTATTAAGATTTTCTATATCTTCAAGTCGTGAACTCAATGATTCTGCTTCTGGCAAATGCCTGGTCCGGGATTCAGCGTCCTTGAGCACGTCAACCCATGAACCAACCTGTTTCAGTTGTATAATGAGATTTTCAGAGTTATCTAATTTTTTAATTAAAACATCAACATTCTTGAGTTTTTCACTCAAAATTTCAGCTTGGGACAGTTGTTTCTGAAACGTGTTAAACAGAAAAAACATCGTATCACTGGTTTTATTAAAAAGTTCAGGTGGTGACATCTGATTCGCGCCCACCTCACTATTCTTGCTGAGATGCGCCAGGCCAGGCTGCTGGGCCACCGTCGCCTCGCGGCGCTTCGGTACAAACGCCACTTCTAAACCGAAAAGTTCTCCAATACGATTCAGCGTCGCTACAGTCGGGTTGGCTCGATTTCGCTCGATCTCCTTGATGACACGCGCACTGACGCCGCGATGATGGGCGAACTCCTCTTGCGTCATTCCTGTCACCGCCCGCATTTGACGTACCCCTTCGTTTAATCCCAATTCCGCTGCAGCGGCGGATTGCAAGAGCTGGTCGCGACGCTTCCGCGCATCTTCCTTGTCAATCGCTTTTCTTTTGCTCATGGCTACCTCAGTGCTAAAAGTTGGGTTCGTTGGGCATCAACGCTGGGCAGTAAAAAATCGATGATGTCCACATCGATTCCGAGTTCATGCATGCAGTCAGGTAGTATTTGCAGTTGCTCACCAAAACAGACGAGCACTTCCACCAGTTGTTGAAGTTCATGTTCGGGCAAGCCGAGGAGCGGCAAAATGTCTTCCCACTGTCGCAACTCGTTGCCGTTAGTTGGATGGTACCAGCGCGCCGCGCGGACGATGCCCTCGGGGTCCAAGTACATCGGCGCGAAGTCAAACAAGGGGGTCAGGTGCGTCATGCCATCGATCGTCTGCACCGCAGTATTTCGCGAATGGTTGTCAGTATTACGCATCGCCAGATTCAGAACATCGCGTTTGATAAATTCGATGGTTTCGTCGATTGGTGAATCCACCACACGGTGGATCGCTGCCAATAAATGAAATTGATTCGCCTGCACACCAAAACCGACTAACCCAGCAATCGAAGCCAGGCTCTCTTGATGCAGTCGCAGTACTTTCCGATCTTGCACAACGCGATCAAATCGGGGAATAAACAGCATATCACCATGCAATTGAAGTGGCTCACCGACACGAATGCCCATTCGACGAGCGACCTCCAGGTAACGTGCTTCGTTGCGTAGTACCTTGCTATCGGCTGCGGTCGTGCCACGTGGACGTTTAACGATGTAATGACGGCGGGCATGGGCATCAGGGAGCGCAGCATCCGGATACCATCGCCCATTGGCTCCCTCGGTCAACAGGTATTTGGGGGCGACGCCTTGAATACCCGTTCCACCAGCCGCAAGCATCCCGTGCACCATCAGCGTTTCATGGAAACCCGTGCCACGTGCGATGATTTCGTCTAACTCGAATCCATCGGTGACAAGCGCATGTCGCTCTACGTGCTGTTCGAAATACTGCACAGCCTCTTTGATGCGAAGGCGCCCAATAGGATTAAAAGCCCCTGCAAGCAGCAGTGGCAGGTCGGAAGACTGTGTATCAGGTAGTTGCAAGCGTCCGAGCAGGAATCTGCGTCCATTGCCTTGGGGGACGAGGTCATAGAGGAAAGCGGGCCAGCTCTGCATGCGATGACGCATGGCGTCAACAGGAAACGCAAGCGATACCGGGGGCGGCGCTTCACCGAAGGCATGGTCTAAATCGTATTCGAAAACACACAGGTTTGAACGAAAACCTTGTTGAACCACATCGGAGAAGCTTATCTGGGCAGCTTCTATCCATTGGTCTTCGTGAAAAATTTCGATATGACAGTCCATGACGACTTATATTAGGCCCAAAAATTTAAGGAAAGTGCATTAAAAGGCACTAAAACAGTATAGCAGGTCTAAAACCGCACATTTAGCTGCCTCCGCGACGACGTATGCGTCATCGTCAAATGGGGGAGATTTTTTCGACGTTCACATCGACCGCATGACAGTGCTCAACATGCCGCGCTGATGAGCATCTCGACAGTACACCACTCTGGATTGTCATTCACAACTTGCGTGGGTCGCTGACTTACGTGGTCAGATCGATGGCCTCACGGGTTCCGGGGGGCGCGATGTCGATCGGCTCAGTTTCAGAAATTATCAAGGGCCCAGGCCAGGCCCATGTCATCACTGTCGGCCACGAAAGCCGTCCTGCCAAAAACGGGCGACGTCGACACCGGGAGAGAATCCTTTTAAGTACCGAACCGGACAGAGATTGACGATTACAAACGCAAATCGCCGGCTGAAGCCGGCGATAAGAGTACGTATTATTTTTATGAATGCCCGAGTGGGACACGAGATATGCTGGAGGCGAGGATCGGAGTCGAACCGACCTAGACGGCTTTGCAGGCCGCTGCATAACCGCTTTGCTACCTCGCCAGAGGATTTGTTGCGCTTGCCTGATGCGGGCGGTTATGCACCGCATCGACAAGGGAAGAATGGATCTTCCTGGAATTCTGGAGCGGGAGAAGAGGCTCGAACTCTCGACCTCAACCTTGGCAAGGTTGCGCTCTACCAACTGAGCTACTCCCGCTGGGGAATACTACGTTACTACGCCATTTGCAGGACACTGGAGCGGGAGAAGAGGCTCGAACTCTCGACCTCAACCTTGGCAAGGTTGCGCTCTACCAACTGAGCTACTCCCGCTTAGAGCCATGCAATTACTGATCACATCTACTGCTTTACTACGCCAATGCTACGTTCTGCAACAACCAGCCGAAACTGGAGCGGGAGAAGAGGCTCGAACTCTCGACCTCAACCTTGGCAAGGTTGCGCTCTACCAACTGAGCTACTCCCGCGTACAGAACAACGATTATGACAGGTTTCAGACGTTTTTCCAAGATCGCGTGCCAACTTTGCAATCTTTGGAGCGGGAGAAGAGGCTCGAACTCTCGACCTCAACCTTGGCAAGGTTGCGCTCTACCAACTGAGCTACTCCCGCTTCGTCTTTCAATCTGTCGCGTTGTTGTCGCAACAGGCAGGCATTATAGAGATTCTATTCCGTACGTCAAGGATGCCCGGAAACTAATTAAATCGGGCCCGCTTTTTCCTTGATCAGGGGCCAGGCGCGGCGCAGGTAGTAGAACATCGACCACACGGTCAGCACGCCCGCGATCCACAGCAGGTATTCGCCCCAGAAGTGGATATCGATGCCGAACAGGCGGTCGTGGAACAGCAGCATCGGGATCGCCGTCATCTGGGCGGCCGTCTTGATCTTGCCGATCGAGCTGACCGCGACCGAGCGCGTCGCGCCGATCTGGGCCATCCATTCGCGCAGCGCCGAGATCGTGATTTCGCGGCCGATGATGATGCCGGCGATGATCGCGTCGACGCGGTCGAGCTGGACCAGCACGAGCAGCGCCACGGCCACCATCAGCTTGTCGGCGACCGGATCGAGGAAGGCGCCGAAGGCCGAGGTTTCGTTCCAGCGGCGGGCCAGGAAGCCGTCGAACCAGTCGGTGATGGCAGCCACGATGAAGACGGACGTGGCGGCCAGATTACGGTCCGTCATGCTCATCCAGTCAGAGGGAAGATAGAACAATCCGACCACCAGCGGAATCAGGGCGACACGTAACCAGGTCAGGAGAATCGGGATATTTAAAGGCATGGGGGAGCTGATTACCGTGGAAAATGCTTGGCCGTAAGTCTACATGGCTAAGGGGGTTTGGGCCAGTTGACTCGTCGGTAATGTCGACGAACAGCGGACGCTGCGGTGCGTGCAAGCTCAACGGCTGTGGCACGGTGCCGGTTGACACCGGCTGCAGAGATTGACGGCGCCGCAGAGCGCCGCTTCTCTCTGCAGACCTTCAGTGCAATTGCCGGTAAATCTCTTCGGCCAGGGCGCTCGAAATACCCTCGACCGTCATCAGGTCTTCGACACTGGCATCGATGACCCCACGCAAGCCGCCAAAACGCGCCAGAAGGCGCTGGCGGCGTTTGGCGCCGATGCCCTCGATCTCTTCCAGGCGCGACGCCTGGCGCGTCTTGGCGCGCTTGGCGCGCATGCCGGTGATGGCGAAGCGGTGCGCCTCGTCGCGGATCAGGGCCACCAGCATCAGCGCCGCCGATTCCTTGCCCAGTTCCTGCGCTGGGCGGCCATCGGCGAAGATCAGGGTTTCCAGGCCAACACGGCGCCCTTCCCCCTTGGCCACGCCGACGATCATCGACAAGTCCAGCCCCAGCTCGGTAAACACCTGACGTGCCATCTCGACCTGGCCCTTGCCGCCGTCGACCAGCACGATGTCGGGCATCACGCCGGCGCCGGCCAGCACTTCGGCTGCTACCTTTTCGTAGCGGCGCATCAGCACCTGCCGCATCGCTGCGTAATCGTCGCCCGGCGTGATGCCGTTGATGTTGAAGCGGCGGTACTCGCCGTTCTGCATCGCGTGGTGGTGGAACACGACGCACGACGCCTGCGTCGCCTCGCCTGCCGTGTGGCTGATGTCGAAGCATTCGATCCGTAGTGCGTCGAGATCTTCTGTGTCCAGCCCCAGCGTGTCGGCCAGCGCGCGCGTGCGCAATTGCTGCGAGCCTTGCTCGGACAGCAGGCGCGCCAGCGCGATCTCGCCACCCTTCTGCGCCATCTCGAGCCACTGGCGGCGTTGCCCGCCCGGCTGCAGCACGAGGTTGATGCGGTGGCCACATTGCTCGCTGAGCGCCATGATCAGCTCGGGCTGGTCGAACTCGACGTTCAGGATCAGCGTGCCCGGGATGAACTGGCCCGCGTAATGCTGCGCCAGGAACGCGCACAGCACCTCGACATCGAGCGGGCATTCGCCCAGCGACTCGCCGACATGGCTCGGGAAGTAGGCGCGGTCACCCAGGTGCCTCCCGCCGCGCACCATCGCCAGGTTGACGCAGGCGCGTCCGCCCTGCAGCACCACCGCGATGACGTCGACATCGGCGTCGCCCACGGTTTCCATGCTTTGCGCGTGCAGCACTTTCGACAGCGCCTGGATCTGATTGCGCACACCGGCCGCCTGCTCGAACTTCAGGTCCATCGCGTAGGTCTGCATCTTGTTCTGCAGGTCGGCCATGACCTCGCTCTGGCGCCCGCGCAGAAAGCGCGCGGCATTCTCGACGTCGAGCTTGTATTGTTCCGGCTCGATCAGCTTGACGCACGGCGCGCTGCAGCGGCCGATCTGGTGCAGCAGGCACGGCCGCGTGCGGTTGGCATACACGCTGTCTTCGCAGGTACGCAGCATGAACACGCGCTGCAGCAGTTGGATCGATTCCTTGGCCGCCCACGCACTCGGGAATGGGCCGAAGTACTGGTTGCGCTTGTCGAGCGCGCCGCGGTAATACGCCATGCGCGGTGCTTCGCCGCCCGTGATCTTGATGTACGGGTACGACTTATCGTCGCGAAACAGGATGTTGTAACGCGGCTTGAGCGACTTGATCAGGTTGTTTTCGAGGATCAGCGCTTCGGCTTCGCTGCTGACGACCGTCGTTTCCAGGCGCGCAATCTGCGACACCATCATCGCAATGCGTGGGCTCGACAGATTCTTCTGGAAATAGCTCGAGACCCGGTTCTTCAGGTTGCGCGCCTTGCCGACGTACAGCACGTTCTCGGCCGCATCGAAGTAGCGGTAGACGCCAGGCAGGCCCGGCAGGCGATTGACTGTCGCGAGTACCTGCGCGCGCACGTCCGGTTCGACCTTCGGGCTCAGTTCGCGGTTGGCCTCGGCGCGCGACTGATCACGCGCCTCTGCCAGGCGTTCGCGCCCCAGGCGCGCCGTCAGTTCGGGCGTGAGTTCGACACCGCTATCGGTCAGCGTGGTGGGTACGACGGGCTTTGCTTCAGACATGAATCTCTTGAAAAGGGGTCAGGCTGCTGGCACGGGGGCCTGGGTGACGATGACGAACGCAACGCCGTAATCGGCCTCGTCGCTGATCGACACCTGGGCGCTGAGCCGGTTCTGTTGCATGAATTCTTCGAGCGCGCCGCTGCAGACGATCATCGGCTTGCCGCTTGGGGCATTAAGCATTTGCATCGAGCGCCAGGTCATTGGCATGCGGATCCCGGTGCCGATGGCTTTCGAGAACGCTTCCTTGGCCGAAAAACGGGTGGCCAAAAAACGCAGCCCGCGCACCGCGTTCTTGGCGCTGCGGGCGTGGTACTTGGCCAGCTCTTGCGGGCCGAGGACTTTTTCGGCAAAGCGCGGACCGCTGCGCGCCAGCGCCGCCTCGACGCGCGAAATCTGGACGATGTCGGTGCCGATGCCGTAGATCATGCCGTTCCGATCCCGCTCGTATAGGCCGTGCCAAGGCGCGCCGCGACCATGATTGCCTTCATCTCGCGCACGGCGTTTTCAAAGCCCACAAACAAGGCGTGGCCGACAATGGCGTGGCCGATGTTCAGCTCGTGCAGATCCTTGATGGCCGCGATCGGCTGGACGTTGGTGTAGTGCAGGCCGTGGCCGGCATTCACGCGCAGGCCGCGCTGCACGCCTTCACGCGCGCCGAAGCGGATGCGTTCGAGCTCGTGCTCGAGCTCGTCCGGCGTGGCCTCGGCATAGCGGCCCGTGTGCAGCTCGATCACGGTGGCGCCGACGGCGGCCGCTGCTTCGATCTGGCGCGCGTCGGCATCGATGAACAGCGAGACGCGGATGCCCTCGTCCTTCAGCTGCTTCACGGCCGCCTCGACCTCGTTGTAGTAGCGCACGACGTCAAGGCCGCCTTCGGTCGTGACTTCTTCGCGCCGCTCGGGCACCAGGCACACGTCCTGCGGCTTGACGCGGCAGGCGAAATCGACCATCTCGCGCGTGACGGCCGCTTCCAGGTTCATGCGGGTGGCCAGCAGCGGACGCAGCGCGATCACGTCGGCGTCGCGGATGTGGCGGCGGTCTTCACGCAGGTGCAGCGTGATCAGGTCGGCACCGGCCTGCTCGGCCAGCAGCGCGCCGCGCAGCGGGTCGGGATAAGTCGTGCCGCGCGCATTGCGCACGGTGGCGATGTGGTCGATGTTCACGCCCAGGTCGATTACCTGGCCAACGGGTTGCAGGAAGCTCATGGTGTTTGCTCTTGTTTTACAGTTGCATCAAGTCGATCAGGATCTGGCGCGTGTTGAGCGGCTGGCCGCCCAGGTGGTGCGCCAGCAGGAAGCGCATCAATTGCTTGCTCTGCGCCTGCGTGGCGGGGTCAGTATAGTCTTCGCGCTCCATGTCCAGCAGTGTCTTGCCCAGCACCACCGGCCAGACTTCGCCGGCACCGGCTTCACGGGCGCCGCGTTCGGGGTCCACCACATACAGACCCTCGAGCGTCAGGCTGCTGCGCGTCACGGTACTGCGACTCAGGTCGGCAGCGACCCCTGTCTCCTTAAGTAAGGCCCGTTCGAATTTTCGCAAGACAATTTGCGCAGGTTCGCCGTGCGCCAACTGGTTCAAGGTCGAGACATAGTGGTCGAACAGGGCTGGATGGCGGTCGTCGCGCGCCAGCAGCTTGACGAGGAGTTCGTTGAGGTAGAAGCCGCACAGCAGCGCCGTGCGCTCCAGCGGCAGCATGCCGCCGACCCACTCGGCGTCGATCAGCGTGCGCAGTTCGGACTTGCCGCTCCACGACACGGACAGCGGCTGGAAGGTTTGCAGCACGCCGCGCAGCTTGGAGAACGGGCGCTTGGCGCCCTTGGCCACGACACCCACGCGACCATGGTCGCGCGTGAACATGTCGATGATCAGGCTGGTTTCTTTGTAGGGATAGCTGTGCAGCACGAAGCCGGGCTGGCCGATGACACGGCCATCACGCGCTGAGGTCCTGGAAGATGCACTGGCCGGTGCGCTGGCCGAGGCGCGGGTCCGCTTGGCAGGCGGTGGCGCCGCCTGCTCGGGCGCGTCGTCGATCAGGTCATCGTGGCTCGGCATGCTGTGTGGGCGCGCTCCGGGAACTTACTCGTAACCGTAGGCGCGCAGGCCCATTTCGTTGTCGGCCCAGCCCGATTTGACCTTGACCCAGATTTCCAGGTACACAGGGCCGCCGAACAGTTTTTCCATATCGAGGCGCGACTGCGTCGATATCTCTTTCAGGCGCGCACCCTTGTTACCGATGATCATCGATTTATGGGTATCGCGCTCGACCAGGATCGCGGCGAACACGCGGCGCAGATTGCCCTCCTGCAGGAACTGCTCGATCAAGACGGTGCTGGTGTATGGTAATTCGTCGCCCGACAGGCGGAACACTTTTTCACGGACGATCTCCGCCGCCAGGAACTTTTCGCTGCGGTCGGTGATGTCGTCCGGGCCGAACACAGGCGCATTCTGCGGCAGGTGATTCTTGATCTCGTTTTCCAGCGCATCGGTCTGGAAGCGCAGCTTGGCCGAGACCGGCACGACGGCGGCAAATTCACGCATCGCCGCGATCTTTTGCGCGAACGGCATCAGGACGGCCTTGTCCTTGACGTGGTCGGACTTGTTCAGCACCAGGATCACCGGCACGTTCTTTGGCAACAATTCCAGCACTTGCTGGTCGGCCGGCCCGAAGGTGCCGGCTTCGAGCAGGTACAGGACGACATCGGCCGAGATCAGCGTGTTCGAGACGGTCTTGTTGAGCGTCTTGTTCAGCGCATTGGCGTGCCGGGTCTGGAAGCCCGGCGTGTCGACGTAGATGAACTGGGCGTCGTCGCGGGTCTGGATGCCGGTGATGCGGTGGCGGGTGGTCTGCGCCTTGCGCGACGTGATCGACACCTTG
>Ga0247812_10002464_pt1 | contig 10426 bp, 4 predicted proteins | sample UWRJL149409B1_FD_178011 | JGI IMG/M metagenome (GOLD analysis project Ga0247812, IMG submission 178011) | Plant litter microbial communities from Arlington Agricultural Research Station in Wisconsin, United States - UWRJ-L149-409B-1 | ecosystem: Environmental > Terrestrial > Plant litter >...
AGAGTTGTATTCGCATCCAGAGGAAAAGAAGAATGGAGGACAGGACCTGTTCCATAGCTGCCTTAGGCACAAGATACCCCACCAGCCAGAACGGACTAGCGTAATCGCTAATCTTACCCTAGTTGTACCGCACAAATCTAGCGATGAGAAAAGAATAATTATCGTGCGGATCAAGTCGACAAACGCTACAACTCACCCAATTCGAAACCACCACCAACTTTCGAAATCATGGCTGACGCACCCAGAGGCGGAGCTGCTGCTCGCGGCGGTGGATTTGGATCCCGCGGTGATCGTGGAGGAGAGCGTGGAGGAGACCGCGGTCGTGGACGTGGAAGACGCGGACCTCGCAGAGGCGCAAACAAGAACGAGGAGAAGGAATGGCAGCCAGTCACCAAGCTCGGTCGTCTCGTTAAGGAGGGAAAGATCAAGTCAATGGAGGAGATCTACTTGCACTCTCTGCCTATCAAGGAGTACCAGATTGTTGATTTCTTCTTGCCAAAGCTCAAGGATGAGGTTATGAAGGTATGCGCACATTTACTAGGACGGCATATTGAGAATCGGCTCTTTTTACTGTAGCGGAAACTGATATTTGTGGCCTACAGATCAAGCCTGTCCAGAAGCAGACCCGTGCCGGTCAACGTACCCGTTTCAAGGCCATCGTTGTTATCGGTGATTCTGAGGGACACGTTGGACTTGGTATCAAGACCTCCAAGGAAGTCGCTACTGCTATTCGCGCTGCCATTATCATCGCTAAGTTGAGCGTTCTGCCAATTCGAAGAGGATACTGGGGTACAAACTTGGGTCTTCCTCACTCTCTGCCAACCAAGGAGAGCGGCAAGTGCGGTTCCGTTTCCGTTCGTGTAAGTTTTTCCACTTCCAATGATCTGGGGTTTACCTCTAATTGCTTGTTCTAGCTTATCCCAGCTCCCCGTGGTACCGGTCTCGTTGCCTCCCCCGCCGTTAAGCGTCTTCTCCAACTCGCTGGTGTTGACGATATCTACACTTCCTCCTCCGGATCCACCAAGACCCTCGAGAACACCCTCAAGGCTACCTTCGTTGCCGTTGGTAACACTTACGGATACTTGACCCCCAACTTATGGAAGGAGACCAAGCTCATCCGCAGTCCTTTGGAGGAGTTCAGTGATACCCTACGTGCTGGTAAGCGGTACTAGGTGTTATGTTGCATGAGAGTTTAGCGTTAGGGGTCTTTGCACGAAAAACAGAAGATATGCATTGGGACGGGGCCAATTAGGCAGCTATTACCATATAAAAGCTGCTTCCAAACACTCACTCTTTCATATTATTTTGATTACTCTGCCGAAAAGATGCGAAAAACTATTTACTGGTGCTCCGAACCATTCTTATGGCGAAGTTGTAATGTCAGTGATCAGTCGACTTTTGCATGATCGTTCTGATCATCTTCTCTCATAACATTCTCTAGCAATTGCTCCTAACCCCGTTTTAAAGCTGTACATTTCCTTGCTGATGATCCATTACCTCCACTTTTATGATTTTTGATTTCTCAACAGCATATACGAACTATGCTTTTAAGTCGATTGTAGACGATCAAGTTGTATAGTGGCTCAAATGGCCACCATTCCTTTCCAAAACTGATCAAGCTTTGAACCAGATGGCTTATAGCTTACATTAAGTGTTAAAAGTAGTCACTTACTCTTTAGAAATCAACCAACCATGCTCATATCAAAAGTCTTCAAGCTTCATCCCCTTTAGGGAAGAGCAAATCTATAACAACATATGTCGCAGCTTCTACATCAACGATTCCTAATAGCACTGTTCTTTCCTGTTACTTTCGTTCTTACCGAAAATCTCCTGCTAGGTTAGTGGAAGGATGGTAACCTGGATATATTCCTTTCCGTCTTCTCGCCATGACTTTGCTCAAATTTTGGCAGTTTGATAACGGCTTCAACAATACTTTTGTTCGTGGGCTTATCCTACGTCTTTCCACCTTAGCTCTCCTTCCGGAAAATTTGATTTCACTACTCTCTTTTCGATACTTGTTCCAAAGTAGTAGATTGTAAGTCCGTTCACTTACAGTCTTGAGAGGTGTGCATACTTCAGCTGTGTCTAGAGTACGGAATTGAGATAAAGCTTTTAGGTACTGTGCTATCTGCCTACAGCAAGTCTTTCCCAAGCACAAAAGAATACGGAGCATTAGTCTGCACAATCCACCACCATTTTGCTTCAGTTAGTCCCTCAGTTGCTAACTCTTTTCCCTATCGCCAGTAATTGTTCATACGAGCTATTTGAGAGGATCACATACCTCGTCACATAGCTTTAGCGGTACATGAAGGGAGCTGCAGTATACCTGCTGTTCCTCGTTGTCTCTCTGCCTGTTCTTTACGACGCTGTCATCAACGCTCCTCTTTTCCTCATTGCAACAGCCATTGCAATTCGTATTCCTGCAAGAGCGAAGTGGTAGTTGGGTTCCAATCTTCCTGTTGAATCCATTCTGACCTACACTGAACTTATCGCCATACGATTCTTGGGGCGTCTAGGCTATAAAATAGGTTGCACGCCGCCTTCTGTTCTTTTTGAAGGGCATTTGCCTTAGCGTCGAGGACAAAGAATCCTTTCCGAGGGATCCTTCAGTAACTTAATATTCCGAGTTTTTTTGTGGTCTTCGGCCCAACATTCTTGCTCTAGCAGGAACTGTGATCTACAATGCCTCTATCGATTCGTCGACTTGGGCCATATGCTGCCGCCGTTACAATTCTTGTGTTAATCTCTGTAATCACCCTGGTTGGTCTTGGAGAAGGTTTTAGGGTTTCATCTTTGAAGACGGACGAGCCTGAGCTTGGAAAGAGAGATGGATCTAACATATCACTCGGTATGCCTGGGAAGTAAGTCGTCACTAAGACGATACCATCATTGTCAATACTGACTGCGTACGAGATCTGGCCAGACTGAAGACTCTCCAAATCAATTTGGTGTATTGAAGTCTATCGCTACCACTGCTGAATTTATACCAGAAACAGGATCCGAAATTTCAAGCCCTGTACAAGACAACAACAACAAGATGGTCTCTATTGGTATATCCAAAGGCTTCAACGCTCTGTCTATAGTGGCCAGTATTTTGAATGAGGCCTCTGCCATGGTGAACATTGTAGTGAGTGATGTGACTACCGTTGTCGAAGGTTCTGGCAACAGCATCGGAGGATATGCGGTTCCAACAAGAGTCTCGTCCAATTCAGTAACAGCAGCGAGAACGACCGCAGGGTATACAGTGCCAACCACAGAACCTTCTAATATACCCTCATTTGCACCAAATATCAGTGCAACAAGTGAACTCCCGGCTCCCTCAGTCAACAGAAGCCTTACAGTTCTAGCCAACATGACTAAACCACTCAATGCTTCTACACATTTCAGTACAACTTCACTAAGAGGCCTGAATTCTGCCAACGCTACACTGCCCAAGTTCACCTTAAACAATACTTCACTCGCCTCACAAGTCAACTTTACGAAATCTCCTACAGTAGCACTCATCACTCCAATGCTTTATCCAATCACGACTCCCTGTCCGGGGCCAATTACTTCAACACACTTGATTACCGAAACATGGCATAGCACACATTATGAATCAACTACTACGTTGTATAGCTTTATGAATGCCATCACCATAACCTGTACAGAAACAGTGAGGTAAGTTAATCGTTCATATCCCTGTACCGCAACCTACCTAATGCTAATTACGGATACACTCTGACTGCAGCATATGTCCACAAACCGATCCATATATTTTTGCAACAAATACTACAAATACCTTTGCACCATCGGACACCTTTCACCCTTGTCCCGACTTGGGCCACCCATGTCCAGATTGCCCGGGAGGCGTGTTCTGTCCCCCTCAGCAAACTCCACCACAAACTGGTCCTTGTGGGCTTGGATGGGCATGTGCACATTGTACAGATTACTGGTTCTGTTCCTCAAGTAGCCAGACAACTCCCACAAATAGAACTAGAGATTTGTATGTTTAATATGCTCCCCCCGATATATTGTCCTAAACTAGTTTTTGACGTTAACGAAATTCTTCAGATACTCCTTTGCTCCGTCAATGTCATTAACAAATCCTCTCCCCCAAAGCGCATCAACATTACCAGTTATCGTCGCATCTGGCCTACCTAGTCTAACAATAGGAGCGGGAATTATGTCCAAGCTTTCATTTTCTAGCCCTGCTTCTTCACTTGCTTCTCTTTCTTCCATGGGCACTGGTTTGGGAACCTTCGCCGATCAAATGAATGCTCTAACCGCATTTCCAAGTATTGAGCTTAACAGTCTTGGGGCGTCTGGTGGAGGAATAATTGCGCCTTCAATTGCAAGCATAATATCTGCAGTATTGACCCTCCCAAAAGATCAGATCCAAAATGGAGGTCTAAATGGTGCCACGGTGATTCCGACCCTGCTACCATCACAGTCTGGGATTGTCGTCCTATCATCGTTGAATTCTGAGCCGACCAGTCTGCTAGCTATTAAGGGAGATGGAAACATTTTTTCATCTGTTGTCAGTATAGCTACAGCATCTCGCACTCCTGTGGTAGACAATTCCCTTCTAGCACTTGCTACGGTTGGCAACTTCCCTCCCTCAGGAAACCTGCTCGAAATTGGTGGAGCTGGCACAACCATAATTTCTAATGCTGTCTCTGTCACAAGTGAAGCACTTGGTTTGCTGCCAATAGTTACTGCAGTTATTCAAGATAATGATATGTTTCAAGGAACATCAACTGGTAGCCTCTCTGGAGTAGGCGGCCTCAAAAATGTCAAATTTGGGGTTTCTGATGCTAGAAACACTCCTCCCCCCAACATTGCTGATATGATGAGTGAGAGCGTTCTATTACATGGGAAGGATATCCTATCGCGGTTTCGCAAGTCTGCACATACTCCTAGTGTTGACGAAGATTCTGCAGCTGTTACATTGGTAGTTTCCCGGACAGTAATTCCGCTACCAACTCTAGATACGCTTCAAGTTTCAACCACTAGCGTACCAACTATTACTCCAGAGTTCTTCGATAACGTTGATGTGGTCTCCCCGACAATACTTGCTTCTGGAAACAATCTCACACCAATTCCTAACGATTTGAGTCTACCAGCATCAAATAATTTACCTGGAATGCCAGCTGACCTGCCTTATAACACATTGCCTGAGGTTGTAAGTAACCTACCTGCTGTACCGGCATCTGGACATACAACTATCCCACAACCTGCTAATATAATATCCGGAACTTTACCAACATCTTCAGAGCTCCCTAAGGCTATTGGTATCTCTGGTTTAGACAATCTACCTACTATTGAAAGATTGCCAGCAACCGCGAACTTAGCATCTGCCGGCAGCTTGACTGGTCTTCTTCGAGCCCTAGATGGTGGTAATTTAGGAGTTAGAAGCACTTTTCGGGCGGAAAAGAAGAGGAAGAATATCGAAAGATTTGTACAGGATTATTTGACTTTCTGCAAAGAAAATCCTGAAGAAAATATCTGTCAAGAGGAGTAGCTGGCAAGTGACGGAAACACATGGAAGCGAGCAAGTGGTCATCCTGTAGAGGTTAGAATTTTGGAAGAGATATGTATATTACTCACAGGTAATTAAGGTCTGAAATGAATAGAAGATAGGACGACAGCACTTTTCTCAGTTACTTGACTTTCTAAATGCCTCAAATAGAATTCACTGCACGCTTCCTCTCTCAAAAAGAGTTCACATCCCACTTTGACAGGTCAAACGAGCTATGACGAAGTTTGTCAGTTCTCTTGTGAAGGAAGATGCTTCAATTGAATGTTGATAGTTTTTTTAACCCAGAGAGGTATCTGAGTAGATCGAAAAGACTTTGGACAAAACACGAAACAAGTAAGGGGTTCATATGCCTTCAAATTTTCTTCTCCCTAAAATATGTCTCAAGTAAAGTGGGTTTCTAAACTGCTCCGAAACGGTAACATATTTGTTTTCCAGGAGAGCCTGTCATACCAGCAGTGAGTATCGGTATTATGGGGCTATGAAATTATAGGTATTATAATGGCATTGCGACATTGAAGTCAAAATTAAGAAGGGAAGTATCGGTGGTTCATGAACAATGAGCTCCTATTTAAGGATCACATATTTCACCACACAAAGTGCAATCCCCGTGATATTTTTCAAATCTGAATGGTATAGTACACGATTAGAAAATAATTGACAAAGCATAGAAGACAATCATGGGCACCTTGTTAAGCATAAACAAGATTTTCTGTTTACATATCCGGATCTAATCCTCACCGTGTTTAAGTCAGAACCAAGACTACTGTTCATAAGAGAATATCTCGAGTTGTCTGTGATTGGTTTGGATTTTAGCTTTGGAATCGAAGGTTCCGGTTTACAGATGAGCCTTATAAAGCAGCCAGCTCTTCAAGAGCACCCGGAACTCCGTGGCCCTGGTCCAACTGAGTGTTTTTAACGACTCCTTATTAGATTATGTACTAAGTCGATTAATGTTGCTATAGTAATTTGATCACTTTACGAATGATTCGACCTTACACACTGTAGATACGGTAGTAAAGGTGGGTTATACGAAATTTGGTAACGGTCAACGTTTAAAGCTGATAATTATGCTTTGAGCCGCGGGAAAAGGGGGCTCGCTTAGACTCTCCCCTTGGCGAGAAAATCGATTAGGCTTTAGTTTCGTTGATATTTATTTTGGTGGAGGATTAGAGACTGGTAGAGAAAAACTCTATAGGATTTCAAGAGCCATGATTGAAGGCAGGTGATATAGCATGATAGATTTAGGTATAATTGTAGAGATGTAGAGGGGTGCCAAGTTTGAGTACCAAATTTTATGAATCTGGAGAAAATAAAACTGTCCGATTAGATTGCCTCGGACGATCCTGGTCTCAACTCTCTATCTTGGTGGCAAGAAGCTTACATTGGTACGAGGTGGGTAGTGTAAAATTGTGCAAAATTGTGCAATTGGAGGTATCATAGATCTGCACAATATCCTTGTTCTGTATTCAATTGGGTATTCGCTTATAAATGGTATACACATGGTCCCTCTAGATTCTTTATTCACAAAGTTCTACTGTTTTCTCATCTCAGTTTAACCCCCTCTCAATATCTTGATTCACCATGCGAAACCCCGTAGGTGCTCGCTCCATTGGCGGTCTCTCTAATGATTCCCCGGCAGTCCGATGTGTATCTCTACTTCTTCGCTCCCTTGTTGTGGTAAATACTTGCTCCAAGTCTAATCTGACAAGAGTAGTGGTGCTACCTGAGGAGCTATCAAGTTCCCCTTTCCTGGAGTTTTTCATTATGGCTTTGGACTTACCCTGCACAACTCGCAGGAAAGTACTAATATCATCTAATAGCAAAGCCACAATAACAAGCGGGATTGAGATCGCGAACCCAATACCAAACATATATTTACAGACATAACCCAACGGCATGCTATTACCGCCATCAGGGGCTTTCGGAAACTCTCGGATATTGATCGTGAAAAACGCGGCGATGAAAGAAAGCGGTAGAAATACAATGGTGACGATCGTAAATACCATGACCGTCTGACTCTGCCGTCCTGTATCTTCTGCTTGATCCCTTGCGAAACGAGCCTCGAATGCGTTCGCATGCTTCTGCTTCAGGTCCAGCATATCGGTAATGCTTTTGTAGATTCTCTCAGCCTGCTTATCCATACGATCGATATCCTTAATATGTGTCTTAATCCCTTTGATCTGCTCTTCAAACTTTTTCTTTATATCGCGCTGTGAGGTTTGTTCATCGCGGTATATCTCACACACTGCCACCTGCAAGTCTGGCAGTACACCGAGCTGATCTTCTAGCACCTTAGCGATCATGTTTAGCTCGTCACGAATATCTTTAGTTTCCGCTAACAGATCTGTCTCTTGACCGATATCCAAAAGACGGTCAATGAAAAGTGGACTTCTTCTTGACTCCTCCAGTTTGAACCGGTCTTCATGTATATTATCTTCTGTCTCACTATCTTTGTCTGGCTCAAGGTAGCGGCTGAAGCGGCTTGGGCGGCGATGGTGTTGGAGCCAGGCTGAGGCTTGTGCGGAGGCAGTGTTGAACTCTTTAAAGAGAGTTGTTTCACGGTCTGTTGCATTACCAATGCTCGACTCAAACATATCGAGAAACTGGTAATCGTCATCACCAAGTCGGTGACGACTAAAGGCCCCACTGCATCTATTCGTGATTATGATAGCAAGCTCGTACACTGATTTGACTCTATCGTGGGTTTTCGAGTTGATATCCTCGATAATACTATCCAGCACATTGAGTGGGTCATTTTTAGGTTGCTGCCAGCGTTGAGGGAAGGAGGTGACTATCAAATCCTTTCCTAGTATCCACATCCATAATTGATCGACCATGACTACCTTAGGATCACAATCTGGATCTACATCCTGCCCTCTGAGTTGATATCGGTAAACAACTTGATCTACATCACGGCTGTGGGTATCAATGTTGTGGTAGAATGACTGATCGAGAGTGCGCCTAACGTGAAGCGACATCGTGGACGTAGCGAGATGTGCTCGTATCAACATCTCGTCGTAGGTATCGGCCTTTTCAAAACGCCGGCTTGGGACTTGTGAGACCATTCTTTCGGCTCTTTCAATAGCCTCCTGCATTTGTTGACGTTTGTTATTCGTTTCGAAGTGAAGATATGGCATGAATGTAAATATATTGCCTTTGTTTGTCTGTACATGATCTCTCTGTCTGGGAGACATGGGCGACTGAGATGGTTTGTGCGGTTCGAAAGGATAACTTGCTTTTCTGTTTCTATGCTTCGTTGGCGTTTCCGTTCCGACTTTTGGAGATTTGACACCTTTCGGGGCAGGTTTCTTTCCCTTCTCTTTCTGTACAGCTTTGGCGTTTTCTTTCCCAGCAACTTGAGAAGGTCTCGAGGCATCTACCTTTGGCTCCCTTGAGGATGACCGTTTCTTAATAGGTGGCTTTGGTGAGCCCTGAGCTTGTGAGTCTGATCTTCCATTAATGACAATGACAGGTGGGCCCTGATCTATCACGGCGTCTTCCACATTAGAGTCTAGAATTGTTTGAGCTCTTGGAGTACTTTGGCATAGAGGCCGCATGAAATGTGAATGACTCTTTTGCCCTCGATGTTGATGACTGAAGGATCTCTCGAGGGCTTTAAAGCCATCAACATCATTAGCACCTTGTTCTATAAATGTTTTCGTTAGAAGAGCTTCAACCCAGGCCATGTTATTGGCAGGAAGGTGAATCCAGCGAAATCTTGTAGCTTTATCTGCTGGTAGAATTGTCCTGGCTGGTTTACTTGCATTGACTGGATCCCTACTATAAATAAGTTCGAAAATGGTTTGCTTTTGGACACGATTTTCGTTGCGGAAATCTCCAAAATCCACGATAGTTGCATTGAAGCCCTGACAGGCTCCTAAAGCATCTTGTGATAGACTATTGATCTGGTTAAAGGGAGCCAAGAGGTTGACAATTTCTTTATTCTTATTCTGAGCGGCTCGGAGGAATGGCGAAAATCCAAAATTATCCCTAATAGCCCGCTTGGTGGTAGGTTGTTTTAACAGAAATTTCACTACCTCAAGATGGCCTCCTTGAGCAGCAAGATGGAGGGGAGACATTCCGTTGAGAAGTTTTGCATTTATTTCAGCGCCTGCTTCTACAAGAATATGTACAATGTCTGCGCACCCTTTCTCACAAGCATTGTGTAAGGGTGTCCACCCTCCATCACTTCTAGCATTGACTGTCGCTCCATGGCGGAGAAGCATCTCCACGATATCGTTTCTATCGTGTGCTGCAGCTATGTGTAAACTTGTTTTGCCACGATCTTCTATAGCATTGACTTGAGATTTAGCATATTTCCTTCTCGTAAGTAACTGCTCGGCAAGCTTCAGCTTCCCCGTAGCGCATGCCCAGTGTAAAGGTGATCTCTTCAGATCATCTTGTCCAAATGGACCGTCGATATAGATCTCTTGGTCGAGCAAGAGGTGTATAACCTCGTCTCCCCAGTCGCATAGTTTGTCCGCCGCTAAATTGTGCAACACATTCCTACCCCTATTGTCTTTCGCATTCACATCAGCTTCCTTTTGTAACAACATATGGAGAACATGCCAGTGATTCTTCCATGCTGCTGTCATCAATGCTGTTCGACCCTTTTTATCCTTTGTATCTCGATCTGCGCCATGCGCAAGCAGCAATTTGACAATAGCAATATGGTTGCGCTCAACGGCTCGTAGCAGCGGTGATAACCGATTCCTGTCCGCTCCATTGGGCTTTGCACCCTGACTTAACAGATATCTTGTTGCTTCCACGCCACCCTTTTCTGAGCTGCGCATCAGCCCAATGCGTAAGAAATTCTCGTTTAGTTGGTTTCTGGCTCGCGCCGCGTCGACGATTTCTCGAAGCTTGTCAGTGTCGTCATTCTCTGCGGCGCGCAGCAACTGAGGT
>Ga0247812_10002466_pt1 | contig 10423 bp, 11 predicted proteins | sample UWRJL149409B1_FD_178011 | JGI IMG/M metagenome (GOLD analysis project Ga0247812, IMG submission 178011) | Plant litter microbial communities from Arlington Agricultural Research Station in Wisconsin, United States - UWRJ-L149-409B-1 | ecosystem: Environmental > Terrestrial > Plant litter >...
CCCTATCCCTTGAACATTGTCGTCCTTTTGTCAACAATTCTCTGAGTTTATACTTTTTGCCCTTCTTGACATGGACAACTACCTCAACTCCTCCTCAGCTCTTGAAATGTTTTGAAGGATAGACTTGACGAGAGTCTATGATCCGGCAAGAACTCAGTGATCGATACTCTAGCTCCCTTAGATGGTGTGCTTAGCGCTTTAAGTGCGTGAGGTCAAATTTTGGATGGAGAGAGGAGTGTTGTAATGACACCTATCATGTGTTGGATGATTGTCGCCTTCAGAACATTGTGGAGGCTTCTGACTCTAATGGAAACTAAATATCCATTGCTCCACATTGACATTTCTCTCAAAACATGCCCTCGCCCTATCATAGGGAATATAGTCATATCATCACTCTTCGTAGTCCTTCAGTCCCACCAAGTACCTTGCGACCAGTGACCGCACAGCGTCCTGCACCAGACTCCCACTTTCCTTCTTTCCCTTTCATAAATTCCTCTTGTTTATCATGATTCCCTTCTATCCACCTATGTATACATGTGTAGCAGAAAACATAGCCAGTCTGGCAAGCAGTTGCTGTTGTAATTTCCTTTTCGCAAATAGGGCATAATTCTGTTTCGCCGGAATAGTTTATAGTCAAAATTGGTAGCAGCGAAGACGCTGCTATTTGTGGGTTTGCTATTTCTGCTGGTTCATTCTCAACCTCATCTCGGGAGTTTAATTTCGGAGAGACTTTCTCATGGTTAGATCCAAATTTTACTGATGAGGATAATCCGGATACGACAGGTGGTGGAAGAACCAATCCCTCAGCAGCTTTCTTTGATAACTGTCTCGCAAAATCCGAGGCGTGCCACCACTCTAAAAACTTCAATGCAAATATGCTGGTTGGTAATAAGAACTTTAAGCTACCGAGTAGTTTTGGTGCTAGTGTTCTCGGGGTGAATATTGATGTTATTCCTAGGTTTCCTCCAGAGGCTGGTGATTTTGGTTCGTCCAACGCAGCAATCGCTCTGTAATCTGCCTCGCCGAGTCGTCTCATTCTGGTGCCAATCAACCACAGAAATGGCGAATGGTATTTCGTATTGTCAAACAGATAAGCAATGTTGAATGCCAACATTGAAAAGTAGTATGCTGCATTTATGCTGGGATATATATTTCTTAGAAACCACCGGTAGTAATGCATAAATCTCTGCTTCCAGGTCGGATTCCCCGGCATACGTGTATAATTACCACCAAGGAGAGCCCGTGGTGCATTGATATCGTAACTCTCATCCAGCTTCCTCTTTAGATATGGCAGGCCTACCATAACAGCAAGGTTCTTCCATATATCTCTATTTGTGAGGGTGAGAGCATCGCGGACTAAAGCCGGTGCACCGATTGATGCTCTAGGTATTTCGCCCGCTGCCAAAGCTTTTTCCCTTTTTAACGCATAGAAATTCTCGGTGAAACCTCCGCCATGTGTCTTCAAGAAGTGCCGCTCTACGAGCAGCATAAAGCCCGCGTATAACTCATCGAAAGAATTAAGGATCGGGAGAAGGTAACGAGGGTGTCGATGTGTTCCAATAACGAGGAGGTATCGCAAGGAGGGTGGGAGAAGGGAGGATAGTTGTTGCTCTGAAAGAAGCTCAAAAAGCGAGGGCTTGTGGTCATCAAATGTGCCCTGCAGAGCTGTCATATATTCCATGACTGTGGAGTGGGTTAAAAGATAGTGGTAAGGTCGAAAAGAGAGTCGGGAATTAGCATCTAATGGGACATCAGAACAAGGCTGACGGTTCTGAAAATTGCCGAGGTAAGCACCTCAGAAAGCCAAACTCTGTCATGTGACTTATACAGCATTTGGATTCTTCGCTTAAAGCACATTACCCCTGAGTCTTATTATTTAACAACATAGTAAGAACCCCACTTACTAAAAGCTAACCCTATTAAGAGTTCACCCTAGATTCACTATTTTGAAAGCAGTAGTTCCTTCTCAAATACAGCTTAAAAGACTTTGAGCTCTACTTAGCATATATGTTTTAATAATATTGTGCCAGTCGAGTCTCAAGTCTTTCCATTATATTTGATGTTACCTTTTCTGTTCAAGATGCATAATGAAAAAAATTTAAAGTTTAAAATCTGACAATATTGATGCACTTCCCAGGGGGTGATTCGAAGCTCACCGAGTTGGTGCTACTCATTACTCATACCCAACCAGCTTGCAATATCCAACATCACCCACTGGCACTTACAACAGTTGGCTGTTGATCTCCCCCCCTAATTTTCAGAACTTTGGCAGTATTATAACGGTTGGTAAGAAGCCAACAGAAGAAGTCTATATTAACCGTATTTACCCTAGGACTTATGTCCTCGTGAATCCACAACCGTTTCGTATACTCGCCGTTCTATCTCAGAAATACCAAACACTGTCGCAATTCTCTATCCCAACTCATTACACCAATTATTGATACAGAAATGGCTCTCTCACAAAATCTGTTAGCCGTGATTGAGGCATATCCCTCACTAGATAGCAACACTAGGAAAACTTTTCAAGAGACCATCACGGCAAACACTGCCAGTCTGGATGACCTCTACTTACAGTCTACAGCTGCAGAGAACTTGGCCAGCCGTGCGTCTATTGCCTGTGCAGCTGCTCAACTGGTTTTTGGCACTAGTATAGTCATCCCAGGTTCCTCGAACTATACGGCTGAGAAACATGGAAATTGGTTCGACCCTCCTTAGGGGAAATGTTTGTTTTAACAAAATTAACCCTCTCAGGTCATCTGATTGTTGGCTCCCTGCGGCCTGCATTATAAAGGCACGTAGCGCTATGGATGTTGCCCTTGCCTTGCTAATTGTGACCACTGTGCATGCCAACTTTGCTGTACGTAGCGCTGGGCACAATGCGAACTCAGGATTTAGCAGTGTTGGACAGCAGGGGGTTTTACTTGATCTGGGAGAAATGAACCAGATCACCTTCAACGAGGACAATTCACAAGCCTTTATTGGTCCAGGAAGCACATGGGATGAAGTTTATGGAGCTCTCGAGGCCATCAATCTTACTGTGGCGGGAGGTCGTTCCGGAGGTGTGGGTGTAGGTGGACTTATTCTTGGAGGTTCGCTGCAATCTCTATTTTACTGTTCCTTTCATTAATTCCTAAGTTGGTCTCCTTTGAATGATTATAGTTTATTAGTATATACTGACCGAAAATGTAACCGCACAGGTGGGATGTCTCACTTCTCTAACCAGTGGGGTATGGTTTGCGACAATGTCCTGAATTTTGAAGTAAGTCACCTTGAAGATTTCTTATCTAAATTTTCCTGCCAGTTTTTCTACCTCTGAGACTTATGAAATATGTGAAAGGTTGTGCTTGCCGACTCCACTATAGTAATGGCTAATGCGCATAAAAATGTCGATCTTTTCAAAGCGTTGAAAGGTGGTGGGCCAAATTTTGGTATGTTCTTATTTCGTGAATATTTCTCTGTCTAATTATTTTTTCAATATAGGTATCGTAACCAGATTCGACATGAAAACATTCCCTGGCTCAGAACTATGGTTTCAATTTGTAGTCTACAGTACTAGCGACAAGGTGGCAGTTATGGCGGCTACCGTTAAAGTTCAAGAAGCGATGCTCCTTGATGACCGCATAGGCTTTTTTCTTACCGACAGTCCCGGCACATTAACAGCTGGCATGATATATCGAGGAGAGAAAAGTTCTCCAACAGCTTTCGAGGCTTTTGACAGCATCACCCCACTCATGGTCGCCGTTCCCCCTACGAGTGGAACTTTCAAATCTTGTGCTGTCATTGCTTCCTTGCCAAATGGTCAGATGTAAGTTAGGCTCAACTTTGCCACTCTGGAAAGGAGCTGATTTAAATTCAAATAGCTGGGAAATTGGGGCTTTGAGCGTTGGCGTAGATGCAAGTCTCTATGTTGAACTACACGATATACTTACCACAATTCCCAGTACCGAGGGAATCTCTTTAAATTATACATACCAGCCTTTCTCGGTACAGGGCGTTGCACAAGGCAAAGCTAAGGGAGGTAACTCGCTTAATATTACCTCTGAAAATCAAGCTTGTGGGTTTGCAGTCATCTTTAGAATTTCCAATCATGTACTGATGTTCATATAGGGCTTGCAATTACAAGTTCATGGACAGACCCTACACTCTCCCATGAAGCCAGAGCTCAAGTCTCTCAACTTATTACCAAAATGTCTAATGCAGCAGCTGCAAGGGGAAAATTGCTAGATTTCATATTTATGAATGATGCAAACTCCTCACAGAGTCCAATTGACTCTTATGGGGCGGCTACAGTGCATAGCCTCGAAAAGACGGGTGAAAAGTTCGACCCATTGGGGGTTTTCCAGAACCTGCAAAATTCGGGATTCTTGCTCTCCAGGAAATGAGATTTGAGAACGTTGGAGGCGGATATTGGAACCGGTCTCATGATTTCTTGAAGCAGGGCATAGTTAGAAGTAGGTATGAAGGAATTGAAACAAGTCTTTAAACGTGACCTACTCAACATAGCTTAAATCCGGAGTGGAACTGTAATTGTGTCGCTGGATAATTGATAAGACTCCGTCGCCCTTTCCTCAAGACGTTCAGTTAGCTACCTTTAAGAACGAACTCCATAGAGTTCGAGTATTCCAGACACTTTTACTATCATTTCAGACTCACTACTGTGATCCCTGATAATAATGCTCGTTTAATTCTGATTTCGCATGTTTGTAACTCAAGTATATAAATCTAGCCCAGTTTCAATTTCAAGTCATTAACTGCAACGCAGCTTAGTGAACATAAAAACACCTCCTCTCCTATTCTTGAATGTTTGAGCTATTTCAGAGCACGTACTTCTAATTATCAGTATATGCTCAATTGCTGTGCTATTATTAACATTGACAAGGAACAAAATAGTACATTTGTTTTCGGATCAGGATTCTCACCTCATTTTTGAGGTCAGTCACAAGTCATCAACCTTCATTGGCTACCAGATTGCAGCTCAAACCAATAACTTCTTGAAAGTTGAAGCAAATCAAGACTAATTCCTACAATTTCTGTAGAAAACTCCCCATTTACTACTCTCATCCAGACATAGAAGCCCATTAGATAAATACTAGATAACCTTCAATTAGCGCTATTTAACCGGAGCGACAATAGCTAGCTAAGAGGTTATAAATTACTGTCTTGTTAATGGACACCTTATCTAGCTTTCCGTGTCTTGCCAAATAGTGCTTGCACGTGATGGCTTGCAGATTTTGTTCCTGAATTGTAGTAACTTCTATATCACTCAGGCTGCATTCGGCTAGTCGATTAATTAAGCGGAATATCAAAGTAAATGGCTAGATCAGGAACCGACATCTTAAGCCTCCACTGAAGATACACCGCTATATCCTGCAGAACTCTTCTTTTGCATCAGCCACGAAAGTCAGTAACAACTTCGTATACGACAGCCCCAAGCTCCACTAGTCAAAGCTTTGTCCAAAGTTGACCTCTTTGCCTCATTTTTCTAAGCCCTTACATCGAAACCCGTTTCCCCATGCACAGTTTCAATTTCACTTTCCTCGAGCTTATCCACCTTCGCGTGCGATGGGCCAATCGCCAAGTCTTTCACAAATCGCTGAATAGGATCATACTCTCCTTGAGCCTCTCCTTCTACCTTGCCGTCGGGTGTATTTCGCACCCAGCCCGTAACATTATAGGATCTGGCTTTCTTTTGCGTAAAGTAGCTGAAACAAAAGTTAGGTTCACAGTAATATTCAAACACGCACTTATTACCGAAAAGAGACTCCTTCCCAAAAATTAGTAACTTTTTATGCTGATCGATATACGCAGTCATACCTTGAACTCGACCTTGGACGTTAAATTGTATCTGCTACCAGTCATTACTTTTATCAAATTTTGAGATAAATCCGCTTACTCTTTTCTCCATCGTTCTTTAGATTGCGTTGTAGTGAACGGTTGGAGTTAGTCTTGAGATACGGTTTAAGTAGAAGAGAGCGAAGAGTGACGTATAGAGCCGCAGAGAGTTGTCTTGGGATGGTTGCAGGGATCAGCAGCAGAAGACGTGATAGGCTATATCAGTTATCACGTGATAGGGTATGACTATCGAGCATATCGAAGATTGTCACTCTAATATTTCTAATATTTTATAAGAAACTTAAAATCTAACAAGAATCTTTTAGTCCCTAAGTGAATACAGCCTGTTGTTACTATTAAGACGCTATGTGACCGCTCTTCCATTCTGCATGGTGGCCTGGTACTCGTAAAGTTGAACATGTCTTTCAAGCTAAATATTGTATTTGTTTGATCCTTATAATCATTTATGATATGTTTATATGACGATCCTAACTTCAAGATAATCGCACCACATAATCGTCAGAGCTAGGATCGAATTTCTCAGTATCACAGAAAACCATACCATTAACGAGGGAGTAGCAAGATTACGCACACAAAGTAGTGTAATAGTTTATGCACGCTTCTGTTTTTCTAGTGCACTCAATTTTAGGAGAGGAAGCACTCTAGTTACCTAAACTAAAATACATGATTGCAAGTCAGGTAAGTTAGGCAACCATGCTGTGTGATTTTGAGACTTAGTGCCTGTTCAGTCTCGTCAATGCTCTGGAGGATCATCACCATATAAGAATTAGGAAAAATTCATGTACAAAGTGAATTAGCTCGTTCCTCTCTGCTTCTTTGGAATACGCTGCCTATAACTAACTAGCATACGCCTGGGAGATCAGCTTATTATGGCTACGTGGTTCAGGTGCCAGCATATTCCCTAATGATATCACGTGTTCCAACAACACCCCTCACAGGGTATAAAGCGATGAATTGCACACTATGTACGAGTACGAATACTTGCAGAGTGACATAGAATTAACCATATTAGGAGCACTACTGCCTCGAAACTCATTTGCATAGTCCTAGTTCTAAGCTTAATCAATGATGGGAAGTAGTATTGGCCATCTTTGTTATTTGAACTAACAATTTATGTAGGCGCCATTAGGCCAGTTTATTCTTTTTGGTGTGATTTAAACTTACTTATTGAATAAGCCTGAGTCTAACACATTGAAGGGGACAGTATCACAGAAGGGACCTATAGCCAAGTTCTAGGATTCGCTCTCGGGTCAGAACTTCAATCTGGTGGGTGATACTTGCGGCAAATATATAGCTTGCGTATACGACTGTTGCTAAAGCACCACCCAAAGCATATAAAAGACGCCTGGATGTTATCAACAGAGGATTTAGGTAAGTTGAACTCGGAGTTTTTTGATTTTGGTACTTAAATGTGATAGTGGATATAATACCGATCACGGCGTTGAGGTGGTAGAGAACGTCATTCCTACAGTCGAACAAGCTTCCGTGCAATTCCTGGTGCGCTCGAATTGGAAATCTTACATCTGCCTCATGCTAATCTGACAGACAATCTGGTTTGGTGCAAACGACTGCAACAAAAATCCTTTATGGAAGCAATACGTTCCAATCGAGCAGTTCAAGACGAACTTGAAAGCCATAATCAACCATCCTCTTGTCAAAGCACAAGCTCCAAGAATACTACTACTAACCAATCCTGCTCTGGAGGAAACAATGTTACTCGAGTTGGATGAAGGAATGGATAATCCTATAATCCCAAGAGCAAGAGATGCTGCTGCCTACGCAGCTGCGACTAGAGAAGTCGCGAAGGAAACAGGGGCTGTTCTTGTCGATATTTGGAGCGCATTTGCGGAAGAGGCTGGCTGGAAAGAGGGTGATGAAAACATCCCTGGAATGCAAGAGTTAGGAAAGAATGCTAAATTAGCCAATTTGCTCTCAGATGGTAAGCTTCAATTATAAGCTCGATGTACGGCCAAAATTGACTGTTTAGGCCTTCATTTGTCGGCAAATGGGTATCGACTTGTGTACAAAAAATTGATGAAAGCTATTCTTAACACTTGGCCTGATCAAGACCCACAAAAGATGCCATTTGTGCATAAGATTGCATGGGAAGTTGAACTTGGAGATAACTTCTGGGATGTGCAGAGAGATTGAGATAAGAAGCTCGTCCCTGGATGTGTGGTGATCTGGGGAAGAATGGTTTTGATTTATAATTTACTGTCTAATTTAGGAGAATTACACAAGATTAGGACTAGAATTCAGAATACTGTTAATTAGGGAGTTCGTCAAAGAAAATTATGCATCCGGGAAATTATTCGTAATGTAGGTAGGTAAGGTAATGTACCTATGTAGTGTATCGGAATCATAAGCGAGATGTGAAAGGGGCAACTCTTGGGGTTTGGGGCTTGAAATTTCATAATGTTCAACTTATAGATCAAACAGCAGTACTACAACTATTCGCTTTAGTTGATTTCTCGAACTTTTCTCTTTAGAAACAGTTGCGATACTGATGGAATTCTATGTGCAATTGTGGCCCGAAGTATTACATAAGTATTTTATCTCAACCCGAACACCGTCGCCTTCCCTTGTTGTACATTTTTTATTCCACTACCCTTGTCCAAGGCACATACTCATTCTCACGTGTAAATAATCATATGGCAGGTCCTATCCAACATAGAAACCGAACGAGCCATCAAAAGCATCGAAGGTTCCCTGTTTAGCCTTCAGGCACTGATACCGAGGAACTTTATCCGGAGCGTAAAATCTGAGTAAAGCAGCCCTGTCTTCGTCGTCCATTTCACACAGGTCCCGGAGACTGTAGGCATCGCTAACCTTGATAATCCTAGGTATGTTAGTATTTGGTGTTACTACTTAGATTAGAAAAGAGAGAGATTTTACCAAGCCATTCGTTTGGGACCTTCTGAAATATCCGGCGCAAGCTCTCTTAACTGTTTCCTTAGTTTCCCAACCCCAATTATGGCATCGCCCATATTTTCAGGGAGATTACTCGCAATCCATCTTCTCACAATATTTGCCATCCTTGGTCCTTTCCCATTCGTGCTAACCATAATCTGTAATGGGCCATCTCTATGCACGCTCCCAAAGTAAAAGTCACACTCAGGCGGAACATCTGCAATATTGGCCGCTATTTTTTTCTCCTTGCACAGTTTCCATATTTGTGAAGAGGCTTCGGGGTCGTCCACAGCTGTCAATACCATGTCAACGTCATCGAGATCTGACGGTTCAAATTTACGGTCATGGTATTCGACTTGGCCCTTTTCTATCCTATATGCCACTTCCGGGTTCAGTCCTGACCGAGGTGATATGACTGTAACCTTCGCATCTGCATTGAGGACATTGAGGATTCGTCCAGCAGCTACCTGTTTGCCGTTAGTGGCAAGGTTTTATCATTTGAGACCACAAACTCACTTCACCTCCCCCAACTACCAGTACGCGTTTGTTTCTGATCTGCCATGCTAATATGAGAGAACCTCCTCCTTCGACTTTCGGAAACTTCTCGTCATCCATCCCGGACAGAAAATATGGACTAAGCTTTTGGAATTTGAACCTTTGACGAGGAAGCTCTAGAATACCATGGCTCATGGACCCCACGGAGACCGATAAGAGCGCCAAGAACAATCAGATAAGGGCGCTAAGCGTCAATGACCAGGCCACCACAAGGCCCGAACTATACATCTAAAGCCTCGACAACGAGCCTGGAGTTACCAGCGCTCTGAGGTTATACGCCGTATTGTGGAAATGTCTGGACGTAAGCTGGGTGGCGGGAGAATATTGGGAAGTGGAAGAGGGCTGGCTCCTCCCGCCCCTCCGGCGCATCAGCGAAGGACCAGCGACCTAATTTCCCCTTCGGAGAGCACACTGAGTCTGAGTTCGAGAGACTCGAGTGGACTTGCAACAAGTCCTTTACCAGATGCTAGTCAGGACCTGAGAGCTGCAGTCTCATTGAAGAATGGTGGACCAGTTACAGCAGCCAGCTCCAAGCTGGTATGCCCCATTTGCAATGAGGAAATGGTAAGCAGTGTATGTTTTGATTATATATCTCTAGCTGATTTCTCTAACCAGATGACTCTTTTACAATTGAATAGGTACATCATTCCGCCCTGTATCTACATGCATCAAGCTAATATTTGGAAGACATCTCGACGACAATCATCAGGAGCTCCCAGCTGTTGAACAGGACGAGGTCAAAAATTGGTTCGACAAACAAGTGGTGAAGGCAAAGAAATTTCAGCCAATAGCAGTGCTAAATCAGAAGCTGAAGGGCCTTGATGTTTTTGAGTCCAACGATGCACCTCTACTTCCATTTTCTGCTCCAACCGCGATGTCAGCGAATCGCCCTGTCGCAACAGAGCACCGCCCAGATCCAGATGAAGTTGTAACGAGGGCACATTGGCAACGACCTGGATATAATGACCTTTGCACCGAACCATCCTGTGGGAAGAGACTAGGCTCTGTGAATGGAAATGTCAATTGCCGGAAATGTGGACGGTTATTCTGCGAGGATCATACTATGTACCAGATGAAGCTTTCAAGATCTGCACAGCACGAGCCA
>Ga0247812_10002469_pt1 | contig 10420 bp, 13 predicted proteins | sample UWRJL149409B1_FD_178011 | JGI IMG/M metagenome (GOLD analysis project Ga0247812, IMG submission 178011) | Plant litter microbial communities from Arlington Agricultural Research Station in Wisconsin, United States - UWRJ-L149-409B-1 | ecosystem: Environmental > Terrestrial > Plant litter >...
CGCGATCACGGGGATCAGCACGGCGACACCGCAGGCAATCGCCGCGATCGCGATCGCGTTGCTCAGCCGGTTCGCTCCGCGCCGCACGCCAATCGCACCGAAGACGAACGCGAGGATCCACGGGATGCCCGCGAGTACCGCTCCCCCGACGTTGCCGTCGTAGCGCCCGCGGTCGCCCGTGATCGCGTTGCCGATCAGGTTCGGCCCGCTGAGCAACAGCCAGCCGAGGAGGGCGACCACGCCGCAGGCCAGGCCGGCAATCGCCAGGCCGTCGAAGCCGCCGATCTTCGGTGGACGGGCAGAGCGACGGATCGCGAAGATGATCGTGAGAATCACCAGTGCGACGATTCCAAGAAAGAGGTCGAATGACAGCAGACCGCTAAAAGCAAGCTCGACCGGGGCATTGCTCGGAAAGCCGCCGGTAAACGCGATGTTGAGCACAAACCCGATGAGCATGATGGCCGCCACCGCGGCGAGCACGATGGGGTGCCGGGCAGAGCGGTGGATGCGGGGCTGCGGCTGAAACCCCTGGTATCCGGGAAGGCCGTAGGTCGTCGGAGTGGCGAGATACTGCGCCGGGGCTGCGTAGCCCACCGGGACGACGGCCGCAGCGGTGACACTTGCATCGGGCGCGGGCGCGGCGGGTGGAGCAGGTGGCGCACTCGGCGGCGTGGGGCGCGCGGGAGGCGGCGGTGGCGGTGGCGGTGGCGGGCCGGCTGGGTGTGAAACAGCGGGAGGGACATCCGGAACCGGTCCGGGCTCGATCGGGTTAGACATCCGTGGTGCTTCTGGTCGCGCTTCGGTGAGCCATCCTCTAATCTTACCGCTTCGGCACCCCAAACGGTCGACCCAAAGCTGCCGGGCGACGTGACGGAGCGCGTGGCGCGTACCCTGAGGCGCGTACCCTGAATACATGGCGGCGCTCCGTGCGCCGTTTGCGAAAGGCATCCCGTGGACCCCACCCTGCTTCGGCACTTCGTCGTCGCCGCCGAGGAGTTGCACTTTGCGCACGCCGCGAAGAAGCTCGACGTTCCCCGCAGCGCCGTGATCGCGTCGGTGCGCAAGCTCGAGGCAGTGCTCGGTTACGAGCTGTTCGACGACACAGCCTCGACCACAACGCTGACGGATGCCGGCGAGGCCTTTGTCGCGGACGCCAAGCGCCAGCTCTCCAAGTCTGCGGCCGCAGCGAAGGCGTCGGCCGCCCCTCCCGGAGGCAAGGCGAAAGCGTCGAAGGGCAAGGGCCGCACCCCGGCAGTCAAGGGCCAGCCGCGCGTCGGAAAGCGTCGCCAGTCGAGATAGGGCTTTCGTCTCCGGCCCTGCGGTGCCAGCATGAAGAGATTATTCGTGTCTCACAGGCGGTCTGTCATGACGATTATCTCTACCCCGTCAGAATCGGAAGCAACCGGCGAAGTCGCCGAGATCTACGCTGACGACATCGATCAGCTCGGATACGTGCCGAGCCACACTCGCGTGATGAGTGTGAATTCCGAGGCGTATCGCGCCTGGGAAGAACTCATCGGCGCCATCGCCGGCCCGATGGACAAACGGCGTTACGAGCTGGTCACGCTCGCCGCTGCCGGCGGCGCCCGATCGAAGCACTGTCGTCTCGCGCACGGCGCGAAGACCCTCCGCTACATCGACGAAGACCAGCTCCTGCTCATCGCTCGCGACTACCGCGACGCGGGCCTCACCGAGGCTGAGGTAGCGATGATGGAGTTCGCGGAGAAGGTCAGCGTCGCCTCGAGCGAGATGACGGATGCCGACAGCCTTCGCCTGCGCGAGCTCGGCTTCAGCGACCGCGACATTGTCGACATCGCCCTCGCCGCGGCCGCGCGCAACTATTTCAGTCGCGCCGTCCAGGCGCTCGGGGCAGACGTCGATGTGCCCACCGTGCTCACCACCGAGCTGAGTGACGCGCTCGTTCGGGGACTGTAGGCGGGCTATTCGCCATATCGCGCTTCGATCTCGGAGAAGTACGCGAACGCCAGGTGCATGAACTTCTCTTCCGTGACCACGACGGGGTCACCGACCTCGAGGCCGAGCACCGACGATTCCGGTTTGAGCGCGATGGTCGAATCGGCGGCCAGAATTCCGCCGTTCTCGAGAATCGAGGCTGTGAGTACCCGCACCTCGTTGGCCGGGTTGCCGTCCTTGCCCTCCATGCCCCGCATCCGATGCTGAAAGTACCCGTCGAGCGTCAACACCATGTTGCTGAAATACGCCTGCTCGAGCGCGGCGAGAGCCGAGGCATCCGCGGCATCGCTGTCTTTCACCGCGTCAGCGACTTCGCGGTACGCGAGCACCTGTGCGTCGACGCGGTCGCGACAGGACTGCAGGTACTCCCGCGAGTAACTCTTTCTGGCAAGCATGGTTGATAGTAACCACCCTCGAGCCGGATGCGACAGTATCCCCATCACTGGCGCAGGGCGCAAGTTTCGCTGGGTGCCACGTGTCCGCGCGGTGTGAAAGGCCGCAAAGGAACAACGATTCGATTGAGACTCGTCGCCGAGGCGAGGATGGTGGACACCTCGCAACGAAACGGAAGGACGAACATGCTCACCCTCACCGACAATGCAAGCACCGCAGTCAAGGATCTCTCGGGCCGTGCGCTCGGCACCGACGGCGGCGGGCTGCGCATCAGCAGCCCCGAAGAAGGAAGTTCGAGTCTCTCGGTCACCGTGGCACCGGCCCCGGAACCGCAGGACGACATCGTCGAGAACGACGGAGCACGCGTGTTCCTCGACGCCGGAGCATCGGCGGTAGTCGCCGACAAGGTGCTCGACGCCCAGCTTGACGACAAGGGTGCGGTGCGATTCGCACTCACCACAGCGTCATAGCGGGCCACACACTTCGCTAGCCCGACGCCGGCTCGTCCGTTCACCCGGACGAGCCGGCGTCGTCGCGTTGACCGGCGCTTTTTCTCGCGGCGCGAGCGTAGGATTCAGTGCAGCACTCCCCACTGTGCATTGACGAAACATTGGCAACGGAACGAGCATCAACATGGCACGCGTACTGAGTGATTCCTCGAAGACCGGGTCGAAGCGGGCTCCGGGCTCCGTTCCCCGCACGATCGGGCGCATCGGCCTCGGCGCCGTATTGCTGTTCGCCGGCGTCAGCCACCTCACGGTCGCGCGAGACGCGTTCCAGGCGCAGGTGCCAGAGTGGCTTCCGCTCGACAAGGACTTCGTGGTCGTGGCATCCGGAGCTGTCGAAATCGCCCTCGGCGGCGCGCTCGTCGCCCTGCCGAAAAAGAAGACCGCTGTCGGTTGGGTAGTCGCCGCGTTCTTCGTTGCAATTTTCCCGGGCAACATCTCGCAGCTCGTCACCCACACCGACTCGTTCAACCTCAACACCGACCGGGCGCGTGCCATCCGGTTGCTGTTCCAGCCGCTGCTCGTGATCTGGGCACTGTGGTCCACGGGCGCCTGGCGCGCCTGGCGCAACCGCGCTCGCTAGTCTCGATCGCGCGGCACCGCCATTCGCTCACAATAAACGCTGCTCCGGAGTTATCCACTGATATTCATAAGTGGTCACGAATGTCGGTGGTTCTTGCTTGACTTGAGTTATGGAAGACCACCCGAAACCCCCAGGAGACCCGGAAGGCACCCCGTCTGGCGGGCGTGACCCGAACGCCGGCTTCGAGGCTCTCGGCGCGCTCATCGACGAGTTGCGCGAAGAGAGTCGTGAGTCCGGGCGGGCAGCCGCCCACCAGATTCGCCGACTGGAGTCCACCCGACAGTTCGCCGAGCAGATCCAGGCCGATCAGACCCTCAATCGCTACAAGAATAACGACGAGGCCCGTCGCGGTTTCATGACCGAGATCGCGATGGCGCTGAACATCACCGAGAACTCTGCGCACAAGAAAATCGATCTCGGGCGCATCCTCGTCGGCACCCTCACCCGCACCCTTGACACGTTGGCGGAGGGTGCGATCAGCGAGCACCACGCCTTCACCATCGCCCGGCTCGCGCAAAACTTCACCCCGGCGGACATGCTGACCTTCGAACAGCGAGTGCTTCCGAAGGCGTTGACGATGAACCCACCGAAGTTCGAACGGTTCGCCCGGCAGTTGCGTGACAGACTGCACCCCGAACTCATGGCGGAAGCCCACACGAAGGCGCTGGACGAGCGGCGGGTTCAATTTTTCCCGCGTCGCGACGGCATGTGCGAGATCGTGGCGACCGTCGACGCCCCCTTCGGTGTCGGAATCATGAACGCACTGCTCGACGAAGCCGCGGCGCTCAAGAACATCGAAGGTGAAACCCGCACGTTTGCACAGCTGGAGGCGGACATCTTCCGTGACCGGTTCCTCGGCAGTTACCTCGGCGGCTGCGGTAACCCGCCAGCTGACCAGAAGGGTGGCAAGACGAAACGGTCGAACGGTAGCTACGGTGGCTTCACCCCGCGGGTGAACATCATGGTCCCGGCCCTATCTCTGCTTGGCAAGAGTGACGAGCCCGCGGTACTCGCCGGGTACGGACCGATCGACATCGACACCGCGAAAGAGCTTGCCGGTGAGTCGAAGACGTGGCGTCGGATCCTCACCGACCCCGACAGCGGGCAGATGCTGACCATGAGCTCGACGAAGTACACCCCGCCGAGGGATTTGGCCGAGGCGGTCCGTCTGCGGGATGGTGTCTGCCGGGAGCCGGGCTGCAACAACCGGGCCGAAGCCTGCGAGATCGACCACAGCCTGGCGTGGGCGTCCGGCGGCGTCACCGAGTTCATGAACCTCGGTGCCTTCTGCCGCAAGCACCACAAGGTGAAGCACTTCATGCTCGTCTCACCCGAAGGAAACGACATCGGGCCCGCGGTCACGCTCGAACACGCCCGCGACGAGAAAGGGCTCCCCACCGGGCAGATCAAGTGGAACTCCGTGACGGGTCGCTTCTACATCAGCGAACCGCAGCTCTCGGCGCGTGCCCTACGCACGATCCGCGATGCGGAGTGTGCCGAGCAGCGGAAGAACGATCCGCCGTTCGAGTGGGTGCCGAAAGACATCCCGACGGATGGTTCAATAGAGCCGTTCTAGTACCTGACGGGGCCAGCGGTGTAGCTACGCGACGCGCACGTCGATCTCTCCCGGGCGACCCTCGTCTCCACCGAACACGAGGTAGCGGTTCGCGATCTTGTCGGTGAAAAACCGGTCATGGCTGACCACGACGACCGCGCCAGGGAAGTGTACGAGTGCGCGCTCCATCACCTGGGTGCTTGAGAGGTCGAGGTGGTTGGTCGGCTCGTCGAGCAACAGAACGGATGCGCCCGACAGCAGGCACTGGGCCATCGCAACGCGCGCTCGCTGACCACCGGACAGGTTTCCGATTCGGTTCTTGAGGTCTGCCTCCGAGAACTGGAACATCGACAGGAAGCGACCGACCGACTTACGGGTCGCGCTGAACGCGAGGCTATCGGGCATGGCGTTGACAGCGTGCGAGACGGTGTCGTCGAGGTCGAGGTCGGCGAGCACTTCGTTGTACGAGACGACCTTTGCGCCGGAGGCCCAGTCAACGCGACCGGCGTCGGCTTTTTCCTCGCCGGAGAGCGCCCGCAGCAGCGTCGACTTGCCGCTTCCGTTGGAGCCGAGCACCGCGATGCGGTTGCCACGACGGATCTCGAGCGTGAGGTCGCTGAAGAGCGTGCGGTCGCCGTAGGACTTGCCGAGACCCTCGATGCGGCAGAGCACGTCTTTGACGTGCAGGCCGCCGTAGATCTCGGTGATGATCTGGTCGACCGGGCGCGGGGCGCGGTTCTTTTTGATGCCCGACAGTTGCTTGCCGAGTCCACGGCTCGCGCTCTTCGCGGCTTCGCGACGGTCGGCGATCCCCTCGGCCTCGAAAGCGAGCAGCTCCGACTCGTGCACGAACTGGGCTTCGAGGGTCTTCAGGCGGAACTGTTTCTGCACGATGTACTCGCCGAAGTTCCCGGGGTATTCGTGCAGGTGGTAGTTCTCGACCTCGATGATGCGGTTGGCTACGGCGTCGAGGAACTTGCGGTCGTGCGAGACGATGATGGCCGCGCCGCGGAAATCGCGGAACCACGACTCGAGCCACTCGACACCGGCGACGTCAAGGTAGTTGGTCGGCTCGTCGAGCAGCAGAACATCGGGGGCCTCGAGCACAATCTTCGCGAGGGCCGCGCGGTTGCGCCAACCGCCGGACAGGTCATCGATCGCACTCGTGCGGTGCGCCTCGTTGAAGCCGAGGGTGGTCAGCGCGGTGTCGATGCGGCGGGTGTAGTCCCAGCCGTCGAGGCGGTCCATCTCGGCGAATAGTTCGGCCTGGCGGTTGATCAGCGCATCGAGGTCGGCCATCGGGTCGGCGGCGATCGTCGCGTCGATCTCGGCAAGCTCGGCCTCGGTCGCCTTGATCTCGACAAACAGGGCGTCGAGCACCTCGAGAATCGTGGATTGCCCGTTGAGTTCGGAGAACTGGGAAAAGTAGCCCACCTTGAGGCCGGGGTCGAGGGTGACGGTTCCGGCATCCGGAGATACCTGCTCGAGAATCAGCTTGAGGATGCTCGTCTTGCCTGATCCGTTGCGGCCGATCAGGCCAACCCGGTCGCCCGTTTCGAGGCGGAAAAAGCCCTCGCGCAGGATCTGCGCTTTCTCAAAGCTCAGGCTGACGTCGTGCAGTTTGATCAGGCTCATGCTGGTCTCCTCGGCGCACCGGAGAGAAAGTCTCTAACAGGCCCGGGCAGTACCAGTGATCAAGACTAGCTTTTCGGCGAGTCAGACCGCGCGGGCCGCGGCGAGCGCGAGACCCTGTTCGGTCATCGGGAACTCGTCGACCATCGCGGCGAGCTCGTCGAGCGGCAGGTTGGCGCCGAAGGCGGGGTTGCCTGGCTGCAGGCGGACGCCGTCCGCGAGCGTGGGGATCGTGAGTGCGTCGAAGCCGAGAGAGTCGACGATGGCGGCGACGGCCTGCACGGCATCCGGAGCATCCCCGGCAATGGCGATCGCGCGCCGGCCGTCGGTGCTGCCGGGAAAATTGGCGGCGTCGAGGTCGTGGTAGCCCATGTGGTTGAACGCCTTCACCACGGTCGAGGCCGGGAGGTGCTTCTGCACGATCTCGCTCGTCGACGTGCGCGGGTCGAGCAGGTCGTCGCGCACACCGTCGGTCTCCCACCAGTAGTTCATGGCGTCGATGACGACCTTGCCCTCGAGCGCCCGGGCCGGGACCGACGAGAGCTTGCCGAGCGGCAGCGCGAGAATGACAACATCCGACCGCTCCGCAACCTCCTGCGAGGTGAGCGGCGTTGCGCCGGGCGCAAGAACGTCGATGATCAGGCTGATGCGCGACGGGGTGCCGGAGCCCGAGATGAGCACGTCGTAGCCGGCCTTGATCGCCAGCCGGGCGAGAACGGTGCCGACTTTTCCTGCCCCGAGGATGCCGATGGTCGTTCGCGAGGTCATGCCGGTTCTCCTTGTGCGGTGTGAGCGGACTATTCCGCTACGTTCTGGACAACACCGACCGGGCCAGCGGCATTCCTGTGCAGCTCAGTAGCTGTAGCCCCAAAATTCGACCGAGGGATCGTCGAGCCAGGAGAGGTCGGCCGGGCCGGACAGACCCATCAGTTGAGCCTGCAACACGAGCGCACTCTGCTCGGAGCCGGCGTCCCACCACGCATCATCAGACACGTGTTCACCGCCGTGAGCCTCGAGCACACTCCAAGTCGCAGCGTCGGGGGCACCGAGGGGGTCGAATTCTGTCGTGAGCTGACCGTTCTGAGCAAAGATGAAGTTTGTCGACGCGTCAATGTTCCAGTACATCGACACGAAGCTGCCCGACTTCGACAGTCGCGCGGCTTTGCGCGCATCATCACAATCGAAGCCGTTGCCTTCCCAGACAAAGGTGTGCCCGTCAACCGTTCCGGACGCGACCCAGACGCGTAATGCATCGGGATCGGTGTCGTACCCGTCCCAGATCCATTCTTCCGCGCCGTCCCGGTCGGGGAATTCGATCAGGTCACTGTCCACGATGCCTTCGACCGCGGCGTGGGGAGAGACTCCGTCTACGACCGAAAGGCAGGTCAGGTCGTAGCCGATCCAGTCGCCGGAGCCGGAGTCAGCACTGGGGTCGTCCTCGTAGTCGAGATAGTCGGAACCCTCGAGGTCGCCGTCTTCCTCCTCGTCGCCCAGAGTGATCGTGCCCCAGTCAGTGGTTGCCTCCGGTGCCCACGCACTCGTGTCGACAGCGACGCCCGCACACCCCGCGAGAGCTGGCACGACTATGGAGATACCAGCGACCGCCGCAACGGACCAAGCGCGCCAACGTGACTTCATGAGCAAAGATTACCTCTAAAGGTGCACGGCGCACTCGTCAGTACGAGGTTCCCCAGTATTCGACATCAGGGTCGTCGAGCAGCGCGGGGCTCACAGCTGCGGGCAGCCCGAGCAGCTGAGCCTGGAGCGCAAGGCCGTGGGCCTCTGGCGCCTCTTCCCAGTCGTCGTCGGAGACGCGCGTCGCTCCCTCGGATTCGAACAGGCGCCACTGGTCATCGTCGGGAGCGTAGAGCGCTTCGAACTGCATCTCGACGCGGCCCTTTTTCGCGAAAGTGAAGGTCATGAGCGAGTTGACGTTCCAGTACATCGAGACGAATGCACCGGCGAACGACAGTCGCTCGGCCGTGTTCTCGTCGCTGCCGCCGAAGCCGTTGTCTTCCCAAACGAAGGTTCGCCCGTCGATGTCGCCCGCGGCGACCCAGATGCGCACCGCGTGGGGATCGTCTTCGTCTTCCTCGCGCGACCAGGCCTCGGCCTCTTCCCGGCTCGAGAAGCGCTGCGCGCTACCACCGGAGATGGTGTGGACAGCCTCATCGGGAGAAACGCCCTCCACAATCGAGATGCACGAGGCGAAGTTCTCTTCGGTCCAGTCGGATTCTTCGAGCGTCATAGCGGTGATTCTTTCTGGTGGAACCGGGTGTTCGCGTTGGTGCCAGAGTACTTGTGATGCGGGCGGGAGCTGGTCGTGGCATCCGCTCTCGTGTCACGATGAGAGAGCGGCGCCGCGGTATTTCACCGAGAGGTAGACACGTTGACTGAGACGATCACGGTCAAACCGGCTCACGAGTTTGACGACATGGCGACGATGTTCGCGCCGAAGAAGCCGGAGTCGTCGGTGTGCTGGTGTCTGTCGTGGCGGCTGAGCTCGACCGAGAACCGGGCGCTCACCGGCACGGATCGCGCCGATAAGGTGCGCGAACTGTGCGCGCGCAAACGAGCTCCCGGAGTCCTGGCCTACATCGACGACGAGGTGGTCGGCTGGGCCGGGGTGGCGCCGCGGTCTGAGCTGCATCCCTTCGCGCACTCGAAGAAGATCCCCCGAGTCGACGACCTGCCGGTCTGGTCGATCTGGTGCATCCGGGTTCGCCCCGGCTATCGCAAGCGGGGCGTGACCGCCGCACTCATCGACGGCGCGGTCGACTACGCGCGGGCGAGTGGCGCTCCCGCCGTCGAGAGCTACCCGGTCGACAACAAGGGTGAGAAAGTCGACCAGACCATGGCGTTCGTCGGAACCCGACTGATGTTTCAGCGCGCGGGTTTCAGAAAAGCGTCCGCAACCGACTCGATCGCGGGCGGATTCCCGCGCATTGTGATGCGGCTCTCGCTCAACTGAATTTTCTTGTACTCAGTGTTGCTAAGCACCGGTAGTCAGTGTTACCGTGTACCGGTAATCAGCAGTACCGAGTAGCGCAAGGAGTTCGACAGTGGGCAACCAGATGACCGAGATGCTCAAGGGCACCCTCGAGGGCATCGTGCTGGCAGTTCTGGCACGACAGCCGGCCTACGGCTACGAGATCACCTCGCAGCTACGAGACCAGGGCTTTTCCGACCTCGTTGAGGGAACCGTCTACGCGTTGCTCATCCGCATCGAGCAGCGGGGCTTCGTCGACGTCGAAAAAGTTCCGTCGGAGAAGGGCCCGCCACGCAAGGTCTACTCGCTCAACACGCAGGGTCGGGCTCAGCTCGACGAGTTCTGGAGGTCATGGAGCTTCCTCTCTGAGCACATCGAAAAGCTCCACACCGAGAAGACAGAAGGAGAGAACTGACATGGTCGCCAAATGGATTGAGACCCTCACGGGGCCCCTCGATCAAAAGAAGCAGTACCGGCAAGACAAAGCTCGCATCGACGCACTCCCCGAGCCCTACGGCTCATCGGCAAAGGCGATGCACCGTTACCTCATGTACTCGGCAGGGGTCGTCGATGGCGACACCCTCATCACGATGCTCACCGACCTCGCCGACCTCTGGGAGCGCGCGGCCACCGACGGCACTCCGCTTCGCGAGATCGTCGGTGACGACCCGGTCGAGTTCGCCGAGGCCTTCGCGCAGGCCTACTCGGGCAAGCAGTGGCTCGACAAAGAGCGTGCCCGCCTCACCAAGACCATCGACGACGCAGAACGGGAGTCGGAGAAATGAGCA
>Ga0247812_10002471_pt1 | contig 10418 bp, 12 predicted proteins | sample UWRJL149409B1_FD_178011 | JGI IMG/M metagenome (GOLD analysis project Ga0247812, IMG submission 178011) | Plant litter microbial communities from Arlington Agricultural Research Station in Wisconsin, United States - UWRJ-L149-409B-1 | ecosystem: Environmental > Terrestrial > Plant litter >...
CGGAGCCGATTCCCGAACCCATCGCCGAGCCCGAGCCGGTGCCGGAAGACACCGTGCCGCCGCCGCAGCCGTTGCCCGAGCCGCGCCCAATGGACGCGCCGACGCAGCAGCAGGCCCAAGCGCAGGAGCGCGTCGCACAGCCGGACAAGGTCGACCAGGATGCGGTCAGCGCCTTGGCCATTTCGCAGGAGAAGGCCAAGCAGGAGCAGGAGGCCAAACGCCGCCAGGAGCAGATCGACCTGACCGAGCGCAAGCGCCAGGAAGAGGCCGAGCAGCGTGCACGACTGGCCAAGCAGCAGGAAGCGGACCGGCAGAAGAAGATTGCCGAGGACGAGCGCAAGGCCAACGAAACCAAGGCAGAGGCGGACAAGCAGAAGAAGATCGCCGAGTTGCGTTCGCGCCGCGCGCAGGCCGAGAAGGAGGCCACGCTGGCCGAGCAGCGGCTGCGCCAGGTCGCTGCCGCGAGGAACGCAGCGGCGGCCAGCTCCAGCGCCAGCGCCAATTCCACTGCGCAGCCGGCAGGGGGCGCGGGCGGAACCAGTGACGATCTGACGGCCAAGTATGCCGCGGCGATCCAGGCCAAGGTGCAGGATGCCTGGATCCGTCCGGAGAACATCGCCAGCGGCCAGCGTTGCCAGATCGTCATCACCCAGCTGCGTGGCGGCCGGGTGCTGTCGGCCAAGGTCGGCGCAAACTGTCCGTACGATGAGGCCGGCAAGCGCTCGATCGAGGCCGCGGTGCTCAACGCGCAGCCGCTGCCCTACGCCGGCTTCGAGCAGGTGTTCAACCGCGAGCTGATCCTCAACTTCCGCCCGGATTGAGTGCTCCTGTAGTGACGGCCGCTGGCCGTCACATGACCCCTGACGGCCGCCGGCCGTCGGTACGGTCAAGCACCGACCTCGCTTTCACATGGGTCTGGTTCATGATTGCGAAACCATTCACCTCCATCCTGCTATCCCTCGCTGTGGTTCTTCGACTGAGCATTCCATGAAAAAGATGCCCCGCTGGTTCGTCGCGTTCGCGGCGTTGTTGCTTCCCTTCGCCGCGCTTGCGCAGCAGAAGGGCCTTGAGATCGATATCGTGGGCGGTAGTGCGTCTGCCACGCCGGTCACCGTGGTGCCGATGCCCTACGAGGGGTCGGCCGCTGCGCCGCAGACGGATGTAGCGTCTGTGATCCGCGCCGACCTGGACCGGTCCGGCCAGTTCCGTACCCTGCCCGAAGCCCAGATCGTCGAGAAGCCCACCCGCGGCGCGGACATCCAGTTCCCGACCTGGCGCGCGCTGAAGCAGAACTACATCGTGGTCGGCCGCGTGCAGGATGCCGGCGCCGGCGCCTACCGCGTCGAGTACGAGCTGTATGACGTGCCCAAGGGTGAGCGTCTGCTCGGCCTGGCAATGACCGCTCGCGGCAACGCGATGCGCGATGTCGCTCATCAGATGGCCGATGCCATCTACGAGAAGATCACCGGTGTACGCGGTGCCTTCTGGACCCGCATTGCCTATGTCACCGCCAGCGGTCGCGGCGATGCCATGCGCTATGCGCTGATGGTGGCCGACTCCGATGGCTACAACCCGCAGACGATCGTGCGCTCGGCCGAGCCGCTGCTGTCGCCGTCATGGAGCCCGGACGGCGGCAAGCTGGCCTACGTGAGCTTCGAGCGTGGCAATTCGGCGATCTACATCCAGAACATCGCCACCGGCGCGCGTGAGCTGGTCACCAGCTTCCGCGGCATCAACAGCGCCCCCGCGTTCTCGCCGGATGGCCGCAAGCTGGCCCTGACGCTTTCGCGCTCGGGCAACCCGGAGGTCTACGCGATGGACCTCGGCAGCAAGCAGCTGACCCAGCTGACCAACCACCTGGCCATCGATACCGAGCCGACCTGGTCGCCGGATGGCAGCGCGGTGTACTTCACCTCCGATCGCGGTGGTCGTCCGCAGGTCTATAAGGTCTCCGCCAGTGGCGGCAGCGCAGAGCGCGTGACCTTCCAGGGCAACTACAACGCCAAGCCGTCGGTGTCCTACGATGGCAAGAAGATCGCCGTGGCGCAGGGCTCGGGGAACAGCTACAAGGTCGCGATGATGGACAGCTCGTTGGGCTCGCCGCGCTGGAGCACGCTCTCCACCGGGTCGCTCGATGAGTCGCCCAGCTTCGCGCCGAACGCCAGCATGGTGCTGTATGCCGCACGCGAGGGTGGTCGCGGTGTGCTGTATGCGGTGTCCGCCGATGCGCGGGTCCGCCAGCGCTTGGTGCTCGCCGATGGTGATGTTCGTGAGCCGGCATGGTCGCCTTACCGTACCAAGCGCTAAAAGAGTGTTAATATTTTCCTAGATTTACCCCATTCACCGGCTTAGGAGCCTCAAAGGTATCGCCATGAACAAGACCACCAACGTTCTGCTTGTTTCCCTGTTGTCCGTGGCCGTCCTGGCCGGTTGCTCGAAGAAAGTGAAGGAAGTCCCGGCCGAAACGACCGCACCGGCGACCACCACGCAGCCGTCGGGCCCGTCGACCTCCGGCCTGTACGGCCCGGGCGACCTGGACACCGACGCTTGCCTGCGCCAGCGCGTTGTCTACTTCGATCTGGACCAGGATTCGGTCAAGCCGGAGTTCCAGGCCATCATGGCGTGCCATGCGAAGTACCTGCGTGACCGTCCGTCCTCGCGCATCACCCTGCAGGGCCACACCGATGAGCGCGGTTCGCGCGCTTACAACCAGGCACTGGGCGAGCGTCGTGGTAACGGCGTGAACTCGGCTCTGGCTGCCAACGGCGGTTCGGCTTCGCAGCTGACCGTGGTGTCCTACGGTGAAGAGCGTCCGGTCTGCACCGATTCGGCCGAGTCCTGCTATTCGCAGAACCGTCGCGTCGAAATCGTCTACACCGCGCAGTAATCCATGCGCATCGGCATCAATCTGATGCTGGTCGTGGCGGCAGCCTTCCTGGCTGCCGCCCCGGCGTACGCGCAGCGGCAGAGCCTCGCCGACCGCGTTGGCACCATCGAGCAGCAGCTGTACAACAACAGTGCCAACCAGGACCTGTTGAACCAGATCACCGAGCTCCGCCAGCAGGTCCGGCAGATGCAGGGCACGATCGAACAGCTGCAGCACGACAGCGCACAGCTCAAGCAGGGTAACCAGGACGCGTTCCTGGATCTGGACGAACGCCTGAACCGCCTCGAAGGGGGTGCAGCGCCGGTCGTCCCCACGGCACCCGGCAGCAATGCACCGCTTCCCCCGGTTCCGGCTGTACAGCCACCCGCAGCGGCCACTTCCGAGCGGCCGCCTTCGGTACACGGTGATGCCGGCAGCTTGGCCGTCAGTGGTGATGAGCGCACGACGTACAACGTGGCCTTCGACGCACTGAAGGCGGGCAAGTATGACGACTCCGCGCAGCTGTTCCTCAGCTTCCTGGAGCTGTATCCCAACGGGGTGTATGCCCCCAACGCGCTGTACTGGTTGGGCGAAAGCTACTACGCCACCCGTAACTACCCGATGGCCGAGAGCCGGTTCCGTGAACTGATCTCGCGTTATCCCACGCACGACAAGGCATCCGGTGGCTTGCTGAAAGTCGGTCTTTCCCAGTTTGGCGCAGGCCAGGTGGAACAGGCCGAGCAGACCCTGGAAGGCGTCGTATCGCAGTACCCGGGCTCGGACGCCGCGCGCACCGCGCAGGATCGCCTGCAATCCATCCGGCTGGGCCAGCAGATCCGCTGATCCCGCCGCAGGATGCTGCACCAGTAGAGCCGGGCCATGCCCGGCTGCTCTCGTTTAAGAACACCAAGAAATCCGAATGCTCATTACGCCCGCCAACGCCGTCGCCACCCCCAGTGACATCGTTCAATCGCCCCTGTCGCGACTGAAGATCACCGAGATATTCACTTCGTTGCAGGGCGAAGCGGATACCGCTGGCTGGCCGACCGTGTTCGTGCGGCTGACCGGCTGCCCGCTGCGCTGCCAGTACTGCGATACCGCGTACGCCTTCCACGGTGGCACCTGGTGGGATATCGACGACATCGTCGCCGAGGTGGTCGCGCAGGGCGTGCGGCATGTCTGCGTGACCGGCGGCGAGCCGCTGGCGCAGAAGCGCTGCCTGATCCTGCTGCAGAAGCTGTGCGACGCCGGCATGGACGTGTCACTGGAAACTTCGGGCGCGCTGGATGTGTCCGAGGTGGATCCGCGGGTGTCGCGCGTGGTCGACCTGAAGACCCCCGGTTCGGCCGAGATGGCCCGCAACAAGCTGGAAAACCTGCCGCTGCTGACCGCGCGTGACCAGGTGAAGTTCGTCATCTGCAGCCGCGAGGACTACGACTGGGCGAAGGCCATGGTCGTGGAGCATCAGCTGGCCGAACGCACCATGGTGCTGTTCTCGCCCAGCAAAGGGGAGATCACCGCACGTGACCTGGCCGACTGGATCGTGGCTGACCGCCTGCCGGTGCGCTTCCAGATGCAGCTGCACAAGATTCTGTGGAATGACGAGCCGGGCAGGTAACCGGCCACGTCGCCCTGCAACACCCCGGCGCGGGACAGCGTGCTGGCTCTTTCCCCCAACCGGATGATTCACCCATGAAGAAGGCCGTAGTGCTTCTCTCCGGCGGCATGGACTCAGCCGCCGTCATCGCGCTCGCCCAGGAGCAGGGCTTTGCCGTGCACGCCCTCAGCGTGCGCTATGGCCAACGCCACACCTCCGAGCTGGATGCCGCCGTACGCGTGGCTGCAGCCCAGGGCGTCATCGTGCACAAGACCGTGGATGTCGACCTGCGCAGCATCGGCGGTTCGGCGCTGACCGCTGACATCGACGTGCCCGAAGCGGGCGGCCAGGGCATCCCGGTCACCTACGTGCCGGCACGCAACACCATCATGCTGTCGCTTGCGCTGGGCTGGGCAGAAGTACTCGGCGCCAATGACATTTTCTGCGGCGTCAACGTGGTCGATTACTCGGGCTACCCCGATTGCCGCCCCGAGTTCATCGCCGCCTTCCAGGCGCTGGCCAACCTGGCCACCAAGGCCGGCGTGGAAGGCGCAGGCATCACCGTGCATGCGCCGCTGCAGTTCATGAGCAAGGCGCAGATCGTCAGCGAAGGCGTGCGTCTGGGCGTGGACTTCGGGCTGACGGTGTCGTGCTACAACGCCGATGCCAGCGGCGCGGCGTGCGGTCATTGCGATGCCTGCCGCTTGCGCGCGCAGGGCTTCACCGATGCCGGTGTGGTCGACCCGACGCACTACGCCTGACGCTGCAGCAGAGGGTGAGTGGCGAGGGCTGGGTTTTTACGCGTTTACCCCCTTCACCCGGCCGTCCAAATCAGGGTAGAATGCACGCCCTCCGCTGCGAAGCGGGGGCAGCAATGGGCCGTTAGCTCAGTTGGTAGAGCAGAAGACTTTTAATCTTTTGGTCGATGGTTCGAATCCATCACGGCCCACCATTGCTGGCTACATCATCAAAGCGCCCTTGAGGCGCTTTTTTGTTGCCTACAGATGGTCGAAATCGAAGTCCGGCTGCTCAGGCATCCCCGAAGAATCGGGCCCGCCACGCGGTGCCAGGTAGTTGATGATCGACCATAGGGCATACACCAGCGTGGCGCCGGCCAGCACCTTGCTGCAGCCCTGGAGCAGGCGCTGCGTGCACGAGGGCGACGCCTGCCGCCGGTTTGGCGGAAGCTCCCGGTTCTGCACCATCTGCACGACGATGCTGTCGCGCACTTCCAATACGGGCGTCCCGGTGGAAAGGTGGAGCGAGATCGATGGCCGTCTTAGTGCGGGACCGGTCACGGTATTTTGCAGAGTCGATACGGTGGGCACGTCGTCGATGTTCCGGGAGTGGCATGCAGGCTGGCACGCGTGCAGCGCGTACGCTTCAAAACTTCGCGCATGTCGCAGCAGAATCTCCGACCCTTTTCCGTCTCATCCGCAGCTGACATGGGAGGCGAGTATGGTCAAGACTGGTTCGGGAGGACAGCACACAGATGGCGAAGCATGAACGACAGGACATGGCTGAAATACGGTGGTTGAGTTTCAGGTTGCGCAATGGGCAGTCGATCGCACCCGCGAAGCTGCGCGCAGGTTGGGCGGCCGCTGCCGCTGTACCGGGGATCTCGGTCCGCCGTGAAGATATCGAAAGTGGCACCATCGTCTACGCACTCTATGGGCCGAGCAGCCTCAATGCGCCACAGGTGGCCGAGATGCGCATGCGCCAGTTCCTCATGGACGAAGGCTATACCTTCACCATGGGCACCCTTGGCGCTCGTCCGGGCATCCGCCTGTAGACCCTCACCGCGTGATGCCGGGCCAGGCCCGGCGCACCGCGTTGCTCACGCAAGATAGCGACGGAACCAAGCAAGTGTCCTGTCCCACGCAAGGGTGGCGGCGGCCTCGTCATAGCGCGGCGTGGAATCATTGTGGAAACCATGGTTCGTGCCGGGGTACACGTACGCCTCGTACGTTTTGCCGGCCGCCTTCAGTGCCGCCTCGTAGGCTGGCCATGTCGCGTTGACGTTGTCGTCTTTTTCGGCGAAGTGCAGCAGCAGGGGGGCGTTGATCCTGGTGACATCCTCCGGCTTGGCCTGACGACCGTAGAACGGCACCGCCGCGTCCAGTTCGGGATAGGCCACGGCGGCCGCATTGGACACCCCGCCGCCGTAGCAGAAGCCGGTGATGCCGACCTTGCCGGTGCCGAGCGCTGAGCTGCGCAGGTATTCAATGGCGGCGAAGAAGTCGTTCATCAGTTTCTGCGGATCCACCTGGGCCTGCAGTTCGCGGCCGCGCACGTCGTTGCCGGGGTAGCCGCCGACCGAACTCAGTCCATCCGGTGCCAGGGCAATGAAGCCGGCCTTCGCCACGCGGCGGGCGACGTCCTCGATGTAAGGATTGAGGCCCCGATTCTCGTGCACCACCACGATGCTGGGCAGCTTGCCGGCCGCCTTGGCGGGCTTCACCAGATAGCCACGCACCTGGCCATGGCCATTCGGTGAGGGGTACTGGATGTACTCGGCCACGATGTCCGGATCAGTGAACTGCACCTGCTGGGCAAGCGCGTAATCCGGGCTGAGGGATGCCAGCAGGGTGGTGGCCGTGACGCCGACCACGGCGAACGCTGCCGCACGATCCAGGAAATCCCGACGGCTGAGGCGGCCATGGACATAGCCGTCATAGAGTTCAAGCAGGTCAGGGTGGAAATCCTTGGCAGTCAGTCGGGTCATGCGCGGCGCATCCGTTGGCAGGCAGGGAATGCTGAATCTACCACCGCTGGGGCAGGGTCTGACGGCTTCAGGCGGCCTGCGGCGTATCGTGCGCCATACCTTCCTGAGTCTGGCGGAAGCACACCCGGATGGCGTCCAGCAGCTCGCTCATGTTGTACGGCTTGGGCAGGAAGTGGATGCCTTGGTGCAGCAACGGCAGCACCTCGTGCTGGCACATGCCGGAGGTGACCAGAATGGGCAGGCGCGGGAACGCGTCACGCACCCGGTTCGCGGTTTCAATGCCGCTGATGCCGCCCAGGCAGACGTCGGTGAACAACAGGTCGAAGCGTTCGCCGGCATTGAGCAGGCCCAGCGCGGCTTCTGCCGAACTGACGCCGACCACTTCGCAGGCCTGGCTTTCAAGGGTAAGGCGGCTGAGTTCGAGGGTTTCCTCGGAATCTTCGATCAACAGCACGCGCGGCTGGACATTCTGCTTGGACAACAACATGACGCATGACTCCGTACAGCGGGTGGAACAGCTCCGTCCAGGGCTCACGGTCCCCGGCGGCGGGCAGATTATGCGGTCCGCCCCGGTGAGTTCTGCGTGCAGGAATCGCAACGCGGGTGTTACAGCGGGGCGGGGATCACGCATCGCAGGGCATCAAGCGACAACGTGCCACGACGGCCGGCGCGGCAGGGCAGGCAGACAGGACAGGACGGCTCACCGCGGCGTCCCTGCGGGCGCTGGGATCCACGATCGCGTTGCGGCCCAGCAGGACATGCGCCGGAGGTCGATGTGTCGATGGTCATGCCCGTTGCCATCCAGTCATCACGCGCCGGGTAGAGTGCTGATTCCCTTCCCGGCAGGAGCGCCAGCAATGCTGTGCCCCGTATGCAAGACCCAGGCGCTCACCATGTCCGAACGCCAGGGCATCGAGATCGATTACTGCCCCCAGTGCCGCGGTGTGTGGCTGGACCGGGGTGAGCTGGACAAGATCATTGAACGGTCTGCAACAGGCTCGGCTGTGCCACCCCCCGCACCGGTCCAGGCGGCAGCGCCCGCTTACAGCCAGCCGCCGCCGCCGCCGGTCGCCGTGCAGCACCGCGACACGCGCCACCTTGGCCAGAACCCCTACAACCAGCAGGGTCAGCACGGCTACAAGAAGAAAAAGAAGGAAGGGTTCCTGTCCGAACTGTTCGACTTCTGATCGAGGAGCAGGCACGCCGCCCTATGCGGGGCGGCGCAGGATGAATTCCAGGTCGCGCGACGCGCCGACGATGAAATCGTACTCGCCGACCTTGCTGCAGCCATGACGTGCGTAGAAGCGCTGCGCACCGTGATTTTCCGACCACACGCCCACCCACAGCGTGCGCCGTCGCGGCTGATCCAGCCACGCGAGGAACGCGTCCATCAGGCGCGCGCCGTGGCCGCCGTTCTGGTGGCTGGCCTGAACGTACAGGCGTTTCAGTTCGATGTCGCCCGGCCGTGCCAGCGCGTGCGGCAGGCTGTTGGGGCCAGCCGCCAGATAACCCACTGCGATGCCATCCTCTTCCAGCAGCCACGCGGCGCTGCAGGGATCGGCCAGTTCAGCGCGTTGCGGCATTGGACTGTAATGCGCCTGCAGGAAGTCGTGCAGGTCCTGCGCAGGATACGAGTCGCCGAAGGTTTCGGTATAGGTCGCGATGGCGATGGTCGACAGCGCGTCGGCATCATCAATGCCGGCGCGGCGCAGGGTGACGGGCATGGGGGCAGGGCAGCAGTCAGCGGGGCCGCAGTTTACTGCCCCGGTGCGTGGCGCGCACCGGGGGCGGCGTGGATCAGAACCACATCCTGATGCCGGCAACCCAGCGTGTGTCTCGCGCGTGGTCGCCCGTGGCCTCGGCATGATCGGCATGGTCGCCGAATCGACGCTCATGGGTGATGCCGATGTAAGGGGCGAAGCGCCGACTGAACTCGTAGCGAAGACGCAGTCCTGCTTCCGCTTTGTTCACCCCTCGTCCGATGCGCCGTTCTGGTTCATCGCGCGCAGCCAGGGTGGCCTCGAGCAGGGGCTGCAGGATGAGGCGGTTGGTCAGAAGCACCTCGTACTCCACTTCGGCCTTTGCCATCACCTGTCCACCTGATCCGAGATACAGCGTTGCCGCCGTTTCGAACTTGTACGGTGCCAGGCCCTGGATACCCAGTGCCGCCCAGCTGCGCGACGGTCCGGTGCCGACGTCCTGCTTCATGCCGGCCACCACGTCCCACCACGGTGAAATGCTGCGGCCGTACAGCAGCTCTACATCCGCCGTGCCGGTGCGCCCGCCGCTGCGCTCGCCCTCGCTGCGAAGCCACAGGCGGTTGATGTCACCACCGATCCAGCCACTGGCCTCCCACGCTTGGCTGCTGCCGTAGCGACCTTCCCCGTGCTCCAGGCGATCCACGCGCAGCAGGCTGTGGACGGAGGGTGCATGCTGCATGGCATCGTGGCGGATGGGCGGAAACGCGGCCGCCCGATCCGCATCGGTCACGGCGGGGATGGGAACGCGCGGTTGTGCGGGCGCGGCCTGCCTGTGCGCGGCCGCTGTCGAGTCGTCCCCCTGCTCATGCGCTGTGTCCGAATGGACCATCGAGGAATGGTCCATCGTGGAATGATCCATCGTGGAGTGGTCCATCGCAGCGGCGGGTGGCGCGGCAGGGTGGTCATGCGAGTGCGATTGCGCCATCGCGGCAAACGGGGCCAAGGCGATGAGCGTGAGCGCGCTGCGCTGGAGGGCCGTATGCAGGCTCATTCTTCGATCCTCACTTCGCGCATCATGCCGGCTTCCATGTGGTACAGCAGGTGGCAATGGAAGGCCCAGCGGCCCAGTGCATCGGCCCGCACGCGATAGCTGCGGCGGGTGCCCGGTGGCATGTCGACGGTGTGCTTGCGCAGCTGGAAGTTGCCCTGCGCGTCTTCCACGTCACTCCACACACCGTGCAGGTGGATGGGATGCTGCATCATGGTGTCGTTGACCAGCACGATGCGCATGCGCTCGCCATAGTTGAGCCGCAGGGGCTCGGCACCGGCGAAGGGGATGCCGTCGAACGACCAGGCAAACTTCTCCATGTTGCCGGTGAGATGCAGCTCGACCTCGCGGCCCGGCTCGCGACCATCGGGGTCATCGAACAGGCTGCGCATCGCGCCGTAGGTCAGTACCTCGCGGCCATTGTCGCGCAGGCCGATCCCCGGATCGTCGAGCTTCGGGTCGGTCGCGCTGCTTTGCATGTC
>Ga0247812_10002472_pt1 | contig 10416 bp, 6 predicted proteins | sample UWRJL149409B1_FD_178011 | JGI IMG/M metagenome (GOLD analysis project Ga0247812, IMG submission 178011) | Plant litter microbial communities from Arlington Agricultural Research Station in Wisconsin, United States - UWRJ-L149-409B-1 | ecosystem: Environmental > Terrestrial > Plant litter >...
TGGGAAAGTCAAGACATCAGCATAGTAAGTCACAGAAAGGAAGCAAATAATTATGCTTAAATTTGGCAAACTACCAGGCAGAGTGAATTGAGGGAATACTGTACTATTTCGACCAAATTCCATAGGTCCCCAAGACAGGCTCTAGCCCGCGATGGTTTGCAAACCCAGGACGAACACATGTGGATCTTTGGTTGTCATTGTTGCCTTACGAAAAACTCGGAACATAAGTAAGCACAGACGATTTTCTACTTAATTCTGCGAGAACCTGTCGAGGCGGTGAAGCTATGAAGGAGAGAAATCAGGTATCACGGAGCGTTAGCGCAGTGACTTAACACTATCAATGTGTCGAAACATGATCTAACTGTGGGTTGTGACTTTCACCGATATCTAAGAGGCACTCTCAGAGACTAGCAGTAAATTTATTGAGAACCTATGACTCGAGCTGAGCAAAGCTGACCCAACAGCTGCCAATTCAGTCCAAGCTACCGAGATTCTAGGGTTCACTATTGAAAATTTAAGTCGTTGTGGAGGATTCAAAAGGGATAGTCCTAGCTCAAATCTCTTTATGTTAATGATATGTGGTTTGCATGACTGTTTGCCGAACAGGCATCAATATCCACCCACAACACTAGCCACTAACTCGCAGTTCCAGATATAAAGCATGACATCCAGAAATATTTCCGGATGCAGCCTATGTAATGCAAAATGTTACCGGAAATATTGTTCGAGACACCGAGGGTTAGACTTTCCCGAGTTTTGACCACGGCCGAGGATTTAGGATGACCAATCTGTGTGTCATCCACTCATATCGAAGCGCTTGTGTAGACTTTATTAGCTTTTAATTGACCCTCATACTTATTTAGTAGGTATATCGGAGCCTATAGGTGGAGAGTTTGCTTCTTTGATGCAACTCACCAGTGGTTCGCCATGATGCTACCAACATAATGAGAATCGAAGATGGATCTATGACTACGTTGCCGAGGTATAGATTTTCAAAGAGAGTTTACGAGCCATGAAAAATACATGAATATTGGGCTCGTATTAATATGAAATTTCTTGTAATTGTCTTCACCAATATAGCCAGGGTAGAAACAACAGCAAATACAGACACACTCCACTTGAAGTTCACCAAATTGCACTCCAGCAGCCATTTATCGGGGGAAAGCAAGGGAGCCAAAAAAAACAATATCAGGTATGTTTAAAGGCTTGAAATTCTTATTCCACAGGAAAAGTCCCTTTTACTTCCAATACCAATTTTCATTACTGACAAACTGAAGCAGGCGAATCACGTGTCGAACATCAAGAAATCAAAACAGCAGCACCGTCTGATCATTTTGAACAAAAGTAACCAGTAATAATGTCGAGTGTGCCATGAGACCATAAGGCCTAGTGATCTGGTCATTGCATATTTATATTGTGAACATAACGGAACTCAAGGTCAGATGCGATGTAATGTAATATCACGTGATAGATAGAGCTCGTGATCCACTTGAGCTATATTTAAAAGTTTAAGGAGTGACTCTGCAGCTTCTAAGCAATTTACGAATATATACTTCCACTTCACGACTCGTCGACAATTTAGTATTTCGATGACATAAGAGATCGAAGTGGCTGGCTGGTATCGGGAATTAATATCCACGACTACTCTCCCAGCCTCGGATTAAGTTTAAGGCAAACAACGATCACAATCAGGCTCCTCTATAAGGCTTAGCACAGCCTCATCTGGTGCAGCAACTCCCGATTCTATCTCTCATTAATAAACCCGACTCAACGATTTTCAAATCTGCCCAAGATCATACGCTAGTTGAGGAGGCTATTAAATTGAGCTTTCATATAAAATCTTCCTGTGTCGTGAAGGGTAGAAGCTCTTGACTTTGGTTTGTGTAGGGGGCTGAGATAGTGCGACAATAGTTATCGCACACAGTCCTATATTGATTCGATACAAGGCTCCAGCATCAGCAGTGCCAACTAGGTGATAAGGAGCCGGATGGCATCAAAGCGGTCGCAAGCGCAATTTGATTCTGATATGGAATCGGGGACGGGAGACACCAGCCCTTCAACAATCTCAAGCTGGACGAATACCTCTCCCCGGAAGGTGCGAACGGAACACGTGGTTGGACGGCCACGAGAAGAGACTACTCCCCGAAGACAGTCGTCACTATCTGCTTTGAGTAGTAAGCTTGGTGGTAGGGTAAAATCCTGGTTTCCTAGCCGGAATCAACCAGTATCAACAATGACACCAACAGACTCAGTGGGAGCCAGTGGAGAGCAGACTAGAAATCTTCGAAGTGTTGCACACCGAGGAGTCATTCTCGACAACTCACCATTCTCGCCCTTCATTCCAGATGGTCTTTCTCCAGACCAGGTCCTGGTCTATGAAACACTTATAAAGGTCGTGAAGGACCGCGGCGACAGTGATGGACCAAGGGTGGTTCCTATCACAGATCTGGCAAAAGATTACGATGATTTGGCCGCAATGGTGGTATTAAAAGAGCTTCATCGTCTTCGTGTAATTAAGCTTGTCGGGTTTGTGGCCAATCTAATGCCATCACATCGTCGCGCACTCTTTGGAAGAGGCGCCTTAGACTCACTGCAACTCACTGATATCCCTATTGCGAAGGGAACGACAGGATATCCCAAAATTGCCTATCAAGGGAAGGTGGGTGCCAAGCAGCACCAGGAACTCCCTCATGAATTTAGGGGAATGGAAGAGTTTCCAGCACTTGAGCCAGAAAACAAAATGCTCTCAGATGATGGGGAGGGCGAAAAGCTGTTGCTTAAGCTTTTTTCTGAGGCAGCAATGACAGGCAAAAAGTTAACGTTGCTATTGATATCTTCTTTGGAAGACATTTTCACCTTCTCCCAGAATCATCCAGACAAACTACAAGAGGGGCTCAAGAATGTTATACTTCAGGGTGGCTATGCACTTAACGAGGAAGGAACTCTTGTCCCAGCGCAAGACGCGAACAATAATCGTTATGACATGTACGCAGCGGAAAAATTCCACCAGTTCCTCCAGGAGAAAAGTATTCCTTCTGTTGTTTACACCAAGGTGGCTGCTTTTGCGACCCCCCTGTATACAGATCTTTTTGCTGAATTAGAAGCTACTGGCCATCCTCTTGGCAAGCATTTACGAATGGTTCAGGTAGAGCAGGATCTTGCTTTCTACTCGTCTGCGTGCAGAAAAGACCCAAAAATGCGATTTGCGGATTACATGGATCAAAAATGGTACTTGACGAACAAGACATCTTGGTTCGATAACTTGGACGAGAAAAGTCCATTATATCTCTCACCGACTGACCCCTTGTATCATGCACCAGATGCTCCATATCCTAAAGGTGCCCAGGTTATCCCATATCTCACTAAGGTCGTTGTGTATGATGCTCTAGCAGCGTTGGGATCATGCGGAGATGATGCACTAGAGGCTCTCGGTATCCTCACAACCAATGCTGCTCATTCTCCTTCTATCCACAAAGTTGTGGGATCTGTTGGTCCTCCACTAGATACAGGAATAAATCCCGAAGAAATGGCTACAGCGTTGTCAGCACTCTTGAAAGGTTCCCTCCTAGCAAGCCAACAAGCAAAACAATGATTTTGCGGTTTCGGCATGGACGGCTCAAGTAAAACACATTCCCTGATCGATGGAAACACTACCGGATTGTGCATATACTGTAAGATGTACCTTGCCCGATTACTTCACTGTCACTAACTTTGTGTTGGCCAGGATAACTTCAGATATATATTACGTGCCAGTCGAGCCTAGTCAAACATTTGACCTGCAGATTCCGCCAAAGGTCTGCATCCCACACCCCAAGCAAGTCAGAACCGAATCTGGAAGTCAGGAAATACCTCATAGCCAAAACTGCAGCATCAGATGCGGTTGATTCCATCTTGACATTTATCCTCCATTTTCTGGAAGAATTATGTATTTCTAGAAGAAGACTTAAGATAGACTTGAATTATCCCGAGATAGTAGACTAGGGTACAAAGGAGGCAGATGACAAGCCTATTCTGACGATGCTTTACGAAGTAGAAATATACACTAGGCCGGAAGGCACCCCCACTGAAATTTTCCCTTCTCTTTAATATTCCAATTAGACAAATCTCAATGTACCTGTGATGTGGCGGTGGAAATTAAGAATTCTAAAGGGGTTTGTTCTCATTAAGCGAGCCGCGTATGATCAAATCGGAATCGGTGGAAAAAGGTGTTTCCGGCCATGGATTTTGTGGCACTTTTACAATTGTCTAATCCGACACCCAGGTAGGTGGTGTCTGGTGCTTTGTAAAGTAGTTGTGTTGCACAGCAATACTCTCGATGCAGATCAATTTGGGGGCTGTAAAGCCACCGCATCCACATGAGGCTACTGCGGTGCTGCCGAGACAACGAAACCATCGTCCCTCCATCTCCAAATCATCAATCAAGCCTCATTCTTTATGCACTGCAACACTCCACGATGCCCAATAACGTGAGATGCTAAGTCAACATATCTAGGCGTCTTAATTCTAGGCGACCTTAAGCTTCATTCTTCCGGACCATACAATGGCTGAAGGGAATGCTTCCAACAGGGCTGGGTTTGGGCTTCAGCCCCATCACGACGGCTTGTCCAAAACCTTGAGCCGCATATCAAATTATGGCAATCGAAATTCCGACTCTCCGCTAGACATGAACAAGCCGCTCTCATGTGTTTCAAAAGTGATACCGTCGCTTCCGAATATTCTCCCAAGCAGTGATAATTTTGGTGATCCATATGAGCTTGGAGATGCTTACGATCCTCTGATTAAGCGATCGGTTTGGGAAATTCCTCTCGAAGACCAGAAACCGTATTTGAAATATGTGAAAAGCATTTCGGAAAGTTTCCCTCATATTCGAGTAAGTAAATGTTTGGCTTCAGGATTAAATTTTAGCCTCGATCATTCGAATCAAGGAGTCAGGGAGTCGATTTTGTCAGCGGCCGTATTCAAGCTGTTTCTAGCATCCCCTCTGGAAATATGGTAATGAATATTTTACTGACTCTATATTCGATATAGTGGTTGGCCGATTTTATGGAGGTGGGGTGAGTTTTAAACCAAATTCTCTCCTTTCTGAGCAGATATAAGTACTTCAAAAATAAAGCAACGAAGTCTCTCGGTCAATAACGCATGAAGCGTGCCTCAAGAGTTACCAAATTCACTGCTAACAACTTACAGGACATTTCCATATAAATGGAAGTTTCTTTCTGAAGATGATATTGAAACACGAGCAAAACTTACGCGCGTTGCTATGGTTGATCTATTTCCAGATAAAGAACCAACTCGAGTAGATTTTCAGAAAAGCGACAAACTCACTCAGCTCCTTAGACATGACTCTTTCAATCATAACCCTGAGCATGCGAGGATATTCATAGTGGAGGATCTCTCCAGAGATGTTATAGAAGCATTCGGGGCTCAATATGACATTGATCCTCTCTTCTTCCGGGCCCATGTCTCGGATTATCTGTGGTATAATACTAGAGATCCTTGGGCTGAATTGCAAGACTTATCTCACATAAGTCAGGAGTATGTACACTCATCGTCGATATATACTTCCCAGCCAAACTTTTCAGATACGACTCGTTTCTAACTTACTAAGCAGGAGAAACTTCTTCAATATACGATACATGATACCAAAGTACTTCCAATCTCAAGAGTCAATCGAGACTGCTATAAGCCAATTGGGTGGGTACAATGTGCTTCGTCGTATTGAGCAAGAACTATCCTGGAAAGTTCGAGAGATGAGAAAGATCAGAGGCTCTTTGGTGGGTGTTATTCGAAGTAAGGCATCTCTCTGGATAAGAGATAATAAGCCGGGCGAGAGCGGTACATTAGGTATGGGTGCCTACAGCCTTTGATATCCACCTGCTAAAACAACATAGCGATTCTCGTAGTGGATCCAACACTAAAAGAAGGTTCGGCGCTTTGGGTACGCCGATTATGCCCAGTATCGTTACGTGATAAGGCAATGGCTGACTTGGTGATACACAGGGCGGACCACGAAATCTGCAGCCTTGTCCGAGTATGCACTCAGCAATCCCTCTTCCGCCCCCAATAAATTCCCATTTCGAAACCGTCATCCACTACACGCTCCAATTGTCCAAAAACAACATATTGTCTATCCCTTCTAATCCACACGCACTCGGTGTCCCGATCTTGAGTCTCATTGCCGCTGAATGGCTGACGGTGGTAACCTACATCACCACCACCCTCACAAAAATCGAATACGAGCTCGAGAATGCGCAATATCGAGATTCATCCACTGGATTGACAGGAGCTCTAGACCGACTACATCCTTTGCGTCGCCTGATGCCCGTGTACCGTAACATGATCACGGAAACTCTTACTACTATACTCAACCCATCGCATCCATTGTGCTCCACTCCGTGTCCGCTCTTACCAAAATTACAGCAAGATTTCACAGCTATCCTCGATGCCATCGACAGTCTTCAAACCCGCACCCAAAATATCATATCGCTTGCTACAACTAGTAAATTACTTCTCCTTCCACCCATCCCCATCCCCGGCCCCCTAATCAACATACAGACTAACGCTCCCCCGAATTAGTAATATCCATTGAGGAGAACCAACGCGCTATGAAAATGAACGTTAACCTCGTACGCGTAACCTATCTAGCCGTAATCTTCGTTCCTATGGCGTTCGTATCTTCCTTCTTCAGCATGACACCCGATCTCGCCGCAATTGAGAGCACGGTATGGGTGTATTTCGCGGTGGCCATCCCACTGACAGTGCTTTGTGTTGCGGCAGCAGACCCGAAACGGGTGAAAGGCATGTGGAGGAGCGGTGTTGGGTGGGCTAGAGGCAGGAGGGGAGGGTAACGATTTTGCCAGAATGGTGTTGATTATATCACGGCATTTACAATGGTATGTATAGCGTGTTAACGTGTTTAGCGTGTTTGTTTAAATCTTGGTAGACATAGCATCAGGATCTAGGACTTGGTCCGCGTAGGATACATAGCATTGGATATCTGGCGTAATATGCCTGCTCGCTTTATTTTAGAGAAAGCATTTACGACCTATGAGATGAAAGTTATTGAAATGGGTTACTATAGAGGGCATAAATTTAAGCCACAAGCTCCTTAAAGCCAATAGAGAGAGCCAGAATAGGCTCGCGTATATTATTTACATCATCATATTTGAATTATTATTTATGCCCCATATCTTCGGGAGAACACGATCTCATCTAAGATCTTCATATAGATCTTTGCTCATACTATGATTCAATAGCTTATAGCTCGCTCAGACCTCAACGCCTCTATAATGCATCCCTCCATCTATCTTACAGCTGACTGTCATATATACATTGCGTAATTGTCAATCCCTCGCAGAGGGAAATATATCCATGAATTTAGTGCATCACACTTTGTCTCCACCTTTCCACCATGTCCTTTTGTCCCGGATTCAGAGATTGAAAATCCGCACCCATCATCCCCATGCCCATTTGATTTGGGGCTTGTACCGCCATATTAGGCATCTTGTAGCTCATTTGCATACCATTAGGATATGGCATTGCATACGGATTTGCGTATTGTGGCTGTATCATTGGGTTTCCAAAACTGTAGCCCATGCTAGGCTGCGGAAACACGTGCTGATTGTACATGTTGAAATTGCTAGGCATGTTCTGTTGTTGAGAAACGTGTTGGTTCTGGACACCTCCACCCAGGGGATTGTTCTGCATAGCCATGTGGCGTCCGGCGAATGCTTTTGGACCTTGTCTATGCTCTCTATCAATATTAAGCATGGTGCTAGCACGCTGAGCATTTGCCTTTTCTTGGAGACCAAGAAGTCCAGTTGCTGGTTTGCTGTAGGAGGTCAGGCGGGTAGAAGCACCAGCCGTAGGATGAGCTTGAAGAATATCTGCCATACTACGGCGTTTACTTAGTGTTGGTCGTTCCTCAGTTGCATCAATGGCCACGCCAACTTGCTTCTCTCTTGCTTCTTTCTCTGCTTGGAGCCGTTTTCTTCGTTGACCTAGAGTTTCATCTTCTTCTTCCACCCCAGGCGAGGTAGACACCTCTTTTTCTTTCAAATCACCGAATTGACCCAGGAGCTCAACTGAAAACGCACCAGATACCGGCCTGGCTTTGGGAAGAAGGTTTTCAGGTTCTTGTTCACCCTTCAGTCGACGGACCCGCTGAGCTAAAGTTTCCTCTTCGTCGTCTGGTGCGACAGGGGCTGACAGATTCATCATGGTAGACGCTCGGGGAGCTTGTGTTGGTCTTCCTAATAGACGATCCCGTCGTTTACTAAGAGGCTCATTATCCTCCATATCACGACGCTCCATCAAGCCCATTGGTCTGTTCAGTGATTGCACCCGTGATTTATTGGGGAATAGTATGCCCAGCGGAACATCCTCTTCCTCGTCCAGTTCATCATCTTGGTCTTGAGCAGCGGGATCTTCCCATGCTAAGTTTACACGCTTCTTGTTTCTTGTTTTCTTCTCCACTTGTGCTACAGCATCCAATTGGAGTAGTGTAGAATGGAGTCCATTGGGATACTGAGTTGCTACAGGTCGCGTCCGGTTCTTTTGCTCCTGTTTTCGAAGCTGTAACTCAGCTAGCAGTGTTGTTGGTGCTCCAGAGTAGAGTAGCTCTTGTTCTTCCTCCGAGTCTTCATCTTCTTGAGAACCATCTTCCTCATCATGCTCTCCATCCAACCCCCCGTGATTGCCTGCCGGGCTATCAATACCATCAATTGTATTTCGACGCTGCTCATCAGATTCTAATAGCTGGCTAGTGGATCGTCTGCCCATAAGTAAGTTGAAGGAGCTCGTGCGTTTCTTTGTGTTGTCCATTAGAAGGTGAGTGCTACTCCTGCTTTTACGGTCTCTAGGTTTACCATAGACCTCAGCACCAAGGCGACCAGCGAATGCATGATCAGTAAATGCACTGACAGGAGCAAGGGCTGAAGCATCCAATATACTGTCAAGGGTCGCCACCGCAGACTGCTCCTTGACCTCCACAATCTCATCTGAACTTGGGAGGTCGAAAAACGCAGTTGCCCGTAGTTGCGGTGGGAGGTGTTGGATATCTGTAGGAAGTCGCCTTCCCCCCATAGTAGCCCTTTGGTGCTGGGCGACATACTCCATTTCGTCGACCCCATCATCTCCAACGACTGGTGATTCCTTGTCGGCTTCTAATACATCTGGTAACCACATGGCAGATGCCCTCGCAGCTGGTGGAAGAGAACTCAGGGCTTGGGTTCTCCTTTTATTCCTCGCCATTGAGGATGGCAGCTTTGACAGCTTTTGCGGCAAGTTGAGCATCATTGGAACCGGCGCCGGGTAGTAAACCATTTGTTGCCCCGAATCAGGGTCTGCATACGTCTGCGGCCTCTCCATCATCGTTAGCCGATCCCTCGAAGAAGATCTGTGCTGATTATTCATCTCGCCAACAGCCATTGACAGACGATTTTGTGAGCCCCTTCGTTGCGAGTGTCTCCGTGCGTCGGCTTCGCCTTCAACTGTTGACATATGATCTCCCGAAGATTCTCTTCTTTGTTGAGCTCGTAGCAAATGGTCCGAATCCTCTCCAATATTTGGTAGCAAAGGGTGCTCGGAGTGAACGCCATCAAAATCTGCGAAAGCCATTTGTGATTGTTCGATTGTTGTCGTCGAAGGTGCAGGTGATTTAGGTCGATCTGGCTTGTCATCCATTCCTATATCTGCCTCTTGTGGATCCGTACTGAGGAGGTCTACCGCCGGTCTTGTTAGGGTTGTTGATTCTTCATCGTGTTCGATAATCGAGTCCGCCTGCGACCTTGTTGTGGTCACGAATGAGTCGAGAGGCCGACCTTCCAACTCAGGTTCGGGGCGAGACGATAGTCTCGAGCTCTTGGACGCAGAACGGCCTCTGCTGTTGTTTGTTACAGAGCCTTTCGGAGACATCATGAACCCAGCAGGCGAATAGCCTCCGGCTCTAGCAAGATTGTTCGTGTCCAGGATCGAGCTGGCGTTCGAGACCTGCCTGGTCATATCCGGCATGTCCATCGTAGTGGGGGAGGAGAGCAGTGAGGATTTACGGCTATCGTTCCTCTTTTGCTCCATGTGTAACTCCCGAATAGCAACATCAATTGACGAGGTCATGCTGAGTCGTTCCGCCATTTCCTCCAGGTGTTCAATGTTTCCTGTGTAAGCCCCCTGAAGAACCTGCAAATCTGGAGTTGGATGTCGTAAAACTATACTTCGACCTGACTCTGTACGACGAATTGGTTCGGGAGCAAACGTTCGTGGTGATGAGAACTTTCGACTGGAATTGAATGAGACCTGATCGGCGGGTGTTCCTGTGGCTTGCAGGTTAAGTCGGGGCCTCGTACGCGGGATGCTGATGGTTGTTGGTGAGTAGAATTGTGGAGAAGAGCGTCGTCCTCTTTCTAAATTGCTTGGTGC
>Ga0247812_10002473_pt1 | contig 10415 bp, 9 predicted proteins | sample UWRJL149409B1_FD_178011 | JGI IMG/M metagenome (GOLD analysis project Ga0247812, IMG submission 178011) | Plant litter microbial communities from Arlington Agricultural Research Station in Wisconsin, United States - UWRJ-L149-409B-1 | ecosystem: Environmental > Terrestrial > Plant litter >...
GAAGCGCTGCTGGAACAGACCGGCATCCGCGCCCTGCGCCGCAAGCCGGTGTTCAGTACGCCGAACTACTTCCCGCCGCACGCGGCCGGCCTGCATGACGCCCGCAACGGCGAGGGCGCTGACGCCGGCCCGGAGCCGGTGCACTCCCCCGAACTGCGCCACTGTTACGTGTGCAAGAAAAAGTTCACCCAGTTGCACCACTTCTACGATCAGATGTGCCCGGATTGTGCCGCGCTGAACTTCATCAAGCGCACCGAGACAGCCGACCTGCGCGGGCGCGTTGCGCTGCTGACCGGCGGCCGGGTCAAGATCGGTTACCAGGCCGGGTTGAAGCTGCTGCGTGCGGGTGCCGAGCTGATCGTGACCACGCGGTTCCCGCGTGACTCGGCAGCGCGCTACGCCGAAGAGCCTGACTTTGCCGTATGGGGCCATCGCCTGCAGGTCTACGGCCTGGACCTGCGCCACACGCCCAGCGTGGAAGCCTTCTGCACCGAGCTGCTGGCCACGCGCACGCGGCTGGATTTCATCATCAACAATGCCTGCCAGACCGTGCGGCGTCCGCCGCAGTTCTATGCGCACATGATGGCCGGCGAGACCGCTGCGCTGCACGACGTGCCGGAAACCCTGCGCAACCTGATCGGTGACTACGAGGGCCTGCGCAGCGCCGAACTGCTGGGTGCGACCCCGGCCACGGTGCTGCAGGTAACGCAGGAACAAGGCTTCAAGGGCGCCAACGGGTTGGTGCGTGCCGCCGAGCTTTCGCAGGTGCCGTTGTTGGCGGACGAGCTGGTGGGCCAGCAGCATCTGTTCCCGGATGGCCGCCTGGACCAGGACCTGCAGCAGATCGACCTGCGCGACCGCAACTCCTGGCGCATGCAGATGGCCGAGGTGCCGTCGGTGGAACTGCTGGAGACCCAGCTGGTCAATGCCATCGCCCCGTTCATCCTCAATGCGCGCTTGAAGCCGTTGATGCTGCGTACGCCGGAGCGTGACAAGCACATCGTCAACGTATCGGCGATGGAAGGTCAGTTCTACCGCAACTTCAAGACCACCCGTCACCCGCATACCAACATGGCCAAGGCCGCGTTGAACATGATGACGCGTACCTCCGCGGCGGATTATCAGAACGACGGCATCCACATGAACAGCGTGGACACCGGCTGGGTGACCGATGAGGATCCGGCCGACCTGGCGGCGAAGAAGGTCGAGCAGGAGCGGTTCCACCCGCCGCTGGACATCATCGATGGCGCCGCGCGCATCGTCGACCCGATCATCCATGGGATCAACACCGGCGAGCACGTCTGGGGCCAGTTCCTGAAGGACTACGCGCCGACCGACTGGTGAGCCAGTGGCGGCGCGTTGACGGCCAGCGGCCGTCACTACCAACGGCGCACGTAACGCGTTAGCGCCGAGCCACGCTCGGCGAGCGCGCAGCGCGGCGCCTTTGCCTTTCCGCCGAGCACGGCTCGGCGCCACCAGGGCGAAGCGTTGACGGCCAGCGGCCGTCACTACCAACGGCGCACGTGACACGGTAGCGCCGAGCCACGCTCGGCGAGCGCGCAGCGCGGCGCCTTTGCCTCTCCGCCGAGCATGGCTCGGCGCCACCAGGGCGAAGCGTTGACGGCCAGCGGCCGTCACTACCAACGGCGCACGTGACACGGTAGCGCCGAGCCACGCTCGGCGAGCGCGCAGCGCGGCGCCTTCGTTCTTCCGCCGAGCACGGCTCGGCGCTACCAGGGCGAAGCGCGGCCGGTCCCACCCGGCTGCTATAGTCGGCCGGGCATGGCAGGCACAGGGCCTGTCCACGAAATCACAGGGAGTGCGTCATGGGTCTTCGTCAGGCGGTGGCAGGTGCGGTGGGCGGTGTGCTGGCCGATCAGTGGAAGGATTTCTACACCATTCCGGTTGGACTGCCTGCCACGGCTGCCCTGTTCGCGGCGGTCCCACGCGGCACCAACGCCGGACGCGGCTCCAACACCAGCGCGTCGTCCAACATCATCACCAACGGCTCGAAGATCGTCGTTCCGGAAGGCTACGGCCTGCTGCTGATGCAGGACGGTGCAGTCACCGCCTTCGTCGCCGAGCCCGGCGGCTACGAATGGCGATCCGACGACGCCAACTCGCAGTCGATCTTCGCGGGCGATGGCCTGGTGACCCCGTTGATCCGCCAGACCTGGGAACGGTTCAAGTTCGGCGGCCAGCCCGGCTCGCAGCAGGCTGCCTTCTTCGTATCGCTGAAGGAACTGCCGGACAACCGTTTCGGCACCCAGTCGGAGATCTATTGGGACGACGGCTTCCTCGGCACCCAGGTGGGCGCGGTGACGCGCGGTTCCTATACGCTGAAAATCGTCGACCCGATCCTGTTCGTCAAGAACTTCGTGCCGGCCCGTTATCTGCAGCCGGGCGAGGTCTTTGATTTCACCGATCTGGACAATGCGGCCGCCAGCCAGTTGTTCAACGAAGTGGTGGGATCGCTGGCGCCCGCCTTCAGCCTGTATACCAACGATCCCGGCAAGGGCAATCGCATCACCAAACTGCAGCAGGACTCGCTGGGCTTCGCCCAGAGCCTGTCCAATGCAGTGGAACAGGCGTACCAGTGGAACTCCGATCGCGGGCTGGCCATCGTCAAGACGGCCATCGTGTCGATCGAGTACGACGCCAACACCCGTGAACTGCTGAAGACGGTGCAGCGAGCCGATGCCCTGTCCGGTGCGCGTGGCAATTCGAACCTGCAGGCCAGCATGGCCCAGGGCATCCAGTCGGCAGGCGAAACTGGCGGCGCAGCAGGCCTGGTCGGCGTGGGTATGGCTTCGGGCATGTTCGGTGGCGTGGGCAGCATGCAACAGCCGGTCGCGCCGGCGAGCCCGGCCGCCGATGATCCGATCGCCAAACTGACGAAGGCCAAGGAGATGCTGGACCTGGGCCTGATCACCCAGGACGACTACGACAAGCTCAAGGCCAAGGCGCTGGGTCTGTAAGACGAACGACGCGCCGACCTCATGTCCGACTCCAGAACACCACCACCGCTGCCGCCGCTGCCGCCCGCAGCGGCGGCCCCGACGCCTCCACTGACCGGCCCGGGATCGCCGCGGGACGTGCCGCCCCTTCCCGGCAGCCTGCCCGTGGACCCGACTACCCTGCCCCCGCCGATTCGTGACGAACTGCTGGCACCGGATCCGGTGGCGCTGGATACGGCTGCAGCCGAACTGAAGGATGGCCTCAACCGCTGCCCCAAGTGTGGTTCGACCGACATCCGGCTCAAGCTGGGCACCGATGTGCTGGTGTGCCAGTACTGCCGCAACGAATGGCACGGCACGCGGGTGGAAGAAGCCTTCGGCCTGGGGGCTGGTATCGACCAGTTGCGCGGCCACGTCATCGCCTCCGGCGCCCGTGACATCGCCGCCGACAGCGCCAGCCTGATGAGCTTCAAGTGCACCGGTTGCGGTGCCGAGGTGACCATCAACACCGAAAGCACGATGACCGCACGCTGCCACTGGTGCCGTCATGTGTTCGGGGTCAATGAGCAGGTGGCCAACGGCGCCGTGCCCGATGCCGTGCTGCCGTTCCGGATCACCAAGGACGACGCGGTCGCGCGCATCCGGCAGTTCGTCGACAAGCGTCGCCTGTTCGCCCTGAAGGCGTTCAAGGACGAGTTCACGCCGGAGAACGTGATCGGCGTGTACCTGCCCTACATGATCGTGGACAGCAATGTCAGTGCGACGGTGTCTGGACGCGGCGAAATCAAGACCCGCGAGTACACACGAGGCACCGAGAAGAACAAGCAGACCTACTACGACGCGGATGTCTACGCGGTGGATCGCCACGTATCGTTCACCGTGGACGACCTGCCGCTGGAGTCCTCCGTGGAGCGCGGCAACCTGGATACGCAGGCCAACACCAACAACATCATCAACACGATCCTGCCGTTCGATACCAAGAACGCGCTGCAGTGGAATGCCTCCTTCCTGACCGGATTCACCTCGGAGAAGCGCAACCTGGACGTGGAGAAGATGCTGCCGCGCCTGGAGGACCAGCTCCTGTCGATCGCGCGGGCAAAAGTGGAAAGCTCGGTGCGTCGCTATGACCGCGGCGTCCGCTGGGAACAGGAGCGCCTGGACGTGCATGGCACGCGCTGGGTATCGATGTACCTGCCGGTGTGGTTGTACTCGTATCACCAACCGGGCAAGAAGGGCGGCATGCTGCACTACATCGCGGTGAACGGGCGCACCGGTGAGACCATGGGCAGCGTGCCGGTACAGCAGTGGAAGCTGCTGCTGGCCGCGCTCACCACCGGCAGCGTCGTTGAAGCCATCGCACTCTGGATACTGGTAGCGGGATCATGAGCGAAGACAGTGGACTCTGGTTGTTGGCGGCCGGACCTGCCGCGGCGACGGCGCTGTATTGGGGGTTGTACCGTTATTACCGCAACACCGACAAATCCCATGCGTTCGAGCGCGAAACGGCAGTCGATGCCAAGCCGGTGACCGGGTCGGACCGCAAGGTGGATACGGTGACCGGCACGCGTGAGCGGCAGATACGCGGCGACAACGTATCCGCGTATCGCAATCGGGTAAAGCGCGACACGGGCTGAGCGCCGCATGTTGCGGTGTGACGCCTCACATGGCTGTGCGCACACTCGGCCTATCGTGGCGCGGACTGCCTTGATGAGTGCCGCCTGTGCCACAGACCGACCTGGAGACACGCCGCCGCTTTCTGCGTGCGGGTGCGATGACGATGGCCGCTGCGCCGTTGCTGGCCTGTTCGACACGGCTGGATGGGCGCCCCTCCAGCAGCGTGAAGCCACGCGACGAAACGCGCAGGTCGCTCACTGCTGCGGGCCTGCAGGCCGGTCCCTTTAGCGGCCACCGCGATAATGGCGTGGCGGCGTGGCGCGGGATCCGCTACGCACGCGCCACGCGCTTCGGCTTGCCCGTCGTGGAGCCGTTGCCCGCCGCCCCGATGGCCTGCACCACGTACGGAGCGACTGCCGCGCAGGAAAAAGGAGCAGGCGGTGCGCGCAGTGAATCCGATGACCCGTTCTTCCTCAACGTCTGGTCACCCGCAGCAGACGGCAAGCAACGCCCGGTGATGGTGTGGATCCACGGCGGCGGGTTCCGTACGGGTGCAGGGTCGGTATATCCGGGCCACGAGTTGGCCGCTGGCGGCGATGTCGTGGTGGTCACGCTCAACTACCGGCTGGGCGCGATCGGATTCGCGGATTTCTCGGCACTGGGCATACCCAACAACCGGGGGCTGCACGATCAGATCGCCGCATTGCGCTGGGTGCAGGCCCATATCGCGCTGTTCGGTGGTGACCCGGCGCAGGTGACCGTGGTCGGTGAGTCGGCGGGGTCGACGTCGGTTGCCTTGCTGATGGTGGCCCGCGGGATCGAGCCGTTGTTCCGCGCCGCCATCATGCAGAGCGGATCGCTCAACCTGCTTCACGACCAGCAGATAGCAGCACGCTTGGGAGCGCGCTACCGCGAGCTGCTCGGCGATGCGGCCGACACTCGTGCGGCGTTGGAGGCCGTGCCGGTCGCCCGCCTGCTCGACGCGCAGGCGCAGGTCGCCGACGCATTCCCGGGCATGATCCCCGCCGCGCCGATCTATGACGGCGACCTGCTGCCCGCTTCGTTTGAAGCGGCCCTGCTGGCTGAGACGCCCGACATCCCGCTGCTGGTCGGCGCCATGCGCGATGAAATACGGTTTTTCGAGATTCCCGGTGCGCGCACCATGTTGCTGCGTGAGCGCGGTGAGCTGCTCGCCCAGGTGCGCTGGTTGCTGGGGAAGACCGCTGCGGGCCGCATCGCGGCCACCTACCCGGATACACGGGCCGGCAACCGTGACCTAGGCACCGACGCCAACTTCCAGATGCCCACGCGGCATTTCGCCGAGCGGCACGTCGCCCGCGGACGCCGCGCATGGGTATATCGCTTCGATTATGGCGGGCTGTTCCTCGGGGCCGCGCATGCGGTGGACCTGACGTTCCTGTGGCCGTTGGACGGTGTGGTGTTCGGTGCGTTGCGGGGCGGTCCCTTGACCGGCCGGCGGCGCGAACTCGCCGAGCGCATGCGTTCGCGCTGGATCGCGTTCGTCCGCGAGGGGGACCCAGGCAGCGAGTGGCCAACGTATGTGATGCCGCAGCGCCCTACCCTGATCATGGACCGGACCGATCGCGTGGAGCAGGATCCTGACCGTGTGCGCCGTGAAGCGTGGGACGGGCAGGACATCGAAATCGCGCGCCGCCCGTGATCGGCGTTATTTACGTGACGCGTCACGCGTAGCGGGTCGTTTCGCCTGCCGCCGCGCACGCAGCACGGCCCAGGTCACCACGATCACCTTCGGGATCACCACCAGCAACACCACCCACGTCCACCCCGCGCTGCTCATCATGCGTGCTCCCGGTCCGTGCGCCCATGGTAGCGCCGAGCCACGCTCGGCGAGCGCAGCGGCGCTTTCCGCAAAGAACCGCCGAGCCACGCTCGGCGAGCGCAGCGGGTTTTCCGCAAAGAGCCGCCGAGCACGGCTCGGCGCTACGGGCACCTATCCACCTGGTAGCGCCGAGCCACGCTCGGCGAGCGCAGCGGCGTGTTCCGCAAAGAGCCGCCGAGCACGGCTCGGCGCTACGGGCACCTGATCCGCCTGGTAGCGCCGAGCCACGCTCGGCGAGCGCAGCGGCGCTTTCCGCAAAGAGCCGCCGAGCACGGCTCGGCGCTACCAGTTCCCGCCTGCCCACACACGCCGCCTTTCGCCTTCTTCCGTGACACGTTACGGTGAACCCTGATTCCGCTACTGGAGAGCTGCCTTGCTCCGGATCGCATCCCCGTTCAAGCTCGCGCCGTGCGTCGCCACCCTGCTCCTCACCACGACCGCGGTGGCGCAGGATCGCCCCGACCACGCGCCGTCCACCCACGCCTTCAGCCTGATCCATGAAGCGCCCTCGTCGGTCTTCGTCGACGCCACCGCGACCCACGTGCCGCTGGCACCCGCGCTGCATTCCACCGACTCGGTCTTCGTGGACGTCGACAACGACGGTGACCTCGATGCGGTCGTTTCAGTAGAGCACGGCGTCAACCGCCTGTACCTCAATGACGGGGGCGGCCGGCTGCGTTACGTGCCCGATGTATTTGGCACGCGCAGGGCGGACAACGAGCATGTGCGCGCCGCTGATTTCAATGGCGATGGCCACGTCGATGTAGTGTTCGTTGCGGAAGATGAAGCACGGCATCAACTGTTCTTCGGCAATGGCGAAGGCGGCTTCACCGAGGTCAGTGATCGCTTGCCCGCCGGTCGTCAGGGCAACGGCCTGGCCGTGGGGGACCTCAACGGCGACGGCCTGCCGGACATCTTCATCGGCAGCACCGCGGAAGGCGGATCCCGTGCCGAAGCGGAGCGTTCGCGCAACGTGCTGCTGCTCAACGATGCCAAGCGCCCCGGACACTTCATCGATGTCAGCAAAAGCCACCTGCCGCAGCGCGAAGATCAGACCGAAGGCGTGGCGTTGGCCGACATGGACGGCGACGGCGACCTCGACATCGTGCTCGCAAGCCCCGCCCACCCGAACCGTCTGCTGATCAATGACGGCAAGGGGCGCTTCAGCGACCAATCGCACCGCTTGGACCTGCGGGTGCCGATGGAGACGCGCGAAGTCCACGTGGCGGATGTCAACGGCGATGGGCGCCCGGATATCGTGTTCTTCAACATCACCAGCAACAATGCGGCGTGGGAGAAAGATCCGCAGACCCGTCTGCTGATCAACGACGGCAAGGGGCGGTTCGTGGATGAAACGGCTGCGCGGTTGCCCACGCATACGTTCTCCAGCTGGGCCGGCACGGTTGTGGATTTCAACGGCGATGGCCATCCGGATCTGCTGGTCGGCGCCATCCAGGTTCCGGGCTTCGTGCCGCTGCAGTTGCGTGCGTGGCAGAACGACGGCAAAGGCACCTTCACCGATGTCACGCTGGACGTGGTGCCGGGGATCACCGTGGGCCGCAGCTGGAGCATGGGCCAAGGCGATCTGGATGGTGATGGGCGCACCGATGTGCTGATCGGTGGCTGGGGTACGCAGGCGCGCCTGCTGCTGACGGACAAACAGGGCTACGCGCGAGGATCCAGATAGCCGCGGATGGCAGTCTCCACCGCAAGGAAACGGTGCCGTTGCACCAGATAGCTTGCAGCGAAAATCAGTGCAACCACCACGACGCCGCCGGGGGCCACCGCCAGCGCAGGAATGAAGCTGGCGACCACGAACAGGACCGTCCAGCTGGAGCGCCCCACGATCCGCAGCTCACGCCGGCGCACGTCGATGAAGATCATCCCACGCATCATCGGCGGATAGCGCCAGCCGAAATGGAATCCGAAGCTTTCGCGGAACGCAAAGGACCGTCGGTCCAGGCGGCGCACCAGCAGGTCTGGCCATTGGTCAGACTGCAGGTCGGCCTGCAGACGCGCGTCGGGGAAGTCGAGCAGCAGCGAGGCCGGCACCGGTAGGCGTCGACTGAACAGGGTCACGCCCCACGGCCACCACGGTCGGCACCAGAGCACCAGCAGCACGCCTTCAAGCAGTACCAGCGCGAGCAGCGTTGCATACATCGTGAATCCCCCGATTCTGGCGCCTGCACGCGTTTCGCTGCCGCAGGCAGGCATGAATGCGGAGTGCCCGGAGCGTAGCCTGCCGCTTTGTCTGTGTGCAATGGCTTCGGCATCGAGGGTGCTGACGGTGTCCGCCGAGCGTGGCTCGGCGCTACTGTGGGGCACAGAGCGCGACTAGACGACCGGTCTAATGTGGCGTAAGGTGGATCCCGTGAAGCCCGCGCCCTCCCCTGCCAATGTCGATGTCCGCGAAAAGATCCTGACTACAGGCAGGCGGATCATGGGCGGGAAAGGCTTCTCGGCGGTCGGACTGAATGAGGTATTGGTCGCTGCTGGCGTGCCCAAGGGCTCGTTCTACCATTACTTCGGGTCCAAGGAAGCCTTCGGGGAAGCGATGCTGGAGGACTATTTCAGCGCCTATCTGGGCGAGATGGATCTGATTTTTCGTCAGCCCGGCCAGAGCAAGGCGCAGCAGCTGGCGTCCTATTTCCAGGCGTGGCGGGCCAGCCAGGCGTCCGATGACTGCCAGGGCCGATGCCTGGCGGTGAAGCTTGGCGCCGAAGTCGCGGATCTGTCCGAAAGCATGCGGTCTGCCCTTTTGCGTGGCACCGCGGGCATCATCGAGCGGCTTGCTGCAGCGCTTGAGGCGGGTGTTGCGGACGGCTCGCTCACCATCGGTGGAAGTCCGCACTCGGTCGCGCAGGGCCTCTATCAGCTATGGCTTGGTGCCAGCATCATGGTGAAGATCGTGCGCACGGATCGCCCATTCGACGAGGCACAGGCCCTTACGGATCAGCTGATACATCGCACCGCTTCCTGAGTCGGGCGATCGAGGTCTTTGGCGCTGCACGGTGCAGCGTTTTTTTCACGCCAGCGTACAAGACGACTGGTCTACTTCATACACCTACAGCAGGAGATACGCATGAACGTTCTGATGGTTCTGACCTCGCATGACCAACTCGGCGATACCGGCAAGAAAACCGGCTTCTGGCTCGAAGAGCTGGCCGCGCCCTATTACACCTTCAAGGACGCCGGGGCGAAGATCGTGCTCGCCTCGCCGAAGGGCGGTCAGCCGCCGCTGGACCCGAAGAGCGACGAGCCGGATTCCCAGACCGATGACACCCGCCGCTTCCACGCCGATGCAGACGCCAAGGCACACCTGGCCGCGACGGTGCGGCTGGACAGCGTGTCTGCGGCCGATTTCGATGCGGTGTTCTATCCGGGCGGGCATGGTCCGCTGTGGGATCTGGCGGGGGATTCCCACTCCATCGCCTTGATCGAATCCTTCATCGCAGCGAACAAGCCGGTTGCCCTGGTCTGCCATGCGCCGGGCGTCCTGCGCGACGTCAAGGCGGCGGACGGCCAGCCGCTGGTCAAGGGCAAGAAGGTCACCGGCTTCACCAATACCGAAGAGGACGGCGTCGGCCTGACCGATGTGGTGCCGTTCCTGGTCGAGGACATGCTCAAGCAGGCCGGTGGTGACTACTCCAAGGGCCTGGATTGGGGCTCCTACGTGGTCCGCGATGGGCTGCTGATCACCGGCCAGAATCCGGCATCGTCCGCAGAAGCCGCAGCGGTGCTGATCAAGCAGCTCGGCGAATAACGCCCTCCCGGCAAAGCGCGGCGACCTCGCTGGACACCCAGCACGTTCGCCGCGCCTGTCCGCCCGCTTGGCTACCGAAAACAGTTCCATCGCGGGGGGCGGCGGCGCTAATCTAGGCAGCCTGATTGCGACACCCCGGCCGGTCTGGCCGCAGGTGGGTGCGCGGGTCCCTGACGACAGCTGCCAGCGCGAGACCTTCTTGAATCCTTCCGACTCCCCC
>Ga0247812_10002474_pt1 | contig 10415 bp, 6 predicted proteins | sample UWRJL149409B1_FD_178011 | JGI IMG/M metagenome (GOLD analysis project Ga0247812, IMG submission 178011) | Plant litter microbial communities from Arlington Agricultural Research Station in Wisconsin, United States - UWRJ-L149-409B-1 | ecosystem: Environmental > Terrestrial > Plant litter >...
ATTTGTGGTAGACTTATTTTTTTCGCTAACATAGGCTCCTAAAATAGATGAAATATATGAATCACCTGAACGTTCTTGAGTAGTATATCCTCTGATATAAAAATCTTCACCTTTTAACTCTAATTTATATAAACCAATATTAAAATTACGTAAAGAATAACGATCTGAACCAGTGTACACTGAAGTTCCAGTTCCCCAATTCGCTTGTGCCACTATTTGAACTGTAGGTGTGATGTTATAATACAATCCACCAGACATTTTCAAAGATTTTGTTCCATAATCAACTAGATCGATTTCATTGTAACCTGTTCTAGTTATATCTTGATTAGGCAAAACACCCGGATTACGTTGAGCATAATAAAATGGAAGATATTGATTGGTTACAGCTGATCTTAATGCAGCGGGCACGTTTGCATTAATAAATCCAACATAACTTGCATAAGGCGTTCCTGCTGGTAAATTATTTAGTACAGTTTGTGGATTAAATAATCCTCCAGAAGCATTAAGAATGGCTGCTCTAGCACCGGCTTCAACCAGATTATTTGAACCTCTCATATTATAAGCTGTTTCATCACCATATACATTCACTCCGTCATAAGCTGGGTCTGATAATCTATCACCAGATTTTGGCATATTAGAACTTCTGTCAAAATTGGAATAATTAGTACCAAACCAGTCTTTTGCTTGCAAGAATGAAAATGCAAATTTAGCCCCAAACTTGTTATTCCATGATTTTGCCATGCGCAAATCAAATTGTCTAAATTCTTGTGCCGATGTGTTGTTATCATTCACATGGTTTACACCAACTTTTAACTGTGCACTTACACCTTGATATTTAAAAGGATCTTTAGATGTCATTAATAAAGTACCACTAATACCACCAGCTCCATACAAAGCAGATGATGCACCAGGTAATAACTCCACATTATCAACATCAAGTTCTGTAATACCAACAATATTACCTACAGAAAAGTTCAAACCAGGTGCTTGGTTATCCATTCCATCAATTAATTGATTAAAACGTGTATTACCGTTAGCATTAAAACCCCTCGTATTGTAAGACCTAAAAGTTAAACTTTGCGTACTCATCTCCACCCCTTTAATGTTCTGGATAGCATCATAAAAAGATGGTGCAGCTACTTCTCTAATTTGTGCAGCTCCCATACGCTCAATAGAAACTGGAGATTCTAAAATACGTTCTGGAGTTCTTGAAGCAGAAATAACTACCTCTTGCCCTAAAATTGCACCAGTTTCTAATTCAAATGTTAAGTTTGTTGCATTACCAGTAATTTCTCTTTCTACAGTTGTAAAACCAACATAAGAAACCACAACAGTAAAAGGAACCTTTTCGGTAGTTGTAAAAGAGAACTGACCTTTCGCATCCGTAGATGATCCGATGGTTTTTCCTTTTATCGTTACACTCACCCCAGGTATTGGCTCTTTGGCTAGCTTATCTGTAACAGTACCACTAACCACTATGCTCTGTGCATGTACGGCAAACCCGGTTACCAGCAGCATACAAAGCATAAAAATGACTTTTGTAAAGATTTTGTTCATACTCAAAGTAGTTTATATTTGTTTATTTAATATAAACTTAATACAAATTTTGAAATAACAAATACTATTCTGCATAAAATTTAATTCACAAAATCTTATTTGATTGCAATTGAATTCATTTTTATCTTAAATTGCAACAATTGTTTTTAACTACAGTTTAAAACAGGAACCAAATAAACTTTAAAGCACCCTTTATGAATAGAGTAAAAGCCTTATTTTGCATCATTATACCTATTTTATTGGCCTTTGCACTAAATACCAAATTTGGTGACGTTCCGCCACTACTTAAGTTTTTAAACCCATTTACGGGTTTTTGGCAGAACGCGGAAAGCGATCTTGTAAGTAAGAGTAAAAAAATCTCTTTAAAAGGTGCTCATGATAAAATTGACATCCTTTTTGATGATAAAATGATTCCACATGTGTTTGCTCAAAATGACTATGATGTATACTACGCACAGGGTTATGTAACAGCTATGCATCGCCTTTGGCAAATGGATTTTCAAACTAGATTTGCTGCTGGAAGAATTTCGGAAGTTGTTGGCAAAAAAGCGATTGAAGTAGACCGTTACCAACGTAGAATGGGAATGGTTTATGGTGCAGAAAATTCTTTAAAAGGAATGATGGCAGATCCAAAAGCTAAAGAAATGATTTTGGCTTACACGGCTGGTATAAATGCTTATATTCACTCCTTACGCAAAAGGCAATTACCTATAGAATATAAAATATTAGATTTTAAACCCGAAGATTGGACCCCAATTAAATGTGCTTTGCTGCTTAAACAAATGTCGGCTGTTTTAGCCATGGGATCTGATGAATTTTACATGACTAACATCCTTAAAAAATACGGACCAGAAATCACCAAAGATCTTTTTCCTGATTATCCTTTTAAAGAAAGTCCAATTATCCCGGTAGGTACCAAATGGGATTTTACACCGCTACCTATACCAAAAACGCCTGCTGGTTATACAGAAATGATGACAGGAAATGTAAAAACTGCACAAAAGATAGAAGGCATCGGAAGCAACAACTGGGCAGTATCTGGTGCTAAAACTGCATCCGGATCTCCAATTTTAGCCAATGATCCTCATCTAGATTTAACACTACCTTCAATTTGGTATCAAATTCAACTTCATGCCCCAGGATTGAACTCTTATGGCGTTTCGTTACCTGGTGCACCTGGAATTATCATCGGTTTTAATAAAGATATTGCATGGGGTGTAACCAATGTTGCAGCAGATGTTTTAGACTTTTATCAGATTAAATTTAAGAACGATACTCACAAAGAGTATTGGTACAACAACAGTTGGAAAAAAACCAGCCAACGGTTAGAGAAAATAAAAATCAAAGGAGCGCCTGATGAAATTGATACCGTTTATTATACCCATCAAGGACCTGTAGTATATTTTCAAAAACCGAAATACAGCAGAGCCAACAATGTGCCAATAGGCAATGCCTTAAGATGGATAGCTCATGATCAATCTAACGAGTTAATGACTTTCTACTATTTAAATAGAGGTAAAAATTATGCTGATTATCGCAAAGCCTTAACTTATTATACAGCCCCTGCACAAAATTTCATCTTCGCAAGTGCAGAAAATGATATAGCTATAACACCAAATGGAAAATTCCCATTGAAATGGAAAAATCAAGGTAAATTTATTTTAGATGGCTCAGATCCTGGAAACGATTGGCAAGGTTGGATTCCTGCATCGCAAAACCCTACAGTTAAAAACCCACCACGTAACTTTGTGAGTTCGGCTAACCAATCTTCTACAGATCCAACTTATCCATACTATATTAATTGGGAATTTGCTCCATACGAACGTGGCCAACGGATCAACGATAGGCTCACTGCAATGACAAAAATTAATGTAGATAGCATGCGCAATTTGCAAAGCGATTCATATAGCGTTACCGCCGAAGATTTGCTACCCCACATTTTACCTTTGATAAATGCTAGTCAATTAAATGCAACACAAAAAGAAGGTTTAAACTACGTTACCAAATGGAATAAATATTTTGAAGCTAAAGAAGTTGGCGGAAGTATTTTTGATTTGTGGACCAAAAGATTGAGCTACAATATTTGGGATGATGATTTTACAATTGCAGATGTACCAATGCGTTATCCATCGAGAGATAGAACAATAGAATTGATACGAAAAGACCCAAATTCTAAATGGTTTGATAATATTAACACCTCGCAAAAAGAAACTTTAGCTGATTTAGTAAACGAAGCGTTTAAATTTGCTTGTGATAGTTTAGAAAGAAAATACGGACCAATTGGCAAAAATTGGAATTGGGGTAAAGTTAAAGGAACCAATGTGCCACACTTGGCAAAAATACCTGGCTTTGGCACTAAAAAACTATTAATCGGCGGTGCTAAAAGTACGGTAAATGCCATGAGCGAAGCCAACGGACCATCATGGAGAATGGTTATCGAATTAGGTAAAAATGTAAAAGGTCATGGTGTTTATCCTGGTGGGCAATCTGGCAATCCTGGTAGTCCGTTTTATGATAACATGGTTGATACTTGGGCAAAAGGCAAACTATACGACCTATTTTTCATGCAATCGGCAGATGATAAATCAGGTAAAATAATCTCTCATTATAAAATTTCAAAAAAATAATATGGTATTTCTTGTCATCATCATTGCTTCTTTTTTACTCCAATTGGTTCTACCTTGGTGGGTAGTTATTATTGTAGCTTTTGCAACTTGTGGAATTATCGGTAAAACTGGCAAAATCTCTTTTTGGCAACCATTTTTAGCAATTTTATTGCTTTGGGTAGGTATGGCATTGTTCAAAAGCATCCCAAATCATAATGTTTTAGCTACTAGAGTAGCAGAAATGCTAAGTGTTAAACTTTGGCCTATTGTACTTGCTGCCACCGGATTATTAGGTGGTTTGGCTGCTGGTATTTCTGGTTATTGTGGTTACCATTTTAGAAAAGCAGTAATTAGCATGAAGAGCCATCCTCAAAAAGCATAATTCTTTGTATTTTTGCACAGTGAACATTACTACTGAGCAAATTTTTTCTATAAATGATGAAGCTACTTTTAACGAGGTGGCTTTAACTATTTTCAGGCATCAAGCTATTAATTGCACTGTTTATAGGGATTATATTCAAAATCTAAAAACTGATTTTTCATCAATAAAAAACTATAGAGAAATTCCTTTTTTGCCCATTAGTTTTTTCAAAAGTCACCAGGTCTTAAGTACAACTGATGAACCTGGAATTGTGTTTAGCAGTTCGGGCACAACAGGGCAAATAACAAGCAAGCATTTGGTGAGTGATGTAAAAATTTACGAAGAGAGCTACAACAAAGCCTTCGAACAGTTTTATGGCAACCCTAAAGATCTATGCATTTTAGCGCTACTTCCATCCTATTTAGAAAGAGAAGGTTCTTCTTTAATTTATATGGTAGATGATTTACTAAAGCAAAGCAAACACCCACAAAGTGGATATTTTTTAAATGATGTCGCACAGCTTTATTCAACTTTGTTGGCATTAAAAGCAGCCAGACAAAAAACAATTCTCATTGGTGTTACTTATGCCTTAATAGATTTTGTAGAGCAGTTTCAAATCGATTTTCCTGAACTTATTGTAATGGAAACAGGCGGAATGAAGGGCAAACGAAAAGAAATGGTTCGCGAAGAGTTACATGAAACTTTGTATGCGGGATTTGGTGTTAAAAATATCCATAGCGAATACGGAATGACAGAATTACTTTCTCAAGGTTATTCTTACGGACAAGGCATATTTAATTGCCCACCTTGGATGAAAATTCTATTAAGAGATACTTCAGATCCTTTATGTTTAGTGCAAGGCAAACAAAGTGGAGGAATAAATGTAATTGATTTAGCGAACATCAACTCTTGTTCATTTATCGCCACACAAGATTTAGGTAAAATTTACGAAGATGGAAGTTTTGAAGTCTTAGGCAGGTTTGATAATGCCGATATCAGAGGTTGTAATTTACTAGTCCAATAAATAAAAAATCCCAAACTTCTCAGCTTGGGATTTATATTTTAATTTTCCTTATTCAGCTATTAACAAGAAATAATTTTTCTTTCCTTTTTGTACGATGATAAATTCATCATTAATTAAATCCGTTGTTGAATAATTCGCTAACATTTCAGCAACTTTTGTCTTATTTACACTTAATCCTCCACCTTGTATGGTTTTCTTAACCTCCCCTTTTGATGGGAAAACAGTAGTTTTTTCAGCTAAAAGTGTAGCAATGTCAATTCCTTCTGCCAGTTCTGTTTTAGAGATTTTAAATTGAGGCACACCTTCAAACATTTCTAAAACACTTTTCGAATCTAAAGTTTTCAAAAATTCTAAAGCGCCATTTCCAAACAAAAACTCAGAGGTTTTAATGGCAGTTTCCAAAGCTTCTTCCGAATGTGTTTTAATGGTAATATCTTCAGCTAATGCTTTTTGTAAAATACGCAAATGTGGTGCAGCATCATGCTCAACTTCCAATGCCTCAATTTCTTCTTGAGTTTTTAGCGTGAAGATCCTGATCCATTTTTTAACATCATCATCAGATGCGTTTAACCAAAATTGATAGTATTTATATGGAGAAGTTTTTGCTGGATCTAACCAAACTGCACCACTTTCTGTTTTTCCGAATTTGGTTCCATCAGCTTTTTTAATGAGCTGTGTAGTAATGGCATAAGCCGTTCCCTGATCTTTTCTTCTAATTAATTCTGTTCCGGTAACAATATTACCCCATTGATCAGAACCACCCATTTGAACCAAACAGTTGTTATTTTTCCATAAATAGTAGAAATCATAACCTTGTATCAATTGGTAGCAAAACTCAGTAAAAGACAATCCAGAATCACCTTCCAAACGCCTTTTAACACTATCTTTTGCCATCATATAGTTTACGGTGATATGTTTACCCACATCTCTAATAAATGTAAATAAATTCATATCCTTAAACCAATCAGCATTATTTACCATTACTGCACCATTCCCTGCATCTTCAAACTTTAAGAATTTGGCTAATTGAGTTTTCATACCTTTTAGGTTATGCTCAATCATTTCTGGTGTTTGCAGGTTGCGTTCATCAGATTTTCCAGATGGATCACCAACCATACCTGTTGCACCACCAACTAAAGCAAAAGGTTTATGCCCCGCTCTTTGAAAATGGATTAAGGTCATGATTTGCGTTAAGTGACCAACGTGTAGCGAATCAGCTGTAGGGTCAAAACCAATATAACCAGAAGTCATACCTTCATTTAGTTTCTCCTCAGTATTTGGCATAATATCATGCAACATACCTCTCCAACGCAATTCTTCTACAAAGTTTTTCATCATTTATATTTCTAGGTCGCAAAGATAATAATTAGCACATTAACTAATTAGCGAATTAGCGAATGAATTAAGGCTTTTCGATTATATTTACGTCATGAACTTTCTTTCGCATTATTATTTTGAAAGCAAAAACCAAGACTCTAATATGGTTCTTGGCACAGTATTGCCCGATCTAATTAAAAATGCACACAAGGATTGGAACTTTCATCCAGAAAAACATCAGGAGCTTTTTACAGCAAACCCAACTCACAGCTCTTTTTTAAAAGGGTGGAAAAGACATTTAGAAGTAGACTTGGTTTTTCATTCCTCAGATTTCTTCATTGCAGAAATGGCAAAACTTAAGCAATTGCTTTTGCCAATTTTAGATAATAGTCCAGTTAGACCATCTTTTCTCTCACACATTGGTGTAGAGTTAGTGCTAGACCATTTATTGGTTGAAAATGCAAAGGTTAATATCAATTCTTTTTACGACCATTTACAAGCTGTAGATGATCATTCATTAAACACTTTTTTAATCAAATGTGGAAGTGCTGATACAGCACAATTCTTCAAATTTTTTAACAGTTTTAAATCTAGCAGGTATTTGTTAAGCTATCAGAAGATAGAAAATATAAGCTATGCTTTACAACGGATTTGCATGCGTTTATGGGCGCATCCTTTTCATGAAGAAACAGTATCTCTGTTGACTGAACAATTAGAAATCTACAAAATTTTACTCCAAAAAAATTACTTGGCTATTTTTGAAGAGATTGAAAGTAAGCTGAATACGGATTATTAAAAACGCAAAGCCTTTGCTTCCCTATTGCTAGTCCCGCCATTTGCTTCAATCTTTTAGCCCTTAAATCTCTGCTAACGCAGAAGATTGGTTAAAAGGATTTTCGCTGCTGTCGGGGTTATATACTAAGGCCAGCGCTATTAAACCCCTCATAATTGCATAAACCTGCGTAATCCAAACCTGATAATAGCGAGCATGAGCCTGCGGCACACAGGCGAGTAAAGCGGTTAGCAGGACTTACATTCATCATTGCTTCAAACTTGCTTTTCAAAAAAATTATAAAACCAATCTCAATACTCATATCTCACATCTCAATACTGATAAAAATTTTATATTTGTGATATGTCTACTTTTGCCGTGAAAGAACAAATGGATGCGCTGGTTGCAGAGTTAAATCAGCACACTTATAATTATTACGTTTTGGCGATGCCTACCATCGCTGATTATGAATTTGATAAGAAATTAGAGGCACTAGCTGAGCTAGAGAAAGCACATCCAGAATTTGCCGACCCCAATTCTCCTACTCAAAAAGTTGGTGGAGATATTACCAAAAATTTTGTAACTGTTAAACATAAATGGCCAATGCTTTCGTTAGGCAATACTTATAACGAGCAAGATTTAAGAGATTTTGACGAACGTGTTAAAAAAGCCATTGGCAATGATTTTGAATATGTTTGTGAGCTTAAATTTGATGGCTTATCTATCAGTTTAACGTACGAAAATGGCATTTTAGTTAGAGCGGTAACTCGTGGCGATGGTACGCAAGGCGATGATGTGACTAGCAATATTAAAACAATCCACACCATTCCTCACCGATTGAAAGGTGATGCTATTCCTGAAGTTTTTGAAATTAGAGGCGAGGTTTTTATGCACCGTGCGGCTTTTGAACGTTTAAATAAAGAGCGTGAAGAATTGGGTGAAGTACCGTATGCTAATCCACGTAATTTTGCTAGTGGCACAGTGAAAATGCAGGATTCTAAAGAGGTAAAAAAGCGCCCATTAGATTGTTTTTTATACGCTTTAAACAGTGAGAAACAATTATTTAAAACCCATTGGGAAAGTTTACAAACCGTTAAAAATTGGGGTTTTAATGTTTCTGAACATAGCAAATTAGTAGGTAGCATAGATGATGTATTAGCTTTTATTGCGCATTGGGAAGAACAGCGTTTTAAGTTAAGCTATGATATTGATGGCATAGTAATTAAAGTAAATAGTTATGCGCAGCAACAAGAATTAGGTTTTACAGCAAAATCACCTCGTTGGGCAATATCTTATAAATACAAAGCAGCCGAAGTACAAACGGTTTTAGAAAAAGTGACCTATCAAGTTGGTAGAACTGGGGCGGTTACTCCAGTAGCCAATTTAAAACCAGTTTTATTGGCAGGTACAACTGTAAAACGTGCTACACTACATAATGCAGACGAAATTATTCGTTTAGATTTACATGAAGATGATACCGTTTTTGTAGAAAAAGGCGGAGAAATTATTCCGAAAATCATTAAGGTAAACCTTGACTTAAGGAAATCTAACTCGTTACCTATCGTTTACATCACCAATTGCCCAGAATGCGGAACGGAATTGATAAGAAAAGAAGGTGAAGTGGCTTTCTATTGCCCGAATGATGAAGGTTGTGGGCCACAAATTGTTGGTAAAATACAGCATTTTATTGGTAGAAAAGCAATGGATATTGATGGTTTAGGTGATGAAACTATTGAGACATTTTATCAACGAGGTTTGGTTGCACACATTAGCGATTTATATACTTTACATGAAAAAGCTGATGAGCTAAAATTGATTGAGCGTTTTGGCGAACGTTCTATAGAAAACATGTTGGCAGGAATTGAGAAATCTAAAGAAATGCCTTTTGAAAAAGTATTGTTTGGATTAGGAATTAGATATGTTGGAGAAACGGTAGCCAAAAAATTAGCAAGAGGTGTTAAAAACATCGATAGCTTGGCAAAAGCCTCAATTGAAGAGTTAACAGCAGTTGATGAAATAGGAATTCGAATTGCAGAAAGCATTCAAGAGTATTTTAGCAAAGCCGAACATATAAGTCAAATAGCGCTTTTAAAACAAGCAGGATTACAATTTGAGGTGGTAGAAACAGAAATGTTGCTTCAAAGCGATAAATTAAATGGAAAAACATTTGTAATTTCGGGAGTTTTTGAAAAACATAGCCGCGAAGAATTAAAAACCATTATTGAAGAGAATGGTGGAAAGATTTTGAGTGGTATCTCAGCCAAACTAGATTATCTAGTTGCGGGAGATAATATGGGTCCATCGAAACTAGAAAAGGCTACAAAGTTAAACGTGCCTTTGATAAGTGAAGATGAGCTAGAGAAAATGATTGAACAGTAAAATATTGAATGAGCGAATATTGAATGATAGAATATCCAAAATTCAATCATTTACTCATTCAAAAATCAATAATTAATATATAATGAACAAATTTCACGGTACTGGTGTTGCTTTAGTTACACCTTTTAACACAGACGGATCGGTAGATTATCAGGGATTAAAAAAACTGATCAATCACTTGGTTGATGGAGGTATAGATTACCTTGTATCATTAGGTACAACAGGCGAAACAGCCACATTGAGCAAGGACGAGAAGAAGAAGGTGTGGGATTTTACTGCTGAAATTAACGATGGTCGTTTACCATTGGTTGCTGGTATTGGAGGCAATGATACTTACGTTATCGGCGATGCCATTAAAACATTCGAAAACAACGACTATAGCGCTGTACTTTCGGTTAG
>Ga0247812_10002480_pt1 | contig 10409 bp, 5 predicted proteins | sample UWRJL149409B1_FD_178011 | JGI IMG/M metagenome (GOLD analysis project Ga0247812, IMG submission 178011) | Plant litter microbial communities from Arlington Agricultural Research Station in Wisconsin, United States - UWRJ-L149-409B-1 | ecosystem: Environmental > Terrestrial > Plant litter >...
AGATTTCATTTGAGCGGAAAGTTAAGCAGGTTATATAGAAGCATCTTAACTTTTACTATGGCCATTGCCAGTGTATTTTTGTATAATACTAGTGGGTATCTGAATGGCGTTTTCCAGTAAACGGCTATGTGCTGACGGGTGACTAGATTGTTTTTTCTGGAAACAAACACATCCGGAACAGGGAGGGTTCATCGCTTAATATAGGGGGGCTCAGACCAAAACAGATGACATATTTACCCTTGATTGGCCAACAACATCTCGAAACATTTTCTGGCCAATGAGAAAGATGTCCAACAACACATAAGCTTACAGCGCTAAAAAGCTTACATTTGCTCAGCCTTCCACCACCTTGGATAGCCCAGGGTTGATATGCAAGGCTCCCGTGGTAACAAACCACGGATACTAACGAAGTACGGAGCCGTAATACACAACAAATTGACTCTATTGGCACTGCGTCTCTCGGCTTTTGAAACTTCCGCGCGAGCGTCTTGATAAGCGCCAGCCGCACGGCTTCTTACTCACGATATTGGGGATACGTGCGTCACTACAAGTTGAATGGTCTCAAAAATAGTGTCGGAGAGGACCTATAGGTCATCGACATATCCGAATACGTAAATCAGCAAGGTCGCGTGTCTCGTGGCTATTTGTCAAAAAGAAGTTCCGATGGTGTTCCTGGGCCACCCTTGTTGGTGGGAGAGAGCCTCAAACCATTATCGAGCAATCAGCATGTGTAGTTCGTATTTTATTAGGCGAGGGCGTCAAAAACCGATGACCTTGCTGTGGACCTCTACGCTATCATGATCTCCCGACCTAGTTTTGTTTACTGCAGAGTGTATACTGTAGACTGTAGACCGAGACAAGTGGATCAGCCAATTTGATCACGGTTGAATGAATTGCGAAGTTGCGGAAAATGGGGAGCTTAGTTTTAGAAGAGTTGACCATGGCGTTGCATACCTCTCACCGGGAATCAAATTTTCGGAATGTGTGATGTGTAAGATCGGAATTCTCTCTAATTCTCGGCTCTTTTGGAATTCTGGGAGACATGGTTGCCACTGGCTCGTAAACGTCTTCAGAATCTGAACTTTGAATGGCGCATCGAAGCTCCCGGTTTGGAAGGCAGTGCCCTACAATATCACAAATTAGCCGTTAAAAGATGTTTTGTTCTAGTGAAGAAACAAAGCTAAGAGCACAGTAAACTACTTACTAGAACTCAGTGGAAAGTTCACTATGGAACTCGGCAAATTTCAGTGCAGGCTATGATAGATGTGGTTTAAGTGATATATAGAGTGATGATATAATTACAGCCCACTAGATCCAATTGGAAGTGCTCTTAGCTACCCGGTACCTAAAATACATATTATACAGTATATTCGTCATAGTTATACAATGTGATACACTCTAACTCAAGATCTATTCTCTCTCCTCGGCTTCGGTATTTTCTTTCACAGCCACGATTCCCTCACTATCAATCTCGACCGGATCCGACCACCCCAAAACTCTCACAGGTCTCTTTGAATCCTCTTTATCTACCTGATTTCTCCATTGCCTACCCTTCTTGGCCAAATCCTTCAGCTCTTTCATGAAGATGGTATTATAAGACAACGGATCCGGTTCTCCTTCCTCGTCATAATGTAGGGACTCAAATCGGCGTCTTTTGCATGCCTCATATAATAATGCCGAGCGTTCCTTCTCGGCAATATCGACTAAAGCATACTCGATAGTCCATTTTTGTCCATCTGAAAGATCGACAGGTCGAGCGACATATTCGCCATCGACTTTATTGCGGATTGTCAGAGTCATGGCTAGAAGATCCGCTGGGGGCGCTATCTCCTTTGTCTCGGCTTCGTGGTACGCTTTGACTTCGTCCTCGAGAGTGAGCAGATCATCAGTCTCATCTAGCTCATCTTCAAGTGGATCTTGCACGATTTTGCCATTGTTGTTTCCTTCGTTAGATAATTCTTCCTCAACTGTAGAATTTGCGTCTGTGTCTTCGAGAAGTTCCTCCGTTTGATGACCTTCCGTGGCAGCTTTATCCTGGAGAACTCCTTGGACTTGTCCGGTAAACGTCTCATCATTAACCACCTCTTCTTCGACTTTGGCGCTCGTGTCTGACTCTCCGAGAAGCTCTTCGAGAAGCTCTCCCGTAGTTTGTTCGCTTGGAGATTTATCAGAAGTCGAACCCTCGGTCTCAGCCATCTCATTTTCGGCTGCCTCTGTAGCTTCTGAGTTTTGTAAGAAAGAATTCGCGGCAGTTTCTAGTTCGGATTCTGCAAGTATCGCTTGGTTTAGGTTAAAATCTTCTGGCACGTTTTGCTCCTCTTCGTCGGCCTCAATCTCAAATTCGTCGTTTTCGTTGATTTCGGACTCATCATCGTTCTCAGCCTCTTCATCCTCATTAAGTACATCATCGTCAGTCTGGCCATCGGTATCAGTGACCAATACAGTCTCATTCTGTTCTTCTGTACTTTCGGGCTCCTCACTAAGAGTAGCCGATTTCACAAGAGACTCGATGCATTTTTGCTTCTCTTCAGGAGACAAATCATCCCAATACTCACTTTCTTCTAGTAAGTTTTCGGCAATAGATCGTATCTCCTGGATATCCATCTCGTCCTCCTCAATGCTCTCTTCAACCTTTACCCGTAGCTCCTCCCATTCTGCATACTTCTTCTCCTTCAAAGAGTTATTCTTGGGTTTTATACCAAGTACCTCTTCTTCAAATCGTGCTATGTCCTCCTGGTTGGTTGCTTGTATCTTGTCGATTTCTTCCTCTTCCATTGGTTCCGCAAATATATACATGAACGGGGTATCACCAGGTCTTGTTTCAAAATGTAGACGAACAGACTTCTCAGGGTACTTTTTGGTGACTCTGTTGATTGCTTGGTTCAATAAATCCAAACTTGTCTTGAACTCTTGATCTCCAATGGTAGTATCCTCAGAACCATGAAGTGCGAGATCCATCTCGTTCAAGCTAATGTACTGGAAGCCGAAAATGCGCTCCGTGTTGTGAAAAGCCACAAAGATACCATCCATGCGGCCCATTCGTACTTGAAGAGAGTATTTAAGGAAAGCAGCTCTAATCATGTCATAGTACTCCCTTTCATAAGACTCAAATTCTCCATTCCCCCGTTTGATCTCATAACCACTGCCTTCCTGGTAACCTTTAGTATCCATACGAACAGAAATGACAGCCCGGGTTTTTAAATCAAACATTCCAGTCCCAGGAAGTCTAGGATCGAACGCATCAAGTTGAGACCGTAACATGAAATCACCAATGGTGGTGTAGTGAAAGGTTTCAGGCTCGTGCCGTGCCTCTTCCGGGAAGTTATTGGCATTTTCCATGAGATACTTCTTATAGTGATCCTTGGGTAGGGTTAAGAGCTTCTCCATGGACTTTCCCAACATCATCAAAACTGTTGAACTATCATATTCTTTGTCGGCATCAATGGCATATGCCCCATCTCGCCACCGTAGAAAAACTGCAGTAGGACCCCGCTGCAACTTCGTAAAGGTGTTAAATTCAACGGGAAATGTTCGAGATAGCATAGAGGTAGTGATTGGCCGCCATTGTGACAAAAGGAAATGAAAATGAGCCAGCGCAGAAGACATGCTCGACGTCGATCCCGTGTATTTCTTCTTCTGATCCTTGGTAAGTTGTATGAGAGTATTATCCTTAGAAGAAGTTTTGTATTCTTTCAATGCATTAAAGTTGAATTCTGAAACTGGCGTGATCTTTTGGAGATAAGGGTCAAAATTGTAGACCCTCGAGCGTGGATCTTGGAGATGGACCACACCAGGGTTGAACAAGACCCTATCTAGTCCGTATACTAATTTCGGAACAGGTTCCTGGTCCAATTTTTCCACAGGTACCAACACCAGTTCGTCAGGAACAATCGTTTCGATTTGGAACCCTTCTTTTTTCTGAGCCTTGGTTACCTTTAGGGGTCCAGTTTTTACAAGTTTTGTTTCAGCTGGGTCACCGGCCGCTATCAATCGTCTGGTATAAGGCAGTTTTGACCTTGTCTTGCCTTTGGAGTTATTAGATGTCACCGGTTTAGCTTGCATCCGTTCCTTGATAGTCATTCCACTTCTAGCAACCGCGGGTTTGCTTTTCTTCATCTCCTTGAGACCATTTCTAATGACGTCCTTTTTCTTTTTCGCTTCCTCATTCCGGACCGCGGCCAGGTCAGTCATCATCGAATTCAACTCCAATGGAGGTCCTGGAGTACCTTTGCTAATTGACGACGGACACTTCCTTACAGGAAGACCACCAGTTACAGATGACTTCTTTTCCGGAACGGGTTGGCTGGAAATGATCTCTTTGACTTGTAGCATGGGTATTGCTTGAGATGCATTGATGTTGGTCGTAATGAGTTTTTCCCGTAGCTTTCGCACCGCAATTACCGTGTCCGCAGGAGAAAGACTGCCGCTTTCGATGATTTTTACAAGGTCTTGTCTAGTTGTGTTATTATCAATGGTTTTCAGAATAGCTTTTGAGGTCATGGGCTCGGCGCGACGTATTATAAATGGCTGGCCATCAACACCAACAAATTGAACCTTCTTCTCTGGCCTCTTCTTTGGTCGTGGCGCCTTGTCTTCCATTTTCTTTTCTTTAACACCGGGAATGCGATTAAATGCAACATCAGAATCGGTGGGGACCTTTTCGACTTTAAGCTCCTTGGTTTTCCCATTCTTCTCTGATTTCGCTCTTAGCCTCTCCTTTCGACTTAATTTGGCTGGTTTCGATATCTCTTTCCCGTGTTCTCGGTTCTTCGGTACAGACGCTGTAGCAATCTTCTCGGCTTTGAAATCTTTATTTACGGTTGCAGCTTTCGCAGCCTTCGGTTTCTTCTTCGGTGGTGTGCTTTTCGCGAGTGTTGGATGCTTCTCCCCTTTCAGTTCCTGTCCCCCGTTCCCTTCTTGTATTTCCCTCGAGTTCTTCGCAATATCTCCATCCTTCCCTTGATTCTTCTCTTCCCTTACCTCCGCCTCCAAGTCCTCCTGAAACCCCTGCCTTAGATTTTTCAACAGTGCAACGGAATCCTGCAGGTTTCTTTCCGCAGGCTTTGCGGCATTTTTCCGACTTCTGACTGCATAATTCGTGGAGGTACTGAAAGTCGCCAATTGCAGTTGATATTGTGACTGTGACTGGCTGGACGATTGGAAGACGCCAGGAGCGTCACCGCAACCGAGAAGATTGCATCTACAAGCTGCGCAGATATATGAGGACCCTGCCCTCGTGGACCTACGAGGTATAGATGCTAACATGCTTTGTTGAGAGCTTCAAACGGAGTGGTTTACATCGCGTACAACCCTTCTTTTTTTCCTCTCGAGGTTCAGATAGCTCTCTTGGCGACAGGGGTTTACGCTCCAGTCAGGGGTGAGATCGCTTACTCCGTATACAAATTACAGGGTTGGGTTTATTAATTAGGAAATAGCTCTCACTCAATTTCAGCACTACGAATTATCAGTTTAACAGTTTGAGAAGCAGATACAAGAACGTATAAAAATGTACTTCTATTTGACTAGCGTACTCAGGTCAGGCGCGGTAGGCGTTCAAATAGCATCGGAGTTGCAACATTATAAGTACGGAGTAGCAAGTTGCTAATTACCACTCTGGCTCATATATTCGATTCAAACTAAATAGACAATGCAAATGAAGTTATGCTTACATACATTTTAGCCAGCCCAGAGATCAAGTTGCAAAGCAAATGGGTATAGGTTGCGCCGTGCCAATAACTCCATAACTGTACCCTCATATTCCCACCAAAGGTGTTGAGCACCACATTTCATTTTGTACAGCGCAAAGAACATCTCTAACGCGGTAAAACACGGTCAATAACCAGGGAAAGCATGTTGTGCCCTCCGGCGCGCCTTTTCTAAAGCTTGTCCTGCCTCAAACTGTTTGCCATTCAGGTCAAATACTTGAGCAAGCATACCATCGGCAACGCTCATCCAGAGAGGGTTGCCGCTCCGGGTTGCCTGTACAGAGGCGGCAAGCGCACTCTTCTCCGCTTGCTCACCTACTACTGACACAAAAAAGCGGTTGCACATAACACTGAGCGTGATGCATGTGAATTGCATGTTCAATGTTATCTTGGTCGCTTTCAATGCTTGCGATAGATGGCTTCTGACATCAATTGATGGTAATGGAGGGCTCCTATTCACTGTGGCAGCCGCTAAATGGAAGGCGGCTTGAATATCCATGTTCGGATGGTGTTGGCATGGTTTCGTAATTTTCTCCATAAGTGCATTGTTACGTCGGACGTCTTGCCGGTGAGGATCTTGAAGGATCCATATAGCATTGAGAGCTGCTAATATAGCATAGTCCCTTTTCACCTGAGATACACTTGACGTGGTGCTTTCAAACGAGTCTAGGTCAAATTTGTCGTCCTCAAAGATTTCTAAAGCAGTTTCGAGATCTCCAGTGCCTTGGTGGTAGATTCCAGACAAGTACAATGCAATAGACCCCAAAGGGCCAATCAGTGAAGCATCGAGTCTATCCAGAGCAGAGTTGAGCTTCTCGACATGCTTTTTTACCACTACCCAGTCACAAATCGAGGCAGCACAAAAGGCCAGGCTACTTGCATAATAGCATATTATCTGGTCCTGCCATTGTAGTCGTGAAATGCAGTTAGGAAGAAGGCCAGATGGGGTAGAGTCTTTTTGGACAGGGCCTAAACTTTACATTAGCTAGCTTCGACATCTGCAAAAGATAACGAACCTTCCAGATGGGCGAGACCAGTCTCAAACATCCTAACAGCACCACCATCCTGCGAGTTCTTATGAAGTAGAACCAAGCCTCCAAGTAAGTATCTAGCGATGAGGCGTCAGTTGTGGGTCACGCGGTATATAGAAAACGCCTTACGTTATAGAGAAGGCATCTCTTTTACTTAGAAAAGAGAGCATGAGGTTGTCACGACCATCTCGGCCAATGCCCAAGACCGTTCTTGTGTCTGAACTCACAACTTGTGAGCTGTGTGCATTGCGACTCATGGGAATGGCGATGCTTTCACTCGTGATTCCCCAAGCCTCTTCGTCCTTCAAGGCAAGGTCCATCATTTTCTGCAATTGCTTGATCTTGGGCATCGTGGCGTTGGGAGTTCCTTGCCGAATACTACACGAAACGTCTATCATATGTGCTAGGGCGATAAGCTGTGGGATTTGACAAGCCCGTTCTGTCTGATACGACCAGGCAGCGGCGATTGCTCCTTGAGCAGCTTCCATAGAGTCTGGGCCATTATGCCTAAGATGGGCCAATGCTTCCATGAGACAAGCGGCAAGCCATATACCACGATCGTTCTGCTGCTGTGCAAGAGTTGTTATACTATCAAAGTTTTCCTTCCACTTATCTGTTGGATGATTAGAAGCCAGGGAGTTAGAGGCTCTTAAAAAGCGGAATGCGTAGACCCATGGGACGTGCTGGTAACTATTGCATATGAGCCAAAGTGCATAATATTGAGCAAGTGACTTACGCTTCAGCATCTGCTATGTACGAGTCCAACGCCTTCAATCCCGCCTTAGGACTTTTCTTGAACATTATCTGAGCAAGCAAGAACTGCATGGCGTATTTCAGGTCGAAGTAATGGTTCTGTGGAAGATGTCAAGCTTTGTATGTATTAGATATAGAAAGAGACATACCCTATCACAGAGCACAATTCCCTTGCCGAGAGTGGTTTCCGCCTCCATAGAATTTTCGGTCTCCTCATAAAGAACCCCGGCGTATCTGAGTCTCATATTAGCCTCCACCCTCGGTGTCATTTTGACTCGCTTTAACGCCGTATCCAAAAGTCCTAGGCCCGCAGCAACCAACTTGTGGTATTCTTGCAACGGTTGAGCAGACATTGAGATGGATACTGATGGTGCAAGCGCGTGAGCAGCTTCAAAGTATTCCTCTGCGAGTGATACTATAAGTATAGGGAGATCAATCGGAATGGGCCCAGGTGGGCGCGCTGGAGCCAGCTGGTACCCAGAGACCGTTTCTGTACGCAGCTCGGTGTATGTCTGGGGCACGTCGCTGCGCAAGGGCTGTTGGAAAAGTTGGGATGGATTGATAAATTGGGTAGTTTGAGGAGACGACGTTGGAGGGGCATGGAGGATCGAGGCAGGGAGAGGAGCATGTGAAGCCTGAAGACGAGGTGCTTCTTTTTGGGGAGCTTGAACTCGAGGCGCCGGAACTGCTGATGCTTGCAACTGCGGAGCGCGACTCTGGCTTTGGTAATTATTTTGAACCTGGGTTTGGGCTTGGACATGAGGTGGAGGGGCCTGGGGCATATAGGGATGTTGGGGTTGGTGGTGATATCCATTTTGAGAATAGCTATTGTGTCTATACTGGGCAGGATCGAGACCGCGGCCTTGGTGCTGGTGCTGGTGCTGATGCTGATGCTGATGCTGATGCTGATGCTGCTGCTGCTGGTGCTGCTGCTGCTCCTGTGGATGATATTCCACATGGTTATTGTATTGCTGTTGCTGGGGATGTTGGTAGAGGGGATATCGGGGAGCATGGTCTTGAGTGCCATTCGGACGTATATTGGGGGGTGGCAGGCCGTTCCAGTAGACATTGCTATTCGGCCCAGGAGGGCCACCTGGATATGCCATACAATTCTTGGAGGGAGGTGTTGAACTCGATCTTCTGGACGCGATTTGGCCCACTCGCCTTTTTGGTATGGAGCATGGTACTGTCTCGACAATACAGCCACTGCCACTAGTGCTTTCGGAGTTCGGAGTTAACACTAGCTTTCCGTGATTTCAGACTAGCCGCTAGACTCCTAGCGTATGAGGTTCCCGAACCCGAACAGAGAGCCAAGCACACATGTTTCATAGTGCCTTCTGAGCCACTCCTTTACTCCACTCACCAGCCACAACCTTAATCTCTCACCAATCGTACCAATTGAGCCAATCGAACTAGTCAGCCAGTACCCACTCCGAGGTCCATTTAATGACCGTCAAAAAGAAGAACCGCGTGAAATTTCTGGCCGGGGATTTAATTTCAGGGCAACTAATAAAAAGGCACTTGCTGCTTGCTTGCAGATCCAGTCTAGATACTATAAGATACTCTCTTTTCTGCCTTGTTCTTTTACATTGCGATTGCCTTCCCTTGCCCTCCCTTCACTTCCTTCACTTGTTAGCTTGTTAAGATTCTTGGTATTTTGTACCAGTTCGTATATCCTAGCACACAAAACCAAACCCGTGTGGCCTTGAAAATGGAATGGCTAGGCCAAGCAAAGATCAAATTTACGCACAGTGTACGGTTTATCTCTCTTAACGTAGATTTACGTTGCAACATATTAGCATGATTTAGCTAACGCTAGTATTCATAGCCCGACCCGCTGAGCTTGAAGACGAAGGATGGCTTGTTAACCAATCTTCTCAATGTCTGTGAGGAAGCGACACCTCCATGCAATCTCAACCGTATGTTTCCCTCCCTCCCCTCCCCTCTATCAAGACGAGATGTGATATGAGGGGTATCCTCAAAACATTCTATTTGGTACACTTTCATGTGGCTGCCACTGATCGTTAGTAGCACTTCTTTTCAATGGCCATCTGCAAACGTGTTGGACTGCCATCAAAAATGACGGTCCGCCACTTCATTACAAACGGAAGATTTTCGAGTCTGAAAACCCTGCCTACAAAGGCTCGTATTGTGTTGATTTTGTCACGCAACCATCATCAGATTCTGATCCGACCTTACCCATCCGGACGACTTATTTCTCAGAGGATGAATTCAAAGGAATTGCTTCTTTAGACACGCGACCCATGCTGGTAGCACTTCATGGGCTATCAGGTGGTTCTTATGAAGTATATCTAAAGCATGTTTTGGCCCCTTTGGTTGGTACAGATGGAGAAAAGCAATGGGAGGCTTGTGTCGTTAACTCTAGAGGCTGTGCGCAACACAAAATCACCAGCGGTATTTTATTTAACGCAAGATCTACCTGGGATTGTCGACAGACGGTCAGGTGGATCCGAGAGAAATTTCCCAATCGGCCACTGTTTGGAATTGGATTCTCCTTAGGAGCAAACATAATGACTAATGCAAGTTACCATCCGACTACCATATATTGTAGTAACCAACACTAATCCAGACTAGTACGTCAGTGAAGAAGGCGCCAACTGCGAATTGAAGGCTGCAGTTGTCATTTCTAGTCCGTGGAATCTAGAAGTCGGGTCGAAAGCTCTACAGTAAGCAAAATGTCCCGACTCATCCACAAACAACCTACTAGATGGTAGTCAGTGCTTGTTATCGGGCTTCACGAGTATAGCCAGCCAGACTTTGTGATTCATCCATTGCTCTATTGAACATTTCAAGAAATCGAAGCTTTCTGAATTAATCATAACGTCTGATGGGTTTGGAATTGGTTCTACTCTGTAACCAATCAAAGATCATATTACTGCTGGCCAAGACAATCCAGACT